>Ga0302271_10003495_pt1 | contig 13244 bp, 8 predicted proteins | sample III_Bog_N1_1_FD_198767 | JGI IMG/M metagenome (GOLD analysis project Ga0302271, IMG submission 198767) | Peat permafrost microbial communities from Stordalen Mire near Abisko, Sweden - III_Bog_N1_1 | ecosystem: Environmental > Terrestrial > Soil > Wetlands > Peat | place: Sweden: Abisko... | reverse complement strand
ACAAACATTCCTAATCCCCCCCCCCCCCCCCCTCTCTCCTCCCCTTTTCCCTCTTCTTTAATATCTTCTCAATCTCTCTCCCTCCCTCTTGACTTAATAATAATTGAAAATTATCTTAATAAAACAAAGAAGAAATCCGAAACAAGTTCAATGAGTCCCCGTTTTTTTATCTCGACAATCCAGCCAATCCTTTGAAAGCAGATAAACTTATTTTGTTCCTCCATTACGCGAGGTCCAAAATACTACCATCACTTGAAAGTTTAATAACTTTTTCTATCTGCATTCAATTGGAATGTTGGCTGCCTAACTCATTGAAATAGGAGCTCTTCTGATTGCTGAAAAATGGTAGCAAAAACCAAATAAACAACAGCAAGAAAACTGTTATATGTTTTTGTTTGTACTGATTTTCAATGTTGCTGCATTGCTTGATATGCTGAAACAACATGCTTCAAAATGTTATGTTCATATAAAATGCCTTTAAATATCTTAAGAAGTTGAAAAAAAAAAGAACATAAATAAATGTAAAAATAAATGAACAACGAAATATTAGAACAAATAATCCACCCCTATGAGGGATATGAGAGATTATTTTGTAAAAAATAAGCAGATTGTTTGCTGCCGTTAAGTTCATTTTATATGTAAAAATAAGTTTAATTTTAAGATATCAAATACAAACACCCAACTGTCATTCAGATACTTCGAAACAAATTAAAAATATGATTTGAATTATTTTTTTAACAGATTAATTTCCGAACTGAATTTTTAGTTCTTTCGTTTGATTTGAAAGCGAACTCGTTCAAATAATTAAAAAATTTGTTTTTTTCCTTCTTACAATTTACAATACAATACAAAATTAAATTAAATTTCAATTATTATCAATCCTCTTTGTGCTCTTGGATTGCATTACCTTGCTGGGGTATTGACATAGAAATATAACTAAGATTAAGATTGTTTGAGGGGGGAGGAATAGATTTAGAGAGAGGAGGAAGGATGCTCATTTTAGATCGATTTTCATTTTTGTTTGAGATGGGTGAAGGAGAAGTAGAATTGCTTTGAAGCATTGAATTTTTAAGCTTAGAAGAGATAACTCTTGGATCTAAATTTGCTTGCTGTTTAGTTGCTGTTGGTGTCGTTATGCTCTTTCTAGGATACATGAATGAAGATCTAACTGATGTTGAGGATATTCTCCTGCCTATTTTTGTATTCCATATTGAACAGCTTTAAGAATTCAGCTCTTTCACTAACTACTCTGCTGCTATTTTGTAGGAATTCGATAGATTCTGGTTTAGTAATGGTACATTAGAAATTTAAATTTAAATTTACTAAAAAAAAAAAAATAAACTCCAAACTCAATAAATGTTTACCTCAAAGTTAGTGTTTTCTTATGATTTGGAGGAAATATCGCACATCTATTCCATAATAGAGAAATATAGCCTATTATCATGTATCTGAATGTCGCTAAGATTAAACGGAATTTCTTTATTTTCATATCTTGGTATGGACTTCCTAAGATTCCTTGCGAACCCTCTCTTATGCTACTTCTCAATCCCGATTTCGTTGACCATTTGAGATCGAAATTCCTGCCAATGTTTCCTCTCCCAGTAAATTTACTTGATATCTCTGTTGGAAGGGTATTTCTTGAGGGATGATTTGTACATCTAGAAATTCTCGATCGGGATGATTTTACTCAGATCAAATGTTGTAATGTAAATCACCTCACAAGGAGTAGATGATATGGCACTGTATTCCATGGCTTCAGAGTAGAATACAGAATACTCTCCGAAAATGTCTCCATCTCCTAGAATAATTGAAAAAAGAAGAGATTTAAAGTAGATTTCTTATGGGTTTAAATGAATTATTTAAGGTGTAAACAATGAATGAATTTGGAAGAATATGATTTTCTTTACTGAACTCATCGATCTCAATGAAATCGTTTTGAAAATAGAAATTGTTGGACTCCGAAGAACTAGTTTATTCAAGTGGATCAGAAACATCAAAAGGGACTTTTTGCTTCTGAAGTGAATCATATTTGAAGGGTATTTGCCTGATTGCTTTGACTTACCCCTTCCGCACAAAATATATCGCTGCTGAGTCATCGCCTTATCTCATGATTATTGTATTCGAAGGATACTTTTTAACTTGGCACTTTGTGGTGATTTCGATAAGAATATTCTCAGATAGTAGTGTAAATAAATTCATGTTTTGTAGAAAATTTTAGATTTTCTGCAAATGAAGACTCTTTTTTTCCTTGATAAAAGCTTAAAAAACATCTTTTTCAAGTACAATCAACTCAGTTTTCTCGTTTGCCATGAGTGTTGCAGTGCGTCTAGCATTTGTTATCAAGGCTATCTCTCCGAAAGCTGCTCCTTTTCCTAACCGGTTCTTTTCTTTCTGATGGAGGAAGAATTTCAAAAATACACAAAATAAATTAGTTTTCATAGAAATATTTGGAAAACAATTAAGAATGCAGTTTATTTATGAAATATCTTGTTACTAATTGCATGAAATTTTTATATTCTGTAGGCTCATCGATATAAATGATAACTTAGCCACTTAGAATAATGTAGAAAGCATCTCCTTCATCTCCCTAATAATCCAAAGAGTTGAGTTTAAATTAGGAAAAGTAAATGCCTAAAAGGTAATTTTTGTTAGTTCTACTTACTTATTTGAAGACATATTATTTGGGATCGAGTGATTTTATGTAGAGATATCTGCAGATATCAGCATACTCAGGCTTAGATCGATATTTCTATAAGAATTAGATGTCCTATTTGGAGAATGAATTGTTTTAGAATTTATCATAAAATGAAGAAAGAATAGGAAGGATTCAAAAGATGAAATAAACCTTCATTTTATTTTAATAATTTGGTTGTTTTGAAATGAAAAAAGAATAAAAATGTGATTTAAGTATCATTTTTTGAAAAAATTGTGGGTTTTTCCTTTCTCTAAAACGATTATAAATCCCTTTTTTTAGCTTTGTTTACATCTGTGCACTCTGCAATCTACTCGATTGTACTAGGTGTTCTGTCATCAGGAGGGATAGATAAAAGTATCTTGAGCTTTTCAAGCTTTTCTGAGCTGCTGTTTTCATTAGAAGGGTTTAAAAGTGGTATGGTGAGGTCATTCTTAGGTGTTTTTGCTGCGAGAAGCTACCCAAACCTTCCTTTAGGAGTCATAGTAAAACAAAGAGAAAAAGGAAAAAATAGATAAGTTTAATATTGATTATTTTTGTAAAGTTGCTTCTACTTTGTTTTGATTAAATATGATGATCAAATAAGCCTTTCAGATTAAGGTCACAATTAATAATAAAAGAAGTAATTAATTTCTGAAAATAGTTGCCCTAAAAGCAGAGCTCAAAATGACTTTAATTTGTTATTAACATGAATTGAAATCAGAACATAAAGCTTTGGGGGGAAATAATTGCCTTTCCTAATAAGAAATATTCACTGACTATATTGTTTAATCTTTTTAAATAAAACACAAATTATCAAAGTATATCAATTCAAATCTCAGAAATTTCCCAAAGAATCAACTAAACAACTCATTCCTCCCTGATTCGATCTCTTTGGGTATGATTAAATTATCCAAAATCCACAACATGATTGCAATACGATTATCAATAGCGAAAAATCACTTACTAAACGTTTTTTGATAGATCAAATTGAAAAAAATATGCAAAGCATACATATATATAAATTTGTTATTGAATAATGATAATATTAATCAGATTAAAACGACTTTGTTAACTTGTTTATTGTAGATGGTTGTTAATTTCAGACCGATATCCTCTGGTAGAATAGAACCTAAGGATTATCGAAGGTGAAATTGTCTTTAAAACTAACACGATGGTCGTAATATTGTTGGATGTTATTTTGCGTATCTTTAAATTGCACAAAGTACTCATTTGAACTACCAAAACGCTAGATAACACCAATGAGCTGATACCAAATCTTCAAAAATATAATAATAAGTTAGAAACAAGATTTAAGATTAATAAAAAGATAAATGTAAATCAAGAATCGTTACTTTTTTCTTATAAATATCAATAAAATGGATATGAATTGGCATATCTTAGGCTGTCTGCAATTAGCTCTAAATGAATGGATGCACTGCAGATTTTACGAATGAAATGATAAATATTTCCGGCAGTTGAATGAATTAAATCTCTTATCGAAAAAGGCTGTCACCACTGCAAGATCTGCAATAATTCGCTTCAGTTACACCCGTGCTATATCGTTCATATATATATTAAGACAGAAACAGATTTTTATCAATCTAAAGTCTCTTGAATACTTGATAATCATCTAATACTCCTGTTCTCTCTAGATTTTCACAAGATTGGCAGAAAAACTGATATTTCAGCAGTCCATGAGTCGCAAAGAAAAAAGAATTATTTCCATGAATAATCGCTTGCTCTTCGAATGCATCACAAGCTTCTTCTTCTCCTCGCTGAAACCAATGCAATCGCTTCAATTGTTTCCTTGGGTCTGCGATCTTATGAAAATAACTGAGGGTTAGACAATAAAAGTTAAAATTGAAATATTTACTTAATTATTGTTAGATTCTTGAGATCTTTGAACTATCTAAGTAATAAACGAGAAGAGGATGTAATCGATAGCGGCTGGTGTATCACCTTTGTTGATGTTGATGCGTTGCTTTTGAAAGTAAGTTAAAAAGAAAATGCAAATTATTATCTAGAGTAATTCTCGTTAGAATAATTGATATTTTACTGATGGAGTTGAAAGGAGATCTTTTGTATACAGAGATAATGGATTATTAGTAGGTACAGTTTCATTTTAGTCTAAGGCTTGGAATAAAAGTGTTAAACTCTCGATTAAAAGGTTATTGACAGTTCGATTTGGACTTTGAAGGAATTATCTTAAGGGGGCTAGATTTCGTAAAGCCTAGATGATTGCATTGAAGAAAGGGAGTGCTGAATTTTTGGGGAGTCCCTTGTCTGGAACAGGAACTTTATTAGATTGTAAAACTAGATTAGTTTTAGTTTAGTTGGGGATATCTTTAGATTTTTTGATTTACTCAAGTTACCATTCCCGAATTGCAGCTTTTTCCCAGCCATAAGAAGTTAATTATGCTTTTTATTCCGAAAAGTTTTGCGAAGTTGTTCGTTAAAAGCTTGATTTAGAATGAGATTCCTCATTTTGTAATGTCTGAATTCTTCTGATTCGGGTTCTACTTCTTAGAAATTGCGATACTTATGAAGATAATGAAGTTTCTGTCCCAGGAAGCTAACTCCTTTGAAATGATTGAGAATTCATTCGAGCATTCAATGGCAGGAAACTATTTTGAAGAATATCGTTAATACTGTTGTTGTTGTTGTCTTGCTCACAGGTTATTAATCTGCTTCTACATCTTTCATTCGATGAAAATCGTTTTGGGTCTGTTGGAGTTTGAGATCTATGAAATAATCTAGAAGATTTCTTAGATTAAATCAATAAATTAGTGTGTATACTGTTGCTGATTGGAGTGCTAAAGCTGCTTTGAGGAGTTGGTATTGATTACAGTTATTTCTAAGCTAGATTGTTATTGATGTTATTGTCAAATTAACTCTACATAGAATATGTTTATTTTACTTAATTTTTGTCTGAATTTGGATTATTTTCGATCTTCTTTTTTGAAAGATTCAGAGTATCACGAGTAATAGATTCATTCTCTTTCTGGGCATTGCCTATAATTAAGCTATTCTATTAAGAATTCTCTCTTTTAATCTCTTTTTTCTGAGGTGTTTTAACAAGAAACATTTCAGATGAATCCTGAATTGGACTAGTTCTTTCATTGATAGTTCTTTTAAACCTAGGCGTTGTTTAATCTACAACTTTTCTCGCTTTTACAGTAGAAACACTTCTTCTACAAGTTGGGGGAGAAAAGGATTGAAAAGGAGATTATCCTAGAGCTTAAGATATGCTACTTCTCTTCGAAAACAAATTCTCCACACTGCTATTGTAAATTTCCCAAGGCGCTATCTCATTCTTTTACGAGTTCTCAGCCTTGTAATTACTTGTATTCCTCTTTTCCTTGCGTTTTACTGAATTTTGAAACTATGAAAGATTGAAGGATTTGTTTTTTCTAGCAGATTATTTTTGTTCTGAGGTAATAGCAGAATTTACAAATTTGCTTGTAGGATGAGAGTGAATTGATTCTTTAACAGTTTGAATTAGCTTATATAATTCTAAGGTTTTCATGGATGAGATGAATGAATTATCATTATTGTTTGAAATTTCATTAGAAATGCTATTGTAATGATTGCCTTTGTTCGCTGAAGAAAAGCCTGAAATCATCTTAGGAACAGAACTGCTGTTATCCCCATTAGTTTCTTTAGGAACAATGAATAGTTTGTTTTTCCCTTTAATTGAAATTGTCTTCTGCAATTTCAAGTAATATGAGTTACTTTTGTTTTACTGTAAAGCTGTTGGCTTGACAGGTGATTATGGTAACGTCTATTTTTCATTAACTGAGTGAGCTCTTTTATCTTTTTTCTGCGATAATTGAAGATCTAAATTGGTGTTTTTTTTATACTTCCCTTGTTGTTACTGATCAGCTAAGAAAAGAAGTTATTATTATTGCTCCCTCCAATCAAATGAGGAAACGGAAGTATTGTTGTTTAAGGCAGTCCCAAGAGGAGTGTTGCAGCGAGTGTTTTTAGTTTGATATTTCTAGCGGAAATGATATTTCCTATGTGCTAAATTTGTACTTTTCAATTCGAATGGTTAAAACTCAGCAGCATCTTCGTCCTTATCATCTTCGGAATTGGACAGCCTAGACAATTAACATAAGGTAGTTGAACGATGATCATTATGGCTATCTTCCAATCCTTGCCTCATTTGCCTTGCTCGAAGGAGAGAAGGCACTCAAAAAAAAGATTTTGAAAAATTAAGTTTTGGGGAAATATTCTTTTTTTTGTTTTTTGAGGTTGATTTATTAATTAAATCACTACGATTTTGCTAAAGTCTAAAGGGGAAATGGTTCATTTTGAGCCATTAAATGACCAAAAATATTAATTTCAAGTTGAAGACACTGCAGGAAAATAAAAATAAAGGTGTTTATTTTTGTTTTGAAGTGATGGCTCTTTTGGATTTTCTTTAAATTATTTTCAAATCTAAAAGTAGAGACAATTCAATTAGAGAGAATGATTTCTTGATTTGATTTAGTTAGTTTAATAACAAAAGGTCTTGAAAGAAACATATTGCAGAATTGTTAGACACAAATTCAAAAGCTCGTTGTGATTCTGTGTTCTCTTCTTCTCTTTCACCCCAACATAATGAATCTAGCTAGGACTTTAGTTGCTTGAATGACTCGAATCAATATTTGAGGTTTTTTTGAAGATTTCTCAAGAGAATTTCTTTTCATTTTGTTATTTTGTTATGTTTTATTAAACTTTTTTTCCCAGAGAAAACAATACTATTTTAATTCCTTTTTTTTTTATTTTCACAAAGTCTGTTATTCAATTCGAACTTGCTGATTCGTAGACATTACTAATATACTGAATAATCGCCTTATCATGATTTCCTTGAGATTCCTTTTCAATTCCTTATTCGATCTAAGTATTATGCTCTTATCCATATTGTAAATTCTATTCCCTTTATGTCTACTGTCTTGGCAGTTGTATCCCCTATTGTTACGATTGGTGGGATTTCAATTATTTGAGTAATTTAATGTCATTATTAATATTTTATTAATTTGTAGTTGAAGGTGAGAAAAAGTTAGAATCATCAGGTGTAGGAGTTTCTTAGTTTTATTTGTAATAAGACTATTAAACCATTTGATTCTTCTCAAATAATCCTCTTTGTGTGTATTATTAGTTGTTATGTGCAGAACTACCATAAAACGGACTATTATTCGATATTTATTAAAGACGACTGCTATTTTTACCACTAATACTACTGCCTTAAAAACCTTGCATATTTTACTATTAAATCCTTTTACTTTCATCTCCTCCTCCAATACCTCCCATTTAATCAACAAACGGACTTACTGTTGTGTTGATACCTCCACCTCCATACATATTATTGATTTAGAATTCCTGCATTTCGTTTTCTATTTTTGCTCTTTTCTACTGAATTTAATACTCCTCGGGAATATATTTCTTAGATATTTTAATATCCTTATTGCTTTCTTGTAATTTCCTGCTGCATAGTGGTACAAGAGCACAAATCTCTAGGATTATTATCACCCAAATGCTAATCGAACATCCGAGAATATACCAAAATATTTTTGATCTAAACTCATTGTGCAATCCACTGAACAAACTAACAGAATAAGCATCACCGATAATGCCTGAATTTATTCTTGATATCATTTAATCTGTGTTTAGAGCAAGTGCAAACCCTACAGTCATGGCAGACACGTCGATAAAGGAGAAGATAAGCTGTTGTGGTGGTAAACAAAGAAAATATTGAGAGAACAAGAAAAATAATATTTCTATGAATTTTTTGATTTTTTTGGTGCAAAACCTCTAAAACCTCTGTGTTTATGTATGCGTGCGTTACTTTAGCCAAGAGCCTTTTGAAGAAAGACGATTTACGAGATATTTCCTCAGACTGTTCTGATTTTTAGAGAAGCTAGGCGAATTTAGATTGTCTGTTTAAGAGAACAAGTATCGAGTATATGTTGCATATAATTCCAACAAAAAACAAATATACACTAGCTGTTATTAGCATCACTTCAGACACTACTTTCACTTATTTAACTCTTGCGTTAATTTCTTCGATATCATCAATATTCGCTGAAGTTCTTTGATCTGCAGCTAATGGAATATATGCGCGAAAATACAGATTGTAATTTTCATTTGTAGAAATGATGTAATCTGGTAACTACTTGTAGAGGCTGAGGATTCCATTAGCTGATAGCAACGAATACTCGTCAGCGGATATAATAGCACTGAACCTTGAATCGGTCGAACTGCAAACATGAGATTACGAAGAATCCAATAAAACATAACCAGTTTACGAAGAAGATAAATTTTAAATTGCATTATTCAAGCACACACCTCCACCTTGAGTGATTCTAGCCTCCACGATCGGTAAGCTACTTGTGTCCACTGTAGAGTAGAACAAACTGTAGGTGCTTCCACCTATTGGAATCGAAGAAGCTCCATTAACAGAGGTTGAAGTTAGTAAAATTGCCATGTAGTTAATTGGACAAGATTAAGTGGTATCCACACAAAATTTCGTTGAATCCGTTGATCCTCCACATTACTTATCGCAAGTTGTCTTGCTGCCGTAGGAGCTGTATGTCAAGCCTGGAATTCTAACAGTTTGTTATTGATAAGATGCATATTTTTGGTTAAAATATTATGAAGAATTTTACCTTTTAACGCAGATTGTGAAATCAACAATTGGGAAGCCAGACATCCGCCAATAGGATCCATGTGCACCACTTAAACTAGGGATGTTTTGACAGCCAGAAGAAATCATTTCAGAAGTGCAGCTACCCGATATGACTGTCTTGGTTGAATAAGACGAAGACAGGCAATTACATCCAGAGACTGTAGAAAGCCCTTAGAATGTAAAGAAATACTCAAATCCACTAGAACAAGAGCTAGTTGAAGATATCACAACTTCCACTGCAGAAATAGCTTCAAGTTCCCAGTTGTCTGTGAGTTAGTTAAGTTAGATTTCTAAATCACTTGAGAGAGGGAAGTAGTATACTAAAATTGCCAGGACTACTACTGCACCTATCGCATGGATGCACACCATACCTACATGCAGCCATCCACAACAGCAAGATAATAGACTTGATTTGGATTCCTTTTGAACTTAAGCAATTGCATTGAGAATAGAGTTTTACTCAGATACTTTGTTTATCCTTGAATTGTTATTATCTAACTATTGCTAAACTCCTTTGTTTTACTATTGTGATGCAATTGCGCTTCGTTAAAGTGCAGGTAAGTTGCTTTGTCTGCTGCTAGAATCCAATCGAGAATCAAAAGGATTATAATTGTTTGGCTGATAATATGAGTATCTTTAAGATTCTTGCGAATAGTTAGGATTCGTTAACTCTTGATGAAATTAAGGTTACTGGATGTTATTTGAGTTGTTAACCTAGCCTTAGTTGAAAGAAGGCGGTTCATACATTATTTCTCAATTGACAGAGATTGTTAACTCCTTATATGCTTCAAGATAATTTTTTTGTTTTCCAAAAGATAAAAAGGAAATTAATCTAATTAGTCGGATAAATCTTATCATTAAGGTAATTAAGAAGCAAAATGAGAACGTATTACTTTACGATAAGCATGTGCTATTTTTTTGGCAGACAAATTTTCATTAGCCCTAACTCGATTACTTGGAGGAACAAAATTACAATTTATTTAGGAATTACAACATTAAGAGGGGATTGTTTATCTCCTTTTCTAATATTTACTACTCGATTTCTATTGAAAATAATAAAAGATAATAAATGTTTCAAGATCAAACCTTTTTCTTTTTGTTAAAAAGATTTATTTTAAAAAAAAAAGACAACAAAAAAACAAGCAGTTGTATTGAGATTTCAGTTAGGGTTGAATAATAAAAAAAAGAGCGCTCAATCGTAAGGTTGAATGTTCTTAAGGAAAAGGCTTGAATTAGGACTTTAAGATTGTAAGCTAACATTTGTATTAGTATTAGCTAGCCCCTTTTTCTTCCCGTAGAGAATGTAATCTCCAGGATATTCACTGCCTCCGTTCTTTTTACTTTTTTCTAAAAAATTCATTCAATGATTTAAATTAGGTAAATTTAGGAATAAATAAAGAAAAAACAATCATAATTTATCTGAAAACTTACTTAAAAATTGATTGGAGTTTGTTGGTTTAAGCATTGTCTTATGCCATTTAGATCCGTATTGCTTTGGGATCTTAGGTTTTTCAATGAATTAAATCCCAACTTGCAGTTACTAAGGATTCTTAATCGGAGGGAATAAAAACTATGGTTGTAAAATAAAATCACAATTATTATTCAATAAAGATGCATAATCTAAAATTTACCTTTTCTCCCTCTTCTTCTGTTGAAGTATCCTGACCTTGCACGCTCCGATATACTGATTCTGTTGTGTTAATTATGTTGATATTTCCTTCAATCTTTAATAATTTTTTGGTTTTTACCTTTTTTCTTTGTAGTAACTTGAGGTTATGCGTTTAGAATAGAATTCTTGTTTTAAAGGGGTTTTCCAATATTTGCAAGATGCTTTTTAGTTAAGTTAATCTGTTTATCATCTTCAGCCATCCCAGGATTCTCGTGATTAGTTGTTCTTGAAGACCTAACAAAAGAATATTTGTTTTTCTAAAAATAATCTTAGAATAAATATCTTTTAACTATTTTGGGTTCTCCTCGTTATTAGATCCTGCTTGAAGACTATTTTTCTTGAGAACTTTTTAAGCACTCAGACTTGTTGAAATACCTTTGTGTTACTCCATCTCGTAAAGCTCTCGAAAGTACTCATGACGGAGAGCCTTTCAAATTTAATTTTTGTTTTAACAATTTGACATTATTCTATGAGAAATTGTTTTTACTTATTGTGCTGTGATTCTATCATCTGGATCGTATGCCAATAGTTTCTTAATTAAGTCAAGGCAATCCTTTGAAGCATTCGGCAGGAGTTTATCAATGCCTGTTCCTTGCTAAGGTGGGAAATTGAATTCCATATGTGTTGCATGCTTTCTGAATCGTTCAAGAATATCTGACTTTGGAGTACCTAGAACCTATGGGTGTTTAAACAAATAAAAATACTTAAACATAAGCTGTTTAAATAATGATTTAAAGTTCACTTTACATTGTGAATCTTGTGGATTTGATCAAGTTCATTGTTCCCAGGAAATAAAGGAAAGAGTCCTGAGATTTCAAACATAACACATCCGACACCCCAAAGATCCATCTTTTTTTACAAAAACAAAAAAATATGACTTTTTCATGTATTTTAACTCCAAATCTTTACTTTGTAGTCATAATATCCATCAGTAAGTAGACATTCAGGTGCCCTATACCATCTCGTGGAAATATATTCAGTATACGGATGTTCTGCGTTGATACGCTTGCAACTTCCAAAATCGGCTAATTTCACTTAATCTCCTGTCATTAGTATATTCTCTGGTTTAATGTCTCTATGAAAGATGTTATTCCTGTGCATGTGCTCGATTGCTCGTAACAGCTGATACATGTAGAATTTCACTTTCGTGGAGTTTAAATATTGCTTTCTACCTTGTTTTAGAGTAGATTCAAAACACAAATTTAACATTGAGAAAACTTGAAATTCAAAATGATTTTTTTTACCTTTTATGTGCTCATACAAATTGCAGTCCATTAATTCGAATACAAGAGCTAGTCTTCCAGTTGGTTAATCACTTTGTATTCACACAAACTCAGTTAAAATAGATCATGGAAATCTACAAATTGTAGAAACAAAATATTATCTTTGTTTTACTAGAGGATTTCATGCAATTTAATGATGTGATCATGAGGTGACAATCTTTTCAATGCTTAAATCTCTCTAAGGTTATTCACCTAAAAATGAAAAAGTTTGTGTTATGTTAATCAACTATTTCCTTATTTGGAAAACTACTATTACTCATTATTCACACACATACACCCACACACATTACCATATCTTCTGATGCGAAGATGTTCTTCATACATTTAATAGCGAATTGCTTTCCTGATTTCTGCGATTCTGCTTTGAGCACCTCTGAAAAGGTGCCTTCTCCTTTTTTGCTTATCAACTTATACTCTAAAATCAAAGAAAAGAAAGCATAGTACAATAAGGATAGAAGAAGTTGTTGAGTTAAGAAATCACTTACGATTCATTTCTGTTGATAAACCTAACCTCCTGATATGCGAATTCTGGTGTCTATTTTTGGGGGATTCTCAATATTAACGAATTGAAGAGTTTGATTTGTAAATTATTTCTTTCTCCAAATCTAAATTCTTATTTATTTCCTCGAATCTTGAATTCTTTCTTTTTTTTCTTCTTCTTTGATTCTCAATTACAAAGTTTCGAATTTCCTAATGAAAAATTATGTAAGCATCAGCTTATTCATCTCCACTGATAGTGCTTTGGGACTGCCTTTTTATTTAAAAAATTATTTAACTGATTATTACTTTTTGAATAATAACGTTAAACATAGAGAAACTAATTTTTCAGATAATTACATTAGGATAATTAAGAATGAATTTAAATAATTTTTAAAGGATTTAACAGAAATAGTTTAAGCTCTTTTATTATTACCAGGGTAATTTCCTTCATGGGAAACAGTCGGGGTT
>Ga0302271_10003493_pt1 | contig 13248 bp, 9 predicted proteins | sample III_Bog_N1_1_FD_198767 | JGI IMG/M metagenome (GOLD analysis project Ga0302271, IMG submission 198767) | Peat permafrost microbial communities from Stordalen Mire near Abisko, Sweden - III_Bog_N1_1 | ecosystem: Environmental > Terrestrial > Soil > Wetlands > Peat | place: Sweden: Abisko... | reverse complement strand
GAGAGATGTTAAAAAAGATATTTTTAATTTTATTTATTTTTTATTTGGCATTGGATCTTAATGGAGTAAATAATAAAGAAACAGTGATTTTTCACAAGGATTCATAGGAAAAAATTAAAATATTCTCACGAAAACTTGGAAATCTAAGTAATGTTAACAAAAATCTAATAAACTTGCTTAAATGCAGGCTTAAAAAATGGATGAGGGGGGATGAAATTAACCAAGGGAAGAAACCCTTTTTGTAACCCTCAAACATAGGGATTTCAAGAGGAAATATCTTAAATTTAGAAGAAATAAAAAATGCACAGCAAACGCTGTACAACTCAAATCTTTGAAAATAAAATTTACCAGCAAGTTTTCCTTTTCCTCCAAGGACGGAAGTTGCAGTAGTTTAAGCGGTTCCTTGTTCGCAGAGGCCATTGCAGTCGAAGGCAGTTGTTGATACAACATCTGGACCGTACTTGGTGGAGCTCGAGAGGACGTAGTTAGCAGTTGAGGCAACGTCTAAGAGGACATTCTCATCTTGAACCTTTGTTGCAGAACCTAGATGGTCAATTGTTGATTTAGCATAGAGAACACTGTCGAAATCTTTCTACTCGTTATTCACTAAAACCTAAATGGTCTACTGCTTTAAAGGAATATCGAGATTGCAGAGACTGCAAGCCAACAAGCAAGTTACAAAGATAAAGCTGCTCTTCATTTTTCTTTTTATTTTCAAAATATTTTTCTTTTTTTTTATTCTTTACTTTTCTTTATTGAAGAATCCCACCCTCTTAATTCACACTCTTTCAGCAAGTTTTGCTTGTTTCTTTAAAAAATTTTCACTCCCTCAAAAGAATAAATATATTCACCTCTTTTTCCCAAAGTCGCATATCCAAAAACCTTCCCTACGATTGATAATTGGCGCGAGTCTTTGTTGGTTTGATCATTTTGTAATTTCATGAATATCCAACTGTCGTTTTAGTTATTTTTCAAAATCCTCATCTTTCTTTTTACCAAAAAGGATTATTTTGTAAATTGGCTTATGGTAATGAGATGAGCCATTTTGATTGTTTTCACTATTGAAAGGAGCATAATTAAAAATAATATATGTTCTTGATAGATTTAATATCAAATAAGTGAATTTTATTATTATTTTATCCATAAATTGTTAGTAGTCTTGTAGATATTTTTTTAATAAAAATATTCTCAAACTATTAGTTTAACTCAGTAACCTCCCTTCAGCTAAAGTTTTCCAATTTTTCATAGAAAACAGTTGTTATTCTGACTATGTAGTTGTTTTGTGTTTCTTAGCATTGAAAACAATCTGAAATATCGTATGCGAGTTTAGTATTAAAAAATAAAAGAAAACTATGAAAAAACAATTATTCTCCTCAACATATTCTGTTTATGTGAAAGATAAAGTTTATTATCTTTATCATTTTTTCTCAGATGTTTAGTGTATGTTCAAGAGGTTGATAAAAACATTATGGATCATAAGAAAATACCTACTTTTTGGTTTCATACCTGCTCGAAACGAAGCATGTTTTCTCTTTAGAAGCCTTAAAAAGGGTATTTTTTAACCTTCCAAAAAATAATAAAAAAATCTTTAGTATCTTGAGTTTCATTTAAAAATGGATATTAAATCCATATTGATTATTTAATTATTCCATTCGTGATTTAGCTTATTTGCTTTTTTGTAAGAGTGAAATTGAAATTAATCGTAGTCGAATTAGTGAAAAAAAGTATCTGCACTGAAGACAGGGAATGGGAGATTAAAATTAGAAGAAAACAAAATAATCAAGGAAATAATCTAAAAGAGAAAAAAAATCATGGGTATTGGAAAGCCAAGAGGTATTAGAGCCGGTAGAAAGCTCACCAGACACAGAAAAGATCAAAGGTGAGATAAGTTATTGTTATTGTTGGAGGAGGAATTCAGAAGAGGAATGAAAAAGGAGCAGAGTCGAGTTTTGTCCGTGGAACATACAGAAGGGAATGAAGGGAAAAAGAAAGATATTTAGAATTCAGAATGAATAAAAGAAGAATATTATGAGAGCAGAATTATTTAGAAGAAATGAAGAATGAGTTAATTAATAGTTTTTGTATTATTTTTCACCTATAGATGGGCCGATAATGACTTCAACAAGAGACTTTTAGGTTCAAGATGGAGAAATCCATTCATGGGTGCCTCTCACGCTAAGGGTTTGGTCACTGAGAAAATCGGAATTGAGTCTAAACAGCCCAACTCTGCCGTCAGAAAATGTGTTAGAGTTCTTCTCAGAAAGAACTCTAAGAAGATCGCCGCCTTTGTTCCTATGGATGGTTGCCTTAACTTCCTCGCCGAAAACGACGAAGTGCTCGTGGCTGGACTCGGAAGAAAGGGTCACGCCGTCGGTGATATTCCGGGTGTCCGTTTCAAAGTTGTCTGCGTCAAGGGAATTTCTCTTCTTGCTCTTTTCAGAGGAAAGAAGGAAAAGAGGTGAACAAAAATCAGTAAATTTCGATTTGCAATTCTCAATGAATGCTGCATAAACTTATCTATGTTCGTTGTCTGTTGTTTGTAGCACAGGTGCAGCATACACCTCGTTTGTATTTAAATATATCCATACGCGAATAAGCACAAGATCAATTATTTTTCAAAACATTCTTCTTTAATTGAGAAACTATTAACAATTTTTTCAGAAATATTATCATAAATTAACTTTCAAAGCAGCATAAGCCGTATGTCCCACATGTTTATGCTTATGAATATGTTTGTTGAACTGAAAGAGAGCAGAAAACGTGAGGGTGAACAAGTATGTCACAGATAATCATTTTATACTATTATCATTATTGCAAAGAAGGAGAAAATTAATTGGAATAAATTTAAAGGGATAGGTAAATGCGGAAAAGGGGTGATTAAAGAGAGAAAACAAGCAAGGCTTAATTAAGAAAATCAAGTGAATAAAATATTGAAACAAGACAGAAAAACAAATGGGCAAGAACTACAAGAATCGTAAGCACTTCTAAATATTAAAATAGCGTTAGTTGCTGATTGTTGTTCTTATTTAACAGAATCTAAGACATTCTCTACTCCGAGAAGACCTTACGAGAAAGAAAGAATCGACAATGAGTAAATATTATCGATAACTTTTTTTTCTTCAAAAATCAAATTATCTAGTGAAAATTAAGCCAATGCAACTTTTTAAGGATTCTAAAGCCACAAAGGATAATCATATTTTAGGAGATCAACTAATTTAGCAACTATGATCTAAAATTTTGAGAGAATAAAGGCGCATACGCTGCCTTATTCTGATTTCTAAGAATGCAAATGGGAAAAAGAAGCAAAAGAATTTTCAAAACATTTTGAATTTGTGAATTTAGTTCCTTTTCACTACAGCGTTGAAACTGAATCTAAATTGGTTTTTTTTGTTTCATAGACTTAAGCTCATTGGTACTTTCGGTTTGAAGAACAAGAGAGAAGTTTGGAGAGTCCAGATGGTGCTCGCTAAATTCAGAAAGGCTGCTAGAGAACTTTTGACCCTTGACCCCAAGGATCCCCGCAGACTCTTCGAAGGTTCTGCTCTTCTCAGAAGAATGTTCCAATATGGACTTCTTTCTGAAACCGAAAGAAAGCTCGATTACGTCCTCGGTTTGACCATCCACAAACTCATGGAAAGAAGATTACAGACTAGAGTCTTCAAGCTCAATCTTGCTAACTCCGTTCACCACGCTCGTGTCCTTATTAGACAAAGACACATCAGGTAAAAGAGAGAGATATATTTATAGACTTTACATTAACTTCAAAGCCTATTACAATAGCATAAGTAGTTTGATGCCTTAACAAAAATGAATTTTCAATAATTTTGAATTTCATATTAAATAGAGTCGGAAAGAATCTCGTTAACATCCCCTCATTCATGGTTAAGACTGATTCTGAAAAATCAATTGATCACGCTTCTACCTCTCCCCTCGGTGGTGGTCGGGAAGGCAGAACCAAGAGAAAGAACGCCAAGAAAGTCTGATTTATATTTAACAATTTCTCTGAATGTATACATTACATCAAGGTTTAATCCTTTTTGGTTCTATTTGTGGTATCCGTTTATTTAAACCCATTTAGCTTAAAATATCGATATGTGTTCAATGTAAATATTTACTCCAAAATAAAGGTGAGAGTAGTGAAAGAAGCAACATAAACAAACAAAAATGCTTTGGGGCAAGCACAGTTAAATTACATAAAATATGGTTGTCTCATTGCAAAATATCTAAAAAGCAGCAAGAAATCTTTGATATTTTCAGATTTTACAAAGATTTTTGAAAGAAAGAAATTTTTTTTTCTACGTATCAATCAATGCAGATGAAGTATCGAAGTTTGATATTAATAATAAACCAGAAGAAAAAGTAATTCAATTCAATGATTCTTCACTACAACAAAAAAAAGTAATAAAAATAAATCCACAAAACTATAATCCAAATCATTCTTTTGTAATTTCATTTATTCTAAAGAATAACCTTATTCACTGCTAAAGCAGATGGAGCTTTCTAAGCTGGCACATTAAAAACTGGGAAAACTTGAGGGTTCCAGTTTGCATCTGGGCTAAACGATCCAAAACCATCAGGAGGGCTGTGAACCTTGGTGAGATTGCTGAAGAGCATTTCAGGCTCTTCTGAGGCACACAAGTCTTCCAAGGAGAATTGTACTCTCAGGTTGTAATAGCATTCTACAAAGTTACCTGTGGTGGTAGCTTATTATGTAGGTTTATTATCATTTTATAAATCATCTATTACACCTCTCTTGTGTAACTGGATGACTATCCTCTTACATAACATACTTCCACCAAAGATATTAGTTGAGAGGTTTCTCTTGTATGTGAAATTTTAGCCATCTGGAGAACGAAGAACTAGAATTCTTGAAACATAAGCTGATAACGAACCAATAGTAAATGTGTGCTTTTTCCCATCATCGTTTGTTTTCAGTCCAGTGTTTTCATTTGGAAAATAAGCTTATCTTGAGAAATAAAGTTTCAAGCTCTCAGAGTAATCAGTGTTGTTGAAACATGATTTTTTCTTGAAATAATTAAAGAAAAACAAGTTTGAGACTGAGAAAGATTTTTTTGAAATTAATAAAAAAAAAATTAATAGAAATAACTGCAATACCTATGGTGGAGTTTCAGTTATTACAGGGGGTTAAGCAGGTTTTTCAGGTTCTCTCAAGACAAGGATTTAGTTCCCTTTGATTTTGATTCCTTTGCTAGAGATAATGAAAGCTTTGACTTTATATTTGACGATTCCTTTGAATTTAGCTGTGTCATTTTCGCCATCTTCGAAATAAGAACCTGGAATGTTCTCATCGAGCTTGAATGAGAAAGGGAAGCTATATTAACCAGCTGGTATCTAACAATTCCATTAGTGCAAAGGAACATTTGTAGAATAGATCATGTTCTTTCCTTCATGGATTGGAGCAGTTCCTGTAGGTGGTTTTTTTAATTCCCAATATGAACTAAAGAAAAAATATGCGATAATAAATGATGAATAATTGCTTTTATATCGAATAAAAAGAGAGATGTATTTGTATTGAATACTAAAGCGACAAATTAAAGAAATATTTATTTTACTTTTCATAGCCTTTCAATCTAAAACTGATGTTCTACGCATCTAAGGGGTTCTTCAGATTCAATAGAACCTTTCCAGTAACTATGTCACCAACTGTATAAACTGGTTGCTCTGTTTGAACTATGATAGTTTGATCTTTTTCCATGGGTAAATTATCCTTTTTTTTTTGTTATTTCTTTTTGCGATTTTTTTATTAATCTTAATATAAAAGCTAATTGATTTGGGGGTAAACGCTATTTATAGCTGCTATTTTCACAAGCTTAAGGAATAAATAGTAACTTAAGGTAATTTGGCTACTAATTACTGTTATTTCTGTGGTATTTTTTGTTATTCTTGCATTTTAGCTTTCCAGTAGTTTCGTATGTGGTTTTCTATAAAACTATTAATTAGGGAGAAATAGTTGAAATACTTAAAAGCTTTCATTTTTCTTATTTGGAGAGATTCCAACAAAAGAGTTTAAGAATTGTGGAGAATTTTAGATAACATAAAAAATCAAGATGGTGAGATTAATTATTACTAAAGGTATTTCGATCTCCAGATGGAGAAGGTAGCCATTTATTTGCACGGAGAAAGGCAATCTGTTATCCTGAGTTAGTTAGCTTGTTAGGTTAATAATTAATAGACCGTCATAATCAGAATGAACATCAATTTAAATGATGAAAAAGCAGATCTTTCCTTAATACCCAAAAATCAAAACTGTAATTAACCCTTTTTGTTTTTCTTTCTGTGACTAAAAAAGGAACCATTAAATCAAAAGTACAACATATCTTAAAAATCAAGAAATAATACATTTATTCAATAATACTTTATTTAAAATTCTTATTTTATTTTCATTAGGAGCTATGCCTTTCATGCAAACCCAGAGGAAGGGATCTATTTGTAGCATAGAAACCATTAGGATTTTTTTCAAAAAAAGAAAGATCAAGAAAATAATAATTTAATATAAGACTCAGATTAGAAATGTTGTAGAAATAAGACATCGCTTTGTTCATTTGCTAACAAATATAGTAGTTTTTTGGAACTAAAAAAAGAATAGTAATACTTAATAATTTAAAATAATTAATATTTTCGTTTTTCATCAAAAGCAAAAATCAAATGCAAATGAAAAACTGGATTAGATAGACAGCAGGAATTAGAAAGAAGAGAGAGTTATAATATTTATAAATTTATTATTTCAATCGCCTCTAAGCGCTCTACTTACTATTAGTGAGATTCAAATACACACTCTCTTTCTCTTTCTTTAAATTATCAGAACTACAATTTTATTAAGAATTGAATTATTTGAAGATGATATTAATCTTTTTTTGCTTAGTAAAAATATCTTTTTTTTCAAATTCAATAATACTATTCATTCCTTTTTATATTAATAGATCATTACTACACATCAACATTGACATTTACTACTTCAAATATTTAAGGTTTCCAGTTAGGAAGCTAATAGAAATTATTTGAATTCTCAAGAGTTTGTGGAAATGGTGTGATAATAATTGGTAGCTTGTAATCATAATTTTCATCACAGCATATTACTCCATTGAAATTTATCTGAATAAGAAGATAATATTCACACATGATTAGATTTCCTTTAGTAGTAGGCTAGATTGCCTTTGAGTCAGGATACTACAGTTTGAATTCGCATTGCCGAGTTGAGTCTCCAGTTGCTTTTTGTTTTGCTTTTATTCCCTCGAAAACCTACTTATAAATCTCAGTATTTAACATCCAAGATTTTCTATCGTCTCCATATAAGTTTATATATTTTACTAAGGAGACACTTAAGTCTTACATTGTGAGAGAACAACTTGAATTATCGATTTCAAGCTTCAATTAGACTGTTTCACCAGCAACATAAGCACTTTTATTTATCAACGTTTTCAAGATTGTTTCTCCTTTGCTTAAACAGCACCATGTCACTGGCTAAAAGGTATTTTAAAATCAAAAAGAAATAACATTTCATGTCTGATTAGTTATCATATTAAAAGTGAAAAGAAGACATCCCTTATCTTGTGCATTATCATAAATTACTCTGACACTTATGTAATTCAGGTGGAAATTTTTTTTTATTTTAAATCCCACTAAAAATTTTAAATCCTTGTTCTAATATTAATTATCTTACCTCCACAGTGAATGAATCACTTTTCGGTTACAATTATTCAGGATACAAGGCTTTTCTAATTAATATAGGAGAACTGTTCTTAATTTTCTCTTTATCAGCACCATTTATGAATGCTTTTACTTTATATTTAATTAATGCCTTGTATTTCTTATCTCCAGTCATAAAATCTTCGCTAAAGTTTGCAGGGAGAGTTTCCAGCAGAGTAAATGTAAATGGAAAGACATACTATCCAACAGAGATTATTTTTTTGTCACCTTGCCATTAATAGATTGGAGTCGTTGTATTGCAAATCATCCTTTTTCCTTAATGAGGCACAAAATATGCAAACTCCACAGGTTCGTCTTTCTCCAATTATGTTGCAGTTTTCTTTTTTTCGAAGTAAGAGCTGAAAATATTGCAGTAGGTAAACAGTAAATACAACATTAGAGGTGTTAATAAAGGAGTATTTTGAAAGAAGTTGTGCTCTTTTACATCTCATATCCCTTTATTTTGAGGTTCAGAAGATATCCGCTGAAGGGTGAAAGCACTTCTAAAAAAATCTTTCCTGTGACATTATCGCCAGCTTTGTACAAAGGTTAATCAAGCTAAATAAACAGTTTTATTTCCTTGTTGCTGTTAGTGATTGGTTGCTGCATGTATTCCTTATTATTGCTGGTTAAGTGTTATCTAGAAAAAAAAGATTAATTTTAATTATTTTTGTTAGATTGTTTTGATTTCCGAAATGAAAGTTTCAATATTTTAGGTGATTTCTTCGGGGATAAGATAGAATCAATTAATTACCCTTACCAATATTTCATATTTTAGAGAGAAAAGATTTTTCAAGGAAGAGTAGGATTAAAAAAAACAATAAATTTCCCTACTTTTAGTAAAATAAAGCTAACAATTTAAATTTCTGTTTCTTAATAAAAATAATTCTTTATCTTTGTGCGAAGTTGAAATATTTTACTTTATTTCTTTTACAAGCAGTGTGCAAATACATAAATTGTTTCCTCATTGTATCATTAAACCTAGCTACTCTTCTGTTTGAAGAGTGTTTTTCAAGTACATATTCTAGAGACTATGCACTTAGGGATTGGTGGAGTTTATGAAACCATAAGCTGTTTAAAGATCTCTGACGACTTGCAGGTTGAGAAAGAGACTCTAAGGAGTTGGCTACGTAAATGTTGAATAAGATAGAATAGCTGTTTAAAGAAATTCTATTCCTGATTAGAAATCTGATTCGTCAATCTAATAAGACAACACAAGTGTTGGAGTGAATGAGAAAGAATATACGTAGATTTGACTATTGTCTGGGTCAATGTATCCGAGGAAATTCGGCATACCAAACAAGGAGGTTTGAGTTTAGGAGCCTGCGATTGTCGTGTAGAGTTGATCCAATGCAGTAGAGGAATTGATCTTGTAGATGATATTCACGAGAGATCCTGAGGAAGTCACTTTTCCAGGAACGATTAAATATTCTTAAGATAATTAGGAGTCAAATGATTAGATGAAAGAGAATTCTTGATTCTCATAATAAGTGAATGTGAAGGCTTAGGGGGAAAGCACTCTTAAAACGGTACCATATTTACAACCGAAGTTATTGTATGATATCAGTGTTAGAGTTGTCTCTGTTGCGTAGATGAAGGAATCAGAAAAAAGGATTATCGTAGACACTTCATCAATCAGTGGATTTGGGATTGTAGTATATCCAATGTAAACTTAGCTAATTAAGTCAAAGGCTATAACAAACCAATTGTCAGTAGCTATCAGAATACCTGAAGTGTTAAGTATCATGGATCTTAATGGTAAGGTTAGTTTATGTTTTGGATAAAGAATAAACTTAGAAATCGTTTGAATGCTGGTGTCATTGGTGGTGTAGGAATATACCATAACACCTCTCATATTATTGTCGCATTGTGTTGCTACAATGTTACCGCTTGGGAGAGAAGTAAATTAGAACAAATATTATGAGGAACAATTAGTGGGCAAAGAAAGTACTATGAATCCATTAGTTCTTTCTTAAAGAATCTGCACATTCCAGACTCCGTTAATAACTAAAGAAAACGAACCATTAGGATCGACTTAACTCGCACTAGTAACTGATGAGTAAATGTTTGTTAAAGGTTAAATTGTAATTTAGTTGTCTTCATTGACCTGCTAGAAATTACAGTAAACATAGCGGTATTGGTTGTTAAGCGGAACGAGAGATATCAGTGCTACACTTTGTTGACTTGTGGAGTAGATACCTTGGACATCTGAAAGTTTGAATTGCGGGCTTCCCACTGTCAAGCCATTCCCTGAAGCAGAAATTTATTGGATTGTACTTGTGATGGTTAGCTTTTGATTATCTAGGAACTGTGAGATCGAAAAGGTAATTTCACTTCCTTTAACAGATTCACTTAAATCAATTTTTATGTTAGCTTAGTTTGACTGGACAATTTCAAATTGATTTATTGCAGTTTCAAGTTTAACTGGAGGATATATCCCTGAAAGAAGATTTGCTAAGATTCTGATAGTTTAGTTTGAAGAGCTTGGAAGTGACAATGTGAATGTTGTATCAGCTGCTGGTTACTTGAATGAGAAGACAGGAATGTTACTATAGAAAGGAACAGCTTTGAAGGTTATTTTGTTAGTAACTTAACCTAATGAAATTATTATGAGATTTTGATATCGATTCACGATGTATGGAATATTATCTTTAAGTGAAAGTGTTGTGAGGGAGGAAATTGGGTAATCCATGAGAAGTTCTTGGGTTTGAACGTTTAAACTGAGAATCGAGGAGGAAGTGATGACTGTGATGAGATCAGCAGAAGGAGATAAAACAGCTTGAAGTAGATAAGAAATTAAGAGAGATGCTTTGAAAAAAACTCTGTCTACTGATAAAAATATCCCGTTAGTTTGGATTTTAACTATTTGTAGTTAGCTTCCTCGCAGTGATAGTCTCTCTAAGACAAAAAGCGTGTTTCCGATTTGCTAGATATCTTGAATAAAACCTGAAAAACTGGCGAATAGCTAACTGGAGGACGCTAAAAGTAAGGTATTGTCAGATTAATTTATGGAATATTGCTCGTAAATCTCCGCCTGACTGCTTGCAGAAGAGCAGCGAAGTGTGAGAGAAATAGCATTTCCAATGAGATCGACAGCCAAATCCGGTTGATTGAGAGATTAACAAGCTTGAATGCTGCTTCTTCCTTTTAATATAGCTGATCCAGTGACAACTTGAGTCAACCAGACTTTGTTTGTGGAAGCTTCAAAACTTAGGAAAAATAACTATCCAAATATTTATGAGGCTACAATGTATTTGGCATTCATGGAGAGATATTAAGCAGCTTAAACAGTGATAATTTTATTGGTTGAATCTACAGAGAAGAGCTGAATTTGATAATTTGGATTAATTCCAGAAGAAAAAAGGAGAATACCATTATTTTAGGAGAACAACGAAACAGAGGGGTTCATTAATGTTTAATCTAGTAAACCTGGCAGCTTGTAAGTCGCAATTTCAGTTACAATTACAGTTCCATCATTTTGGTATTGAATAGACGTTACTGATAGATAAACCACTGAGATGTCTACGCCATTTTTGAATAACTGAGCTCTCTGTGATAGACCAATTCCTAGCTCAAGAATCGAAATAGAAATACTGGTTGAAACCTGAGGAACGAGTACGCTTGTTGATAAGGTGATTGGCTGGGTTAAGGTTGTCTAAATGTCTTTTACAGTAGGCGAAGAATAAGGACCGGTAGCAACTCCAAGAACTGAAAGATCTACCTGGCGATATTCGTTTTCTTGCGAGTACAGATTTACTGTGGAAGCGATGCTTGCGCTGGGCAAAGTTAGAACTGATAGGCAAATCAGCAGCACAAGATTAGTGTATCTTAGTTTCATCTCTAAGCTTTTAAACTGTATTATTTTTTTTAGTTCTTTTAAATTATTATTCTTATGAACTTTTCTTTGTTTGCTCTGTTTTTAACTTCAGAACCCCCTCCTCACAACATCTTATATTTTTAGATAGAGACCCCAATGAAGAGAGTATATTCACCTATAAAAGGGGCAAAAATAAGAATATCTTTAATAAACCTCGAACCCCACCTCAAATTATAATTATTATTATTATTTATTGCTTTAATTAACTCTTCAGTAAACTCATACTTTCTCAAAATTAATTCAAGGTGATTTACAGATCTATCTCTTATCAGCATTCAAAAGCTTTATGGGGTGAGATATATCTGGACGATTTGAAATTAAAGAATTTTTTAAAATTAGATCCTCACTCATATTCTTATGTTCTCCTATATAGATTGTCTGTTAACTATCAAAACTGAATTCAAGTGGGATATCCATGGGAAAGGAATGCAGATAATCTTAGAATTTGGATGAAGTTGGAAGAAAGATATCAAAATTACTTGTATTGTTCTTTTGCTTTTCTTTTTTTTATTTAGTGTATTTTTTGGAGACATTTTTGCTGGAATTTAAACACTCTTCAAGCAAGAAGCCTACTATCGTCCACTTCTTTATTTCAACCCATGCTGTTTAAACATTAAAACCCAAGAATTCGTTTTTTAAAGATGCCTAACAATATGTATTACAATATTATCCCTCCCCCCTCCACCCTTTCAAAAACAGAACCTTAGGAATCTAAAATAAGGAAGTTCAATACAAGAAGGATCTAAGTTAACAATCTAAAACTTTGAGTCGGATTATCATCCAATATGATCAAATATCTGTCTCTTTTCTGCACATTTTAGAGACAATTTTGTTGGAAATTAACCATTTTTCATATGAAATACATATTTTTTGTTATCTTTTTTTAAAAGCAGTAAGCTTAAACAATACAAGAGCTATTTTTCAAATCGTATTTTAAAAATAAGCATACAGTGAGGCGCATTCAGAAAATTATCCCTCCCCTTTTCAATCTTATTCTTCTTCAGTAGAAGAACATAACGAAAGCGAGCATAAGAAAAATCTAAGCTGGGACTATAAAACTTGAAACTGAATCAAAATTATTACTACTCTATATGTTAGCAGAGACCATGAGGGTATTCTAGGAGTTTACTTGCACCTGTAAAAGAGTTATTTCAAAAGCTACTCCTGTGAATGCATTTGTAGGGTATTAATTGAATCAATAGAAATATCAACTTATGGGTATGGTTAATTCATCAGAGCTTGTTAATTGTTAGTTAATTTTATCTTACCATGACTTAAATGCCACTATCAGTGGTGTTTACTTACTCTGATTGAGCTGACCATCGATCCCAAGCCTTAAAACGCAGAACTCTCCAAAAAATAATTGCTTAAAGCTGATTTATCTGCATCTTCATAATCCAAAAATACTTGAAAATTTAAGTTATTTCCTTGCCTAGAAATGACTACTATTATAGTAGCCAAACAATTGGAAACAATCTTCTTGAGGAATGAAATAGTTAACCTCAGTAATAAATTTTATTGATTTTTTATCATCTAAAGTATCTCTAAAAAAAATTAAATTATTTTTTAAATTATTGTAGATATTCCTTTGGATAGAGTCAAAATAAAAATAGAAAAATAATTGAATTAAATAAAAACAGCACTATTATCTCCCTCTCCTCCCT
>Ga0302271_10003490_pt1 | contig 13253 bp, 15 predicted proteins | sample III_Bog_N1_1_FD_198767 | JGI IMG/M metagenome (GOLD analysis project Ga0302271, IMG submission 198767) | Peat permafrost microbial communities from Stordalen Mire near Abisko, Sweden - III_Bog_N1_1 | ecosystem: Environmental > Terrestrial > Soil > Wetlands > Peat | place: Sweden: Abisko... | reverse complement strand
TCGCTTTTCTAAAGTGTTTTCTTCTTCCACTAAAGAAGCCTCTTGCCATCTTTAAAATTTTCTTGTGACGTCTTCTTCTGACGATACCTGTTTTTACTCTTGCCATGGTGTCTCCTTGACCAAATAAATCAATGTCGGTGTCCCGGCTTGGGAACTTACCCTCATTACGAGGGGAACATTACATGTAGGGTGAATGACTCTTGTCAAAAACTCTTTTTAAATTACGCTTTACAAAGCATTAATTTAACGGACTTCTCATCGCGTGCATCTACCACTTTAGATTCTTTCAAACCACGCATTCTTTTCGTTGGTTTTTTAGTAAGAATATGACTTCTAAAGGCTGCGCCTCTTTTAATCTTGCTCTTACCTACTCTAAAACGCTTAGCGGCACCGCGTACCGTTTTCATTTTCGGCATGCTTACTCCTTATATTTATTCTAAAATCTAAATGGAAAAATATCCCCTCTAGCGATAGAAAACGGCTATAATAGCTAAATTTTCCTTAGAGGGGATTAAAATAGTGAAGATAACGACGAATTAGGTTACTTTTTAGGAGTGACCAGCATATTAATATAACGTCCTTCAAGCTTTGGTGTTTTTTCACGTTCAGCAATGTCTTCGATCATTGGCCAAAGACTTTCTAGAACTTGCTCACCAATCTCAGGATTGGACATCTCACGACCTTTTAGAAAGACTCTAAAACGTACATGTTTGCCCTCTTCTAAAAACTCTCTGGCATGTTTGATTTTATAGTTAACATCATTAGCGGCAATTTTTACAGAAAGTTTGATCTCTTTGATCTCAATAATTTTCTGATTTTTGCGTGCCTCTTTTAACTTCTTTTCTTGCTGGTACTTAAACTTGCCATAGTTCATAATTTTACAAACGGGTGGCTTTGCATCAGGTGCAATTAAAACGAGATCTAATCCTAGCTCATCTGCTTTTGCAAGAGCCTCGCTTCTGGAAATGATGCCGTATTGCGTGCCATCATCGCCAACACATCTTACTTCAGCTGACCTAATTTCATCGTTTAATGTAACGTCTTTGTCTTTACTCAAAAGTGTACCTCACTAAGTTTCTCCTTCATTTTTGATATTAATGCTTCTTTTGTCAAATTATACTGTATTCTTTCGCGTCTGTCTCTTACTGCAACGCTTTGTTCTTCCACTTCTGCATCACCAATGACTAAAATCATCGGTACACGCATCGTTTCTGCGTTACGAATACGTTTGTTAAGACTCTCATTTTTAGAAGAAATCTCAACATCAATTCCCTCGGCCATTAATTCAGTGGCTAATATTTTAGCATAGGCTAAATGCGCATCTGAAATAGGCACGATTACTGCTTGAATTGGTGCAATAAAGAATGGAAACTCTCCAGAAGTATGCTCAATCAGAATACCGATAAAACGCTCAAATGAACCTAAAATTGCACGATGCAACATGACAGGACGAGCATGTTCATTATTGGCATCCACATACGAGATATCAAAACGCTCAGGTAAATTAAAATCTACTTGAATAGTACCACATTGCCATTTACGTTTAAGCGCATCGGTAATTTTGATGTCAATTTTAGGACCATAAAATGCTCCGCCACCTTCATCAATGCCATAGTGGATACCATTTTCATCTAATGCGTTTTTAAGCCCTTCTGTTGCGGCTATCCAATATTTTTCATCGCCAATTGATTTTTCTGGGCGCGTTGAAATTTCCATCTCATACGTAAAGCCAAATGCGCTCATAATAGAATCGACAAAACTCAAAATTTCTAGAACATTCTCTTTAATTTGATCCGGTGTACAGAAAATATGCGCATCATCTTGCGTAAATTCACGAACCCTAAAGAGACCATGCAAAACTCCACTTTTCTCATGACGATGGACAACACCGTACTCAAAGAACTTAAGTGGCAAGTCACGGTAACTTCTTACTTCGCTTTGGAACACTTTGATATGCCCCAAACAGTTCATCGGTTTAATGCCATATTCTGTTTCATCAATCACAGTGAAATACATGTTTTCGCCGTAATTTTGATAATGTCCGCTAATTTTCCACGCTTCTGATTTTAAAATCTCAGGTCCACGTACAGGCAAGTAACCACGTTGTCTATGCGCTTTAAACAAAAGTTGTTCTAATTTACTTCGTAATTTTCCACCATTAGGTAACCAAATAGGAAGACCCGCTCCCACTTCATCATCAAAGGTAAAGAGTTTAAGTTCATTACCGATTTTACGGTGATCGCGTTTCTTTGCCTCTTCGATCATGGTAACATAATCTTTGAGACTCTCTTTATCTGCAAAAGCGATACCATAGATACGCGTTAGCATCTCACGTTTTTCATCGCCACCGAGGTAAGCACCTGCAACTTTGATGAGTTTAAAGAATCTAAGATATTTGGTATTTGGAACGTGAGGGCCACGACATAAATCTTCAAAATCCCCTTGTTTATAGATGGAAACTTCGCCATCAGGAATTCTAAGTAACACTTCTTGTTTGAGGTCATCGTGTTCAAAATGTTTTATAACAGCCGTTTTTGTCGTATAAATCTTCTCAATTGGCAACTTGGCATTCGCGAGCTCTGCCATCTTTTTCTCAATCTCTTTAAGATCAGCATCACTGATTTTTTCATTGACACGAAAGTCGTAGTAAAAACCGTCTTCAATGACAGGTCCAACAAAAAATTGTGTATCTTTGTACAACGCTTTAATCGCTTGAGCCATTAAGTGTGCGCAGGAGTGACGAATCACTTCAAGAGCCTCTTTAGAGTTGTCAAATAAGATTTTGTCTTCGTAAGTCTTTGAGGAGGCAACAGCAGTTTGGGTGTCGATGATAAGAGCGCCTTCTTTGTAGGCTATAACATCATTCATCATAATAAGATCCTTTTACTTGTATGAACTCCCAAACAGACGGGAGAACAAAAAAATGGTGGTCGCGAGAGGATTCGAACCTCCGACCACTACCTTGTCGAGGTAGTGCTCTACCAACTGAGCTACGCGGCCACATCATTTAAGAGCTGAGATTATACCAAAAAAAATGAAAAATGCAACTCTTTTTACTAAAAAACCTTTACATGTAACCCTAAAACACTCTTTTTGAGGTTCTCCAAGAACGGTATAAAATCAGAACCACCCCTAAATCAATCATCACATCCGCAAAATTAAAAACGGCGAATTCAAAGCCATAGTGCCAAAAAAAATAGTCAACAACGCCTCCATGAATAAAGCGATCGTAAATGTTGCTGAGTGCCGCTCCTGTAATAATGCCAATAGGGAGGCAATAAGGTTTAACAACCTCTTTATGCAAAAGGACATAAAGGGCAAGCCCTCCGATAAGGAGTAGTTGTATGTATTTGAGATACTCTTCTAAAAAGGCAAACATAGAAAACGCAACGCCTTTGTTATAGGTGAGGATTAAGGAAAAAAACTCTCCTTGCCAGCGAAAGCCTTCTAAGAAAAACATTTTGATGAGTTGGTCTGTAAAAAAAATGAGACACAACACACTTACAATAATAATCCAGGCTCTATTCATTTAAAGCGCTTTTGAAAAATTTAACCGTTTTTTCCATTTGCTCTTCAAGGGTTTTCTCATCTTTTCCTTCAAGCAAAATGCGCAATAAGTTTTCAGTTCCAGAGTAACGAATTAGCACTCTGATTTTTTTACTTTCCAACTCTGAGGTGAGCGTGGCGTAGCCTTTAAGTTCACTCAGAGGAATTTTGTTATCAATTTTAATATTTTGTTGAAGTTGAGGGTAAAGCTCAAACGGGTTGAGTAATTGACTCACTTTTTGTTTTTCTGTGAGCATACAGTGCATAACAGAAAGTGCTGCAACTAACGCATCACCTGTCTTGGCAAAATCAGAGAGAATAATATGTCCACTCTGCTCGCCGCCAAAGTTAATTTTTTCCCTATACAAGGTCTCTAAAACATTTTTATCACCGACATCACATCGGTGTGTTTTGATACCAAATTTATGCAAATAATCTTCTAACGCTTGGTTACTCATAACCGTAACGCAGACACCTTTGTTAGCCAGTCTGTTTTGATGCTGTAAGAAGGTCGCAATTTTGCCCAAAAGCTTATCCCCATGAATAGCATTTCCATTTTCATCCACTACAACCAATCTATCAGCATCCCCATCGAAGGCAAATCCGACATCAGCCCTTAAGCGTCTGACTTCTTCTCCTAACTCTTCAGGATGCAACGCGCCACAGTTTAGGTTGATATTGCTTCCATTAGGATCATCGTTAATAATAATAACATCCGCTCCCAGTTCGTTAAAAACAGTTGGCGCTACTTTATACGCTGCTCCATTGGCCGTATCAAGCACAATGCGTAGCCCTTTAAGCGTTAAGTTTTTAGGGAATGAGTTTTTGATCTGAACAATATAGCGCCCAATCACATCATCCACCCTTTTAGAACGTCCAATGTCAAATTCTATTTTTTGATTGGCTTCGATCAAAGCATCATCAAAATAAATTTTTTCAATTGCTGCCTCTTCGGTTTCGCCAAGCTTATTGCCAAAGGAGTCAAAAAATTTGATGCCATTGTCAAAGTAAGGGTTGTGCGACGCACTAATCATAATTCCCGCATCACACCGCATATCTTCGGTTAAAAAAGCAATCGCAGGAGTAGGCATTGGGCCTATTTGCCTGACATCGTATCCTACTGCGGTTAAGCCTGACACAATCGCATTTTCGATCATATACCCACTGCGTCTTGTATCTTTGCCTACTAAAATTTTATTGGTAATGGAGTTTTTACGAAAATAGATCCCTGCTGCCATAGCCAAACGCATCGCCATAAAAGCACTCAGTTTCTTACCTGCTTTGCCTCGTACACCATCAGTTCCAAAAAGTTTCATTATTTTTCCTATTCTCTCTTTACATGTAAAATGATTAGCAAATTGTAACAAAACTTTTTTAATCTTTACATGTAGAAGGTATAATGGTATCTTACCACGATAACGATTAAGAGGAGAAAGGAATGAATTTAGACAAAGTGATCTCTGGATTCTTTATTATTTTAGCGATGACGCTTAACTTTGGGTTTTTTTACGGCGACTTAGGTGATCTTGAGTTGCACAGTAAATACGAACTTTTTGCAGCACTCATTGTAAATATCATCGCCACCACGCTTAAAATTGGGGATAAAACCCAATTAGGCTCCGTCCTCTTGGCCACCAGCCTCGTCGCAGATATTCAACTCATTGCTTCGGCAACCATTTGGACCATTGCAATGTATGCGTATAGCATTGATCGTGAAGTGGCCTCTATTATTATCAGCCTAAGTGGTGGAGCATTGCTTGCAAATATCACTAGTGTATTGCTCTATATTGGTGACACACTTAAATCAAAACGATAGAGCAACGACGTGAAACACCACAGCTCACTCTGGCTTATTTTACAGAGGATGCGCACCCCTTTTTTGGTGATTATCTTGACCTATACCATATCCATCATTGGGCTTTTACTGATTGATGGGATGGATAATGAGGGGAAACCGTATCATCTCACCATTTTTGACGCTTTTTATTTTATCAGTTACACAGCAACGACCATAGGTTTTGGAGAAACACCTTTTGCTTTTACGTATCCTCAACGCATTTGGGTCTCTATGTCTATCTTTTTTACCGTTACAGGGTGGTTTTACAGTATCGGAACGCTGATCGCATTGTTGCAAAACAAGCTTTTTTTAGAAGAGTTTGAGCGGGCTAAATTTGCACGTAAGGTTGCGTATCTCAAAGAAAAATATATTATTTTCTTAGGCTACAATACTATTACCAGTGAAATTATCAAAAAAGCCAATGAGTATGGTTTACGTGCTGTCGTTGTTGAGAAAGAAGAGCAAAAACGAGATCATTTGCTTTTGGAGAACTTTACACCTCCTGTGTTTTGCCTCAACGCCGATGCGTATAATCCTGAAGCACTCGAACTTGCAGGCATCAAATCACCTTACTGTCGTGCGATTGTCAGCCTTTTTGAAAATGATGCCCTCAACCTTCGTATTGCACTGACCTCAAAAGTACTCAATCCAACAATTACAATGGCCATCAAATCCACGACAAAAAACCAAACGGAAAATTTGCTTGATGTTGGGGTTCAAATTATTGAAAATCCTTTCGAAATTATTGCTAATCAAATCCATATGGCGATTAATACACCTCATGTTCTAAGACTTGCACGTTGGATTTATGGTATCTGTAACCTTTACGATCCACTCTTAACACTCCCTAGAGGTAAGTACCTTGTATGCGGATATGGAAGAATGGGGAAAAGCCTTTTGGAAGTCCTTCAACACGATGGAATTGAGATTGTTTTTGCAGAAATTGATCAACAAAAAATACATCATTTTCCTGTTGATGATCAACACATGATCTATATAGGAGATGGTGACGATAAAGAGATGCTCAAAAGTCTGGGCATTGAGCAGTGTGTTGCTATCATTGCGGGAACCAATGATGATACGACCAATTTATCCATTTTATCGACAGCTAAAAAACTTCATCCAAAGATTATTACGATTGCCCGTGAAAATGAACTGGAAGATTTTTCAATCTTTGAAAGCTCCAATATTGATACTATCTTTATTCCTGCCAAAGTCTTAATCAATAAAACCGTCAATGCTATTTTAAATCCTGCACTGGATCTTTTTATTAAAAATATCACGAATTTAGGAGAGGAGAGGGTCATTGCACTCACCAAACATCTTATAAATATTGATTCACACCCACTTCTTTTTACGTTAAAAATAGATGAAGCTCAAGCACCAATGCTCTCTCAAAATATTCATGCATTGACACTCAAACTCTCCTTGCTTAAGACATCGCTCAAAAATAGAACTTTTGATAATAATCTTATTCCCCTTATGCGCCTACGCAACAAAGTTGTTGAAATGCTCCCCGATTGGGAGAGTTCTTTGGAAAAAAATGATCTCTTCTTATTTGCAGGTGATGCCAATGCACAGGATCATCTAGAATATATCGCCAACAATTTTTATGAATTTCACTATGCGTATTATGGGGAAGAGAAAAGCTATTTCAACAAATTTTGGGCAAAAAAGCGTATTTAACCCTCATTTATATAAAATAGCGATCCTATATTGTTCTTTTTATTTTAAAATGTCCTTAAAATAAGTTCTATTTAATATTTATTTTTATATAATCTACGCCTAAATTTAAAAACGAAAGGCTTATCTATGGCAAACCACAAGTCAGCAGAAAAGCGTATTAGACAAACAATAAAACGCACTGAAAGAAATAGATTTTATAAAACTAGAATCAAAAATCTAACACGTGCTGTAAGAGAAGCTGTTGAAGCAGGCGATCAAGCAGCAGCTGAAGTTGCGTTGAAAAATGTGAATAAAAACTTTCACTCTTATGCAGGCAAAGGTATTTTAACTAAAAATACAGCTGCTCGCCGTGTAAGCAGATTGTCACAACTCGTTAATACGCTAGGTAGTGTTGCTGCATAACTTGCGGCAACTCCCTCTTTATTTTAGCTCCCCTTCATGTTGAAAGATAAATTACTTCCATTTCTCGAACGTTACAATGAGCTCTCTATCCTTTTGAGTGATCCTAATATTGCAGCAGATATTAAAAATATGACCGCACTTTCCAAAGAGCAGTCAGGATTAGAGAAAATCAAAGATAAAACTCTTGAATATTTTTCGACACTTGATCAAATTGATGAGAACAAACTTCTCTTTGATGATGAAGAACTCGGTGAACTTGCAAAAGATGAACTTCGTATTCTTGAACCTCGTAAAGAGGAGATTGAAGAGGAGATCAAACTTCTATTACTTCCTACTGATCCAAACGATGAACGCAATATCTTTTTAGAAATTCGCGCTGGAACAGGTGGTGATGAAGCTGCTATTTTTGTATCCGATCTTTTTAAATCCTATCTTCGCTACGCTGAAAATCGTGGCTGGAAAGTTGAAGTCGTCTCACTCAGTGAAGGTGTTCTGAACGGATATAAAGAAGTCATCGCTTTAATTAAAGGGCAGGGTGCTTTTTCACGTCTCAAATATGAAGGCGGTGTACACCGTGTTCAGAGAGTTCCACTGACCGAATCACAAGGTCGTGTACACACTTCAGCGGTTACCGTTGCGGTTATGCCAGAAGTTGATGATGTTGAAATTGAGATATTGGAAAAAGATTTAAAAATTGATGTTATGAGATCTTCTGGAAATGGTGGTCAATCGGTTAATACAACCGATAGTGCTGTAAGAATCACCCACTTGCCTACAGGTCTTGTTGTTGTCAATCAAGATGGCAAATCTCAGCATAAAAACAAAGATGCTGCAATGAAAGTACTTAAAGCAAAGCTTTATGACATGCAAATGCAAGAACGTAATGCCAAAGAGAGTGAAGCTCGTAAAACACAAGTAGGTTCAGGCGACAGAAGTGCTCGAATTCGAACTTACAACTATCCACAAAATCGTATTACAGACCACAGAGTAGGGCTTACACTGTACCGTTTGGATGCTATTATGGAAGGTGGCTTTTATGATGAAATCATTGATCCAATTATTACACACTATCAAACCGAGCTTATGAAAGAAGCAAACCTTTAATCAACCTATTTATCGTATATGAGTAGGTTGTTTTGCTCGATCATCTCTCTAAGCATCTTAATATACTCTTCTTTTAACTCAGAGTAGTTCACCATCGTTTTAGAAGCTTCCATTCCTCCAAAATTTTTCCCACTGTTTCGGGCTTGAAGTCTTTTTTCCCTAAAAACAATATACGCATCATTGGTATTCAGATTGAGCATATACGCGTTGACTGATTTTTGAAGTGATCCAAAAATCCGAATCATATGGGTTTTACCTACGGCTCTATTTTGCGGTAATAATCCTACACCAGAATAAGACCAGTGTCCAAAAAGGTTATTAGCTTCCCTTGCAAAGCGACTTTTACCCCATCCACTCTCAAGGGAGGCTTGTGCCAGTGCTAACGAGGTAGGAATAACATCTATGCGCTTAAAGTATTCGTCCCTATCAAAGAGTGATTCTATGCCATATTTATTGCGCAAAGAGATAAGATACCCTACATTGGCATAATTAAGTCCACGAAAGGCATCAGGTACCGCTTTAGCAAAAAAACTGGTGATGAATTCTCGATCTTTTTTGATCTCGTCATTCCCTTTATCCACAAGAGTTTTCATCTCACGAATAAATTCTTCTTTTTGCTTTGGACCCTCTTCCATCTGATAATATTCCGAGGAGAAGCCTCCTGCATAAAGAGCACTTTGCGCGAGTAGACTAAAGGCGATAAAAAGAGTCGAAAATAGTTTCACGAAATTAAAGTTCCAACACCGTTTCAAAGACTTTTTGAACTCTACCTTTGAAAAAAAGCCTTTGATCCACAATACGTAAACTTAACTCATCCCCACTGATAGGGTAAATATGAGCACTTGTACCTACCAGTTTTTGACGATATGCACTGTAAAAACATGCTGCCATTCCCGTACCGCAGGCCAATGTCTCATCTTCAACACCACGCTCATAGGTTCTTACATGTAAAGCATTTTTCTCAAGTTGCGCATAATTGACATTCGCATTATATTTATAGCGCATTTGACGTGCAATCACTTTATCAAAACAGTTAATATCGTCAACAAATGTCACCAAATGCGGAACCCCTGTATCACAGAAATGCCATGTAAAACCATTCTCTTCAAACGATTCGCTGAGCACTTTTGGTGTCGTTAACTCTGTTTCGACAACATCATTTTCCACCACAGAGGTAATAACACCAGCACCTGTTAAAAAACGCATTGATGCATTTGCTAAATGGTTCGTAAATGCATAATGAGCACATGCACGCGTGCCATTACCACACATAGAAGCAACACTGCCATCATTGTTATAAAATTGCCATTTAAAATCATATTCAGCGTGTGGCAATAGAACAATCAAGCCATCAGCGCCCACACCTTTTTGCCTATCGCATAACTGCTGAGCAAGTAAACTTCTGTCAACCTCGACAAAGGTGTGAAAAATAATAAAATCATTGCCATTTGCATTATATTTTGCAATTTGCATAGGAACCTCGTACAAATTTGATAAATTTTTCGATTTCACTCTCTAAGAATTTCATATCAAAGGAGTTGTTTATCAGAAAATCGGCTAAGATTTTCTTCTCTTCAATGCTAATCTGAGCATCAATACGCTTTTGCGCCTCTTCTTTACTAAAATCTTCTCGAATCATCAGTCGCTTTCGCTGAACTTCAACAGGTGCGTAGACAACTGCCACCAATTTACACGAATAGCCATCACTCTCAAAATAGAGAGGAATGTCGATAATATAAGGCTTTTCTTTTGCCTCTAAAAGATCGCAGCGCCTAAAAATCTCTTGACGAATCAATGGGTGTAAAAAAGTATTGAGCTTTTCACGCTCGTGTTTATCATTAAAGATAAGTGCTCCAAGTGCCTTGCGGTCAATGGCTCCCTCTTTAATAACACGCTCTCCAAAAAGTGCTTCAACCTCTTTTACATGTAAAGGTAAAATCTCTTTTGCAATCACATCTGCATCAATTACTTCAAAGCCATGCGACTTTAGCATCGTAGATACTGTACTTTTGCCAGTAGCAATTCCACCCGTTAAAACAATCGCATGTTCATATGCCATCTATTTCCTAATACCTTATTGCTATTTTTATAACGATTTTAACATACTTTTGTTAAAATCTATTAAACAATAACCACACTAAAGGTATATGCATGAGCACAGTCAGCTACAAAGACGCTGGTGTCGATATAGACGCGGGAAACCAATTTGTCGAAAATATTAAACCACTGGTCAAGTCTACTTTTGATAAACATGTTATCGGAGGCATTGGCTCCTTTGCAGGCGCGTATGAACTGCCATCAGGCTATCAAAAACCTGTTATTTTAGGGGCAACTGATGGTGTTGGCACTAAGCTTAAACTTGCGATAGATTCAGGGATTTATGACACTGTAGGCATTGATCTTGTTGCCATGTGTGCAAACGATCTTATCTGTAATTTTGGAACGCCACTCTTTTTTCTCGATTACTATGCGATGAGTAAACTTGAGATTGATGCAGCGGTGAGTATCGTGAAAGGTATTGCTGAGGGTTGTATTCAAGCTGAATGTTCTTTAATTGGTGGCGAGACCGCTGAAATGCCAGGAATGTACCAAAGTAAAGATTTTGATCTTGCAGGTTTTGCCGTTGGAATCGCTGAAAAAGATGAAATGAACCGATTACCTCATGTGAAAGCGGGTGATATCTTAATCGCTCTTCCAAGTTCAGGTGTCCACTCGAATGGGTTTTCACTGGTTCGTAAACTCTTTTTTGACAAACTTGGGTACTCTTTTGAGACAGAATTTGATGGTAAACCACTCATTGAAACACTTTTAACTCCAACACGCATCTATGTAAAACTCTTCAAGTCTCTAAAATCAAAAATCAACGCACTTGCGCATATTACAGGAGGAGGAATTGTTGAAAATCTTCCACGTGTCCTTCCTGAAGGCTTACAAGCGCATGTGTATAAATCAAAAATTAAAACACTCCCCGTGTTTGACTTCATGAGTCAATACGTTGAGGAGAGCGAAATGCACCGTACGTTTAACATGGGTGTTGGTATGATTCTTGTCGTTAGCCCTGAAAATGTGGATGATGTCCTCGCAAACAGTGATGGTTACGTTATCGGAGAACTTAAAGCTGGGCCAAAAAGTGCCATTATGCTCTAATGAGTAGCGTTTATATTTTCTCAAAACTTTTTACATACCTGGTTTTACCACCAGGTATTTTTATTCTCCTCTTTGCGCTTGCAGCATTGTATGCCAAGCGTTTTCGCCTCTTCTTCCTAGCAAACGCTATTATTTTTTACCTATTAAGCACATCCTATGTTGCGGATTGGCTTCTTGCTCCGTTAGAGACACCTTTCAATAAACCACTCGAAAAACAGCCTGTCGATGCTGTCATTGTTCTAGGAGGTGGGCATACACAAGGCGTTGCCAATTTACCGCTCAGCAGTGATGCGTATAAGCGTATGATGTGGGGATTAATGGTTGCGAAGTCTAATAATTTACCTCTTTTATTTAGTGGTGGAGGTATGCAAAAAGAGTATTTAGAAAGCGATGCATTTTTGGATAGCCTTAAAGAACTTAAACTTTATCTTGAGATCTCAACGCCTAGCTCCAAAAGCCTTGGAACCAAAGAATTTTCTTTACATGTAGAAGATAAAAGTCTCGATACTTACCAAAATGCACAGTTTAGTAAAGCTGCTTTTGAACAAGCTGGATTGGTCACACCTACAATCTATCTCGTAACTTCTGCCTATCATATGCGCCGATCTATTCGTCTTTATGAATACTTTGGTTTTAAAGTCATCCCAACCGCAACAAACTTTAAGATCAATGCACGGGCAAAAGATGGATGGGATTATCTGCCCAATGCACACGCCCTCTATAAAAGTTATGTGGCACTGCATGAATATGTTGGATTACTCAGTCTCAAGCTTAGAGGAATTTAACGTTACATGTAAACATTATTGCCGTTTATCGTTGGTAATTTTATAGACAAAGCTAAAGACTTCTGCCACGGCTTTATAGAGCATGGGTGGAATCTCTTTATTGAGCTCTATTTTAGAAAGGAGCTCAACTAAATCCGCATCCTTTTTGATGAAAATATCATGGTCTTGTGCTAACTTTATCATATTTTTTGCCACTTCACCTTTACCTGAAGCGACAACTTTAGGTGCACCTTTTTTCTCTCGATCATATTTAAGAGCAACTGCTTTTTGAGGTTTAGGGGAGGGTGTATTCATATTTTTATATTAATCCCAAATTGAAGTTCTTCGCCACTAAAATAGTCATTCTTTACCACACTCACATCTTTGTATTCTAACATTTTTACAGTTCCTGTAATAAGTCCGACTTCATTAAGTGCATATTTTAGATCACTAAGCTGTTGTGTAATTTTTGAACCTAACTCTTTTTTCTGCGATGCAATGGTGATATCAATATATTTTTCTCCTGCGAGAACCAGCATCATATTAAGCTTCCCATAGGCTTCTAAGTCCAGATCGATTTGACAGTGAAACTTCTCATCGCTACCTTGCTTCATCATCATGGAACCACCTTTAAGTCCATCCCAACTAAAAGGAACATACAGATGCGTGGAGCTACTCACATAAGAGACTAACTGATGGTACTCAATTTGTGTTAGCAAACGATTGCTAATCTCCAGTGCTTCCTTATTTTGACCGGATGCTTGAAG
>Ga0302271_10003489_pt1 | contig 13254 bp, 6 predicted proteins | sample III_Bog_N1_1_FD_198767 | JGI IMG/M metagenome (GOLD analysis project Ga0302271, IMG submission 198767) | Peat permafrost microbial communities from Stordalen Mire near Abisko, Sweden - III_Bog_N1_1 | ecosystem: Environmental > Terrestrial > Soil > Wetlands > Peat | place: Sweden: Abisko... | reverse complement strand
TTAAATCTTCATATTTTATCTCTAAGTGCATAAGGAGTCTACACAATATTTGTTAATAAAAGATCCTGCTTGGATTTATAAAAACTTTTGGTAAAAATTGTTTTTCTTTTATTTCAATCGCTCTCTATTTCATTATTCATCTCTTTTTCCTGCAATAGCTTGAATTCCTTTATTGCTATGTTTCATACAAATAGCTGCTAAAATATATCGAATTATCTTTGTAAAAGAGTTCTCTTGAATGAATTAAATTTTATATGTGTGTGTGTATCGTTGTTAATTTATTATTGTAAACACAGACAACTAAAAAGATAGATCTGGATTAAACTTTAGTTTGAGCATACTTTTTTCTAATAAATATTGAGAGATTTTGCTTATTTGTTGCTCACATTATTCTACCGTTGCACTGATCAACGACATCCCCATCCTTTCCTATTTAAATATCAAATAAAGCTGTTATTTACCCAAGCCAAATACTCAATAGAAAGTAAATAATTAATTTGAATTGTTGTTGTTGTTTTACTTTTCGTTCGCTTGCTAGAACTGCTCTTGATTCATTCTGTTTTTTCAAACACATCAAACACAAGGAAATTCAATTAATTCCATTAATGTAATTTCAATTTTCATAAATAATAGCCTTAGTTTATTTTTGTTCTTTACTTGTTATATTTTTGGAGATCTTCAAGTTGTCGTTGAAGCAGAATGTTTTCCTTCTTGTACTTATTGAGCAACTCTTCTTTGGATCTAAGTTTTTCAATTTGAAATTATGTTAATAAATTATGTTATGTTTTGCCATTTATTTTTGATGAATAAACAATGTATTTAGCTTTGGTTACTAGCTTAAAACGAAGTAATTCACATCAGCTCTTTCTGATTAATATGGCAGCCCTATGGAGGATGTCTGCATTCCCAATCTAGTCTCTAGTTCGGAGTTCTTATCAACATACGATTCCAAGCAAAGTTTCAGTTCTTTGATCGTTCTATCTTGAGCTCTAGTAACAAAATATCAGTAAACAAATGAAAAGATTTCTTCCAATAATTTATCTTACTCCATCTATTAGAGCATCTCTAGTTTCAATTGATCTGGCTAATTACCATTCCGACCTGCTCTTTTAACTTGATCTTCTTCCCTAATCCTTTTTGTTTATTCATACGAAAAATAAAAAATTAAAATATTAATTAATAGTTAAAAAAATATAATTATTGTTTTACTAAGTTAGTTGAGATTATTATCTCTGATAATTCAACTCCTCACTATGTCTTTAAAGCTGCTCCTTCAGATAATCATTTTCTCTATTTAGTTGGATTGTTGAATTTTAAGAGAATTCATATTGACTTTGAATTTAATTCAGTTAATTTTAAAGTGCATATTCTCTACTTGCAGCTGCTTCATCAACTCTAGGTTATTGCTCTAATTACTTGACTCTAGCTGTTTGCGCATCTAACGATGACTACAAGAGGACAATCATCTAAAGAATTTCAGGATTGTTAGAGTTATTATTATTTTGATTTTATCTCAAAGCTGCTTTGAGTTCATTATTCTCAGCTTAAAGATTTCTAATAGATTATTCATTCTCATTCAGTTATCTAACCATCGCTTAAATCCTTTATTCTTTCTCCAACAACGCAGCTTTATCTAAATCACTTTGTCTCCTAATCCCATCAATCTCCCTCAATTATCTAGATAAATTACTAATCTCGTTATCTTTCTCTGCTACTGCTCCTCTAAAACCTTCCATTTGCCTTCTTAAATTATCAATATCTCGTAACTAACTCTACTGATTCTAAATCACAATTTGTGCTTCTCTAAGCTATTTCTGCAATAACTCAGCTGATTCTCGTTCGTTTAGTTACTTCGTTAGCAGTTGAATAGCGGCATCTTTCTATTCCAGTTGCAGTTGCAAATTCTGCATTTATTGATTCTTTTAATTTTGTTGAATCAAGAGCTATTGGATTTCTGCATCTTTTTGATTGATTAATACAGTCAGTTATTGTATTTTAGCATCCTTTTCACTGCATTACTTAATCTTAAATTCATATTCTTCAACTTATCTCACAAGTAACTCCACTCTTCTATCTTTTTCTCTAGAGGAATTACTGAGGGCTTCTAGTGTTTGCGTCAATCCATGGATTTCTCTTTCAATGTTTTCTTTGGCAATCAGCGCATTTTAGTATTCACTGCACTATTAAGCTAGGAGAATATTGTCATTTTGAAGTGCTTCGTAATCTTATGTGATAGTAATTAGATTCTAACTGGCTGATTCTAAACTAGCTTGAGATTAAACTAAAACTACCATAATTTATATGTTATTCTCTCTGAGAGCGTTCAGCTCTGCATCATACTAAGCTCTAATAGAACTCAGCTAAGTTCTTAGATTCTCAATTTCAACACGGTATTACTCACTTTGCTGGATTTTGACATTTAAACTTTGAATCAAATCATCTTTTTGTAATAGCTGATTTCGAAGACTATCGCCTAATCCTGCTAAGTCCACTGCGTCTTAATTTTTTATCTTCAACTGCTGAGTTAAGTTATAAAACTCTTCCTGTACCTACTCCGAGTTACTCTAGTTAATTAGCTTTTACTCCAGTTCTGAGATTATTCTTTGGAAATTCTACTTACTACTCTCATTAGCTAGTCGCTCTCTATCCAAAGTAACTAATGCTTCTTTCAGCCTCTCCTCTACGCTGCTGATGGCTTGCTAGCTAGAGTAAATATTCGTTTAGGAAGCACTGTAAAGCTGATTTCTAAGAGATTTATTCTCAGCTTCTAATTTCTAAGTAAACTCAATGTTGTTTGACTGCGCATTCAGCTGAGAACGCGATCTTTCCTGCTCACTTTTTGAGAAAGAAAAAAAAGAAGGAATTAATTATGATATTATTCATCAAACCAAAATATAATTTAGTGATATAATTCCTGATTTTTACATGGCTTGCTATTTAAAAGTATCCAGTTAGATAGATAATTGTCTAACTTGATTATTTAGATCCAAATTTGTTTTCTCAAATAGTTATGCTTTAGCTCGAGCAGCATCTAACTCGCCTGAAGATCCACTTGTAAATGACACAGTCTGTTACTTCCTAGATTGGAAAAAAAGAAGAGATTAACAACATTTATTTCAATTTACTTTACATGGAATCAAAATTATGTTCAAATTGTACAAGCTAGCTGCTTCATTTCTTGCGGTGGAGAGCTATATTAGTATTTCTTGTCTCTCTTGATCGAATTAAGCTGATCTCTGCCTGTAGTCACATATTGATAATAAAAAAAGTTAATATTCACTTTAGTTTAAACTCTGATGTTGAATACTGAGCAAGTGTTGTAAGTCTCTGGATCTCTCCGACTAATTCTTAGTTTTATTATCTAAGTCTTTTAGCTTCTTCTTCAGAGCCAGTATTCTAGGTGATGATCACTGAAGACTACTGAGAATTGATAACTCTCTGCAATTCTTCTTTGGATTATCTTTTTAAACAAAACAATTATTAGCATTTTTGGAAAAAACTTCCAAATAAATGGAGGAAAAATGTTCAGAAAATATTTTTTAATTTTTCTTCTATTACTGAATTTAGATCTCTTTCTAATCAACAATCTTGATCAACTGCTGAACCTGTTGCTCTTTTGCATCCAGCTTCTGTAATAAATCTTAGATTTATCTCTTATCATCGGATAAAAGATCAGTTTCTCCATTCTGCTTAGATCGCTTCACAAAATCATCGATTTGGCCATCTTTCAAAGTGTCAACAATAAACCATTTTTAACAAGAGAATCCTTGCTTGGATGATAGATCAATCAAATGTTACTTGTTTGAAAGGTAACTGAAGATAATCCACTAATTGTGTTAGTCGTATTATTAGAAAATACTGGAGTATCTTTCTGCGTGCTAAGGTTCCAAGTAAAACAAATCAATCAATCAAAAGAGGAAGTATGTTGTTCTCTACTTGTAAAGTGGAGGTGAGGTCAGAGGAATGTTAGATCTTTAAGAAGGAAGGATAGTATCTTATTTCTAATCAATAGTTGAATAGGTATTGGATGTGATGGTGTTAGGTTTTGAACCAACTAATTATTAGACGATCAGACTCTCGCTGGTGTTTTTCGCTGAACTGGCTGAAGATGGCTGGTAAGGGGGTACGACTGTAGTCATTTCAATGCGCTAATAGAATTATTGTTTTTTCTGCGGATTGAGGAATTACTTGAATTCTCCGAGGTATTTGTTTTTGTTTTTTTTAATTAAATACTTGTTTTTTGTTGGGAAGATATTTTGCTAAGGAGTTTTAAGCGTTTTTAATTAATCAAGAGAATGGGTTGTTTAGTTGTTTGTTTAATATAATAACTAAGGATTGACACACACAAAACCGCATATTATCAATATCTGATGTAGTGTTTATTATTTGTTTTAGTAACGTCATAAGAAATACCCCCCCCATTTTGGTGCATTTCCAAGCATAGATTCTTCTAATTTTCCAAAATGAAATTAAATCCAATACTTGAAAAAAAATTCTTCAAAATTCAACAAAATTTACACATAAAAGATAAACAATACAAGGATAAATTCAAAGAAAAAGAAAAAAATGAGTTGAATTATGCTCTTGTTTTTGAGATAAATTAATATTCTTTGGAGGTCAATTTATCCTGAAATTAGCCTTTTTAGGTGCAAAGAGTGTTGGCTAAAATAATCTCCATAGCGGGTCTTTTGAATCAATCTTTTCTTCTTTGTTCAATGAGACTTAACTTTGCAAAAAAATAAAATAAGATAATCAAAGGGGATTCAAAACTAAAACGCATAAAAATGGCTAAATAAAATCCTAAAAAGTATTAAATTTTGTAATAACAAAAATTCAATAGTATTTTTTGAGAATTCTTTTTACAATCTGATACCACCAATGATGTCCTTGTAGCAGACTCTGACATAATTATCAAGCGTTTCTTCATCAGTCATAACATCGTCGTCAACAGTGAGTTCTTATACTTTATTCATATATTATTTCGATACATTTAAATCTCGATCTCTGAAACAATTAAACTGAAATTTCTTCCCTTTTATCACTCCACTTGAACCTGCTAAGACTATCTACTCCAAATAACCTTTACCTTCAGTATCCTCTGTTTTTCGTTTGATAACAATCGCTTTTTTCTTTATTGGGTTTTGTTAAAACTCAATATCAGAACAACCAGCTGGTTTAAGAATCTTAACATCATCATGTGTTTTGCTAAGCCACTGGAAGCTATCACTCGATAAAGCAGGAGAATGTTACTAATATTAATGCTACAACTACTACTGCGATTATAATTTAGCTTAATTCAAATTATCTTCATCTTCTTCATCAAAAAGGAGGGTTCTTTTAGGAGTATTAATTAAATTGCTTGTTTTTGGTGATATAGAAGAAAATGAATTTTTCTCGTTTGTTTTAATTGAGCTACTGTCACATGTTGAGTATTTCTTTAATATCTTGATTATTCTTGGTTATTTGGCTATTTTCGATTTGATTATTGTTGAACAATTCGAAGAACATGCAGATACTTATGGAGAAGAAATGCCTCGTTTATCTAGTTTATTAAAAGGAATAATACATTTAAATTATTAAATAACCCTTATACTTTAGTATTTTACTAGTTTTGAAGGCAGTTCTAATGATTTTGATTCTCTTCTATTGAGGAGGGGTGTTATCTTTGTCAAGATAAGAAAGTTTGTTCAGTATAATGAATACATAATAATGAACAAACAAACAAATTACTTGAATAAATAATGTCAGTTCTGCATGGTTTTGGCTGATTGATCTATCCCTGAAGATATCGTTGGATTGATGTCATACTTGAGGGGATGATTTAAGAAGCAGGATTAGTTTATATTGCTAAGAAATAAATAATAAAGTATTTTTTTGAAGAAATTGACATAATATTAATGTCCAGCTATTTTGAATATATTTCCTCTATCTTTATCAAGCTTAAAAAGTGATTTGCTTCTAATTCATTTAATGAATTATGGTTTACAATATTTGATTTTTTGCTTAAAGTTCTGTGTTGAAGGATGTTTTAGGTTTATTAAAAATGAATTGAATTTTTGAATATGTATGAGGAGTTTGCTTTTAGAAACAACTGTGTATGTGACTTGTGAAGAAGATAAGGGGAAAATGTTAGAAGTTAATCAAAATTAGATAATTGATGTGTCGTTTAGATTGGTTAAATATAAAATAGTTGATTTAACATTTTGAAAAAGCAGTCTACTTGTGAATTTAGTTTTAATGAAAGTAATGCCAAACAAATGATTAGATATGCTTGTCAGAATTTTTGAGATACCTTTTGGAATAGGTAGTACAACTTATTGCTCAGCCATAAAGAATTCTAGCAGTTTATCTTTGCTAGCTCAACCCACATAGGGTATGATAGAAAGCCTAAGGTATTAATAAAAGAATAAATTATGTAAAATTGCACAGAAGTAAGGCTAATTATGATCAGCACCTTATTAATACGATTGGGTGTTTAATTTTGTGAACAAAGTCATTGTTATCCTCTTGAGATATTGGATCAATACTAATAATACTTCAGATTAATTATAAAATACACCTGGTATATTGCTGAATAATGAAAACTTAAGGAAGATATACAGCAATTCTATTCGTTCTTGCTCTATCCTTTCTAGCAGTTGCAATGGCTGCTCGGAAATAAGAAGTGCCTGATACAAGTACACTATCTAATGTGCTTGATCTTTAGACAACGCATTTCAATCTTGAAATTGAGATCAATTTCGATGATCAAATTATCAGCGGCAAGCAGACTCTATCGATGCTTGCATTGAAAGACAATGTTAAAGTACTCGAACTGGATGTCTCGAGTATTGATGTTATCTCTGTTGTAGATTAGGATAATAACTAACTTTCGTTCACTACAATATTCCCTGAACCAAATCTGTTTGGAGAACAGCTAAGAATCATCTTAGCAGAGCCGACAGAAGAATCAAAGAAATACACGTTTACTATTGAGTACTAAACAAATGAATCTGTAGCTATTTCATGGCTCACTCCTCATCAAACAGCCTCGAAGGTTTTACCGTAATATTCAAAATTGGCTAAATTGTTTTTTTTACATATTTTCTTTGTATTTCCTAGATACTTGTACACTCAATGTGAGACTGTAGCTTGCCGAAGTATCGCTCCTTTTTAAGACACTCCCTACATTAAATCTACTTACACAGCTTAAGTCACTGCTAAAGAAGAAATCAATATTTATCTAAGTGCAAATAAAACTAGTATTCAACCTGATCCAATCAGATCTGGCTATAAAATTCACTCATTTAGCTGTGATATCCCTATTCCTTCATACCTTCTCGCTATTGTTGCTGGAAACGTCGTCGAAAGACAACTTGGCGCTCGAACCTATGTGATAACTGAACCCACTTACATTGACGCCTACGCAGTGGAATTAATTGATTTAGAACTCTATTTGAGTACAGTTGAGAGCATTGTTACACCATATGTCTGGGGCACTTACAAAATTGTAATTTAACCTCCCAGCTTCCCTATTGGAGGGATGGAGAATCCTCTGTTGACGTTCGCTTCACCTTCTATCATGGCAGGAGATAAAAGTGGGATATCTGTTGCAGTTCATGAAATCGCACACAGTTGGTCAGGAAATCTTGTGACTTGCTAGAATTGGTCGAATCTTTGGTTAAACGAAGGATTCACAATGTACTTAGAGCGAACTGCCGATGCAATAATGTTCGGAGAAGAATACTCCATTGTCGATGCGATTGTAGGCAACGACACAATGGTGGAGGATATCAAGAATTTTGGATTTGCAAGTAATTACACGGCATTAGAGCCTATTGTTGCAGGTGCTAATCCAGATGATTCCTTCTCAAATATTCCTTATGAAAAAGGATTTCAATTCCTGAAATATATCGAGAGCATCATTGGCGCGAAGTCATTCTAAGAATTCCTGAAAACTCTCTTTGATACATATAAGTTCTAGAGTGTTGAGTAGAGTCAAGTCCAGAGATTGTTGAATTAGTTTATTCAAAAGACAAATCCAAGATAGGCAATCAAGATAATTGCTAAAATTAACTGGAATGCATGGGTGACATCACCTGGTATGCCTCTTGTTAACCTTGCATTCAACACAGAAGCTGTGCCTGCTATCCGTGAATTGGCTCAGAGTTACTTAGAGTAAAAAATAAAAACAAATTTTTTACAATATTTTTTTAACAATAATTTTTACTAATTTTGCAACATTTTTTTGTTCTTAGTTCTCAGGGTGATCCTGAATATCTTTCTGAGAACTGGAGAGACTTCTACAGCTACTCGCTGAATGAAAAATGCATTTTCCTTCAGTATCTCTTTGAACATTTAGACTAACTAACTTTAGGTGCAGTTGCATTAATCGACGAGAATTACGATCTTACCGATTCGACAAACAAAGAAATCAGCTGGAGATGGATTCGCACAAGTGTTAGAGTCCATTATGAACGAACTGAGATTTCAGCTGAGGATTTCCTTGGTTCTATTGGTAGAATCAAGATGATTTCTCCAGTGTATTAAGCTCTCAATGAATCTGGAAAACGAGATGAAGCAATCAGATTGCTAAATAAATATCAGGATTTCTATCATCCTCTCGCAGTCGTTGCTATTCAAAGAGTCTTAGGACTCAACAATTGAAAACAATATTATGAATTTCAAGTTAGTTTAAATGTTAGGAAAAATACAATTTTTATGAAATCAGATTGAAGGCTCAAAACTTATTAATTTTGTTTTATTATCGTTCTATTTTAATAATTTTTTTCTAGCATAAGCGTTTTGCGCATGATAACCACTAATTCATCCCTTTGGGCTTAAATATACATCTATTTGAGGCAAAAACAACATCAATAACTTAATGAATTTATGCCCCCGATAAACTTTTTACTTTAACTCTAGAGCTCCCTCAAATCAATTACTTTAATTATTTGCGTATTTTTTTAATATTTATCGAGAGATAGTTACACCTCTTATTTACCCCTAATCTACATATCTCAAGACTCCAACATGCTGAATGCCTTCTTTTAGCTTGTCCCTTTCTAGGAAGATCCACCAGCACATACGCTTTTAGAAGAAAAAGAAGAACGAAAGAAAAAGAGGAAGAAACTAAAACAAAACCAATAATAGAAAACCTTCGAAGAAGATGAGTTCACTCATAAAGAAGGTGGAGGTGAAGATAAATGGAACGAAGGAGATTCATCTTTCGATTTTTCAAGTATTTCATCGGACGAAGAAGAAGTTCAAGCTGCAAAGTATTAGAATGATCCTGACAAACTCTTCAATAAAGTTAATCTTGACGGAATCATCAAAGTGTTAACGTAAAACCATAAATCTAAAGAAGACATCACAATGCTACAATAAGCACTAATTCACAATACATTCTTCATGCGAATGCGTCGTTAAATCACTGAAACGATGTATTTAGAGCTATTCTCTGAGATATAATTAAACAGTTTTCACGCTCTCGAAACAATCTTTGAAGTTGGTGATGAAGGTGATAAATTCTATATAATTCTTTCAGGTGAAGTATACATACTTGCACCATCTCATGAATATCCAATTTAGCTTCCATCTGATCCAAGTTCTCCTTAAACTTCTTTAATCGAAAGATCGTAAAGTAATTCTGTAGTTTCCAAAGGAAATGGATTTATGTCTCCTAAAAATTCTGGTATTGATAAAACTAAAGAGCCTCCTAGAAAAATCAGTGTCCATAAGCCAGCTTAGGATCATTCTAAAAGCCCTAATAATAATCTGCTGAAGTAAGCTATATTTAAAGCAAATTAAGTTGTCAAACCAAGTAATGAAGCTACACCAAATTCAACTAAAATAGTTGAGAATTTTTCACGTGCTGCTTCTATGGAGATTAATTCAGCAATGTCTCCTAGAAACAGTGCATAAAACAGTTTAGCACCTTCTGCCACTGGAATAGCAGGGAAAGTACTCAGTAAATATCCAAATAGTGCGATAATAAGGAAACTAGGTACAGGAGAAAGTTTCGGAGAAATCGCACTCAGGATGAATAAAAAGAGAACTGCTACTGTGGTATCGAAAACTAATACGTAAATGGCTGTTATACATAAAAAAGCATTCGATCGCATACTTGGAGGTAAATAAGCACATAAAATTGGGTTTACGTAGTCGTCATTGTTGTGGTTGCTGTTATTCTTTTTGTGAAATATTATTTTTGTTTGAAGATTTTTTTCAGAAATAATGGGACGAAAAATATGACTTTCTACAAAATCTCGAGCTCTTCAAAGGATACAGCAAGCATTTCCTATCGAATGTAGTGATGAATCTACGTAAGAAAACTTACCATTACAACGACACTATCTATGAAGAAGACTCTGATAAAATGAGACTTTATTTCGTCCGAAGTGGTGAAGTTGAGCTCTCAAAAAAAGCAGTTCTAGATTAAGCATCTCTTCGACTATTGTTACCCTACGCCAAGAAGAATCTCTATCAAAAGATTGTGTTATCACAGAAGTTCACTAATGATTGGTTTGGCGAAGTAGAAATCATGCAAAACATCAAGAGATTCACAAATGCAAGATGTGTGTCGACAAAAGTTGAAGTCTTCACAGTTTCCTCTGTGAAACTCCTAACAAACTTAAACTCAGAAGAATTCCTTCGTGATCTACGCAGAAGCTCATAGATGATTCACTAATGGCGTGATGAGCATTACAAAGCTATGCTTAAATAAATCTATGACTAAAGGGATCCACTGAATAAAACATTTAGAAACCCTCAAATAGGAAAAGCACTTGTCGAATAAAAATTCAAATCTGAATTTTTAAAAAGCAATCCAAATTCAATATGCATGCCAAATCAGCCGACACTTACGGAATTCACAGCGAAAAAGGCATATTTTGATCAAATTAAAGATTATGTTAACAAAATCACTGATGTTATTGGGACAATTACTGAACTTAAAGAAGCAGAAACAGGAATCAAATTACCGGATATTCGTAGATCTCAAACGAAAGTTGCAAACAAAACTCGTTCAAAGACAACTGTAAGTTAGAATAAGCCACCTCCTTCTCTACCACGCATCTCTGAATGTCCATCAGTGAGATAAGCCTTGCTCAGAGTACCATAAAATAAACTAAATAATTGAATTTTTTTGCAAAAACTTTATTTTAACATTTTTTGTTTTTTTTCCCAGAATTAAAACTCATCTTTAACCAGCAGAGCGTACTAAAATATAAATACTACTAATAATAACTAAAGCTTTCTTTTGGGCTCATTATTCACTAGTCCAAATAATATGTCATCCATCACAAATCTATCTCGAAAACCTATTACTTAGGATAGCTAACAAGCGGTTTTTCCTGTAAGCAAAACTGGAAAATAAACTATTTTCCCAATCAAAACAAGAGAATCACAGAATCTTCTTGTTTCTCCAGTGATAAGATAGTAACTATCAGTTTCGGATATTTTGATTGAAGAAGAAGTAGATACACCCATTGAAATAAAGAATTAAATGACTAATGGTAAGAAGGATAATATTAAAGGTATTTTAGATGAATTAATGGTTACTGGAAAAGACATTCAAATCTTAGAGGATAATGCCTCAATAAAAAAGATTTATGATGATTCAACAAATCTTGGAATTGATCATAATCAGGTTGTTCCTACAGAATAAGAAAAATAAGAAACTGAAGATTTAAAAAGTAAAAATAGCGTTAAATAGTAACAGTTAACTGTTAAAACAACTCCTTCAAGAGACAAAAAGAAGGGTGTTTCTGAAATCATACGAACTGTCGAAGAAAGATTGAATTAAAGTAATTAAAGTAGCATTTCGCTTCCTTAACTAAAATTGTAGTAATACACCAATGTAGTTACTCCCATTCCAAATAGAATGAAGAAATTCAAAGAATAATCATAAGAGATCTTATCCAGGAGAGATAATAGATAGAGAAATGAGAAATAGTTACAAAATAATGTGTTGGGGAGCCAATTAATCTTAGAAAAAAATGTTATAAATTCTGAAGGAAATACTAACATAAATTCAACTTCAAAGAAAATTAGACATACAGAAGATACCTCAAGTGTTGTTAATACTGCTAGCAATCAGCTGCAAATTACCAATCTGGAAGATAGTTTCCTTCAACTAAATCTCTCTTCCCTTTAGAGTGCTCGCAGCAATCAACCAAAAAAGTAATTTTTATCGTTGCATGAACCAGCACCTTCAAATAAGATATCCTCAGGTGATCCTTCATTTTTAGAGAAACTCTATGAGAAGATAGCACATTCTAAGAGAGTTCACAATATTCGGTTTAATGACTAGCTCAATAAAAACATATTCGATGAAGGCATAGCAAATTTCAGTAGACAGCAGCATCAGAAGAAGCTTCGAGTTGAAGATTTCTCAAATCTAAATCATATCAAGGATAAGCTCGCTTCACCGAGAATCAACGATATTAGAGAGAGAGCGTAGAAGATCAATAGCATTAAGAATTTTCATTTGGATGCTGTTATGCAATTCAAATACTAATAACCAGTTTTAAATTATTAAGATCTTCTTCTTTCTCCTAGATCAACTAGGATCTATCCTAAGTCAGTGCAATCAAGGAAGAAATAAAGTTAGAGTGTGTCGACTCTTGCTAAGCATGATATTTCTTTATTATAATCTTCTTTGATTCCGAATATGCCGATGACATTCAAAAGCAGAGTTTTTACAGGGAGACCAAATATTGGTGCTAGGAGTGAAAGCGAGAAGACAGTGAAAAGAGAAAAATGAATTAATAAATATGAGAGAAATGATAATAATAAATACAAATTTTGCCTTTTTAATAATAGCAGTGTAAAAAATCACAACATATCTTGTCCTTTTTGTGAAAAATGTCTTTATAAAAAACGTCACATAACTACATTTGGTGGAATTAGAAATGCTTCTTTGAACTAAGATTACGATTGCTGATCAATTCTCATAGAGTTGAAGATTAACTTCAGGGAGCAAGTGATTAAAGAGATATTCAAGCTACTGTAAAATTAAATATCAGAGAACTAACCAAGTATATGCTTTTTCTTTTATTGTAAAAAGCTAATATTGCAGTGTATATGCCTATTAAAGTTTTGAAGAAATTTAAAAAAAAACTTAAAGTGAAATAGTCTCCTGGAAGGAATGGACGTTCTGTGAAAATTAATGGGAATTGAAGAAGTCTTGATTGGCCTTGGCTATGGGGTGGATAGGGGAGGAATTGGATTGAAAGAAAGAAGATAAGTCGATAATTGATGTGAATTCTGGAT
>Ga0302271_10003488_pt1 | contig 13256 bp, 12 predicted proteins | sample III_Bog_N1_1_FD_198767 | JGI IMG/M metagenome (GOLD analysis project Ga0302271, IMG submission 198767) | Peat permafrost microbial communities from Stordalen Mire near Abisko, Sweden - III_Bog_N1_1 | ecosystem: Environmental > Terrestrial > Soil > Wetlands > Peat | place: Sweden: Abisko... | reverse complement strand
GACAATGAAGTAGATAGCGAGATTGACTCTTCTCATGGGGGCAACGTCGACAGCTTGCTTTCTGACGACACCAGCAGTTCCAATTCTGGTGGAATCTTCTCTAGGACCAGCATTTTGGACAGCTCCGATGAAGACATCGAGAGGGTTTCTTCCAGTGACGAGGTGGATGATTTCAAAGGCGTTCTTGACGACCTTGATGCAGAGAGCCTTCTTACCAGCGTTTCTGCCGTGGAACATGAGAGTACCGATGAGTCTCTCAACAATGGGGCATTGAGCCTTTCTGAATTTCTTGACTTGGTATCTACCAGCAGTGTGGGGCACAAAGACTTGAGACTTAGTGGTAGTGCAAGCGATGTAGTTTTGGAAGCAAGGGTCTTGGATCTTGACCTCTTCGTAATCCCAAGTGCCGAATAGCTTAGCCTTAGTAGCGAATCCTTTCTCTTCGGTAGTCATTTGTCTTTGATTTATGTTTTTGTCCTTATTTGATGTTTTTTTCTATTTATTTTTGCTTTCGCCTTGGTTCTGCTTTTTTTATCCCCAATCCTTGATTTTGATTTACCTTTCTTCCTGTTTTTTAGCCTCCAAGCCATTCATTCATCCAGCAAATACAAAGTATAAATATTTCTATCTTTTTAGCTCCTGTCTTATTTGAAAAACAGTTCAACAAGTACTATCTGTTTTTACCAAAGATTTATGATACATAAACACTGATGATTTGAATTCAGTTGTGTTTTCAATTTAAAACACTTGTTTATATGCAAATTTTTACTTATTTTCAAAGATACAGCAAGGATTGTGTACTTTAATGCTTCTTTTGGTTGTCCTTCTGGTATTCATAGAAGTACATAGTCTTATTACTTGTCTCCTATTTTAGTCGAATCTAGCCTAGATACAAAGATATCTCCTAAAAGATCCTTATTATCTTTTGAATGTCTAGTTTCCTTAAAAAAACTTAAGGCTATTTATCATTTTAGAATATTTTCCTCTCTCTCTTTTTCTCATTTTTTCAGTCAGTCCGTTCTCCACACACAAATTTGAACTCACAGCCTCTTACCTCTATTCTATCTTTGTCAATAGCTGTAACATAATAATCAATGGAACCAAATAGCACCATTAGTTTAACAGTCTTATCTTCCATAAGAATAAGTTGGATTTCCATTTTCAATACACAACTCTGAAAGTTATCTCACATTATTCTCATCCACAAATTAGAAGTCTCGTTTTTCAGTTACGAAGAATAATATCGTTGATAGATGTTTGATGTTGGATTGTTCGGATTGAAATGGTTCTTTGTCAAAATTTGTTTTTGATTGTTTTGATTAATAATATTGATGGGTTAGTTTATCAAAAGATTCAGCATTCATAGAGATAATCAAGGGGATGTGTGTATTTGATATTTCTGATCCTTTTAACATGCAAGATAAAAGTCTTTGACTGATTAGTAATCCATAAAACCCGTTTGGTTTCTTATGATTTTATGCATTAAGAATCCAAATATCCTCCTACAAACAAGCAATCCAAATCAATTCAACTACTTGAAAAATTAGAAGTGAGATAAAAAAAGAATAATAATACCATCGAGACACAAACAAGCCAAAAGTATTGGAAGTTACAAATCATGATTTCAAAAATCTTCTTATTTTGTTATTATAAAATAAAAAAAATCTACATTGTATTATTAGCTGTTTTTCATGGCCTTCCATTCTCCTATTCTTTTTGTGTGAAACCCAAAATAAAACAAGCAAATCTAATTTACAAAAATATTAAATTTTTCGATTTGGCAGCACTCCAAATGAAACAGGCAGAATTATTGATTGAAAAAGCAAGAAGGGGAGGGGAATTGCATTTTCGCGGAGAACATTCCTTGATAATTTCCTATGCTAAAAAAATCTAAAATGGATTTGGCCAGCTCAAAATTCATTGAATTATGAATGCAATCTAGATAGTAATAAATTAATTCTTTTGCTTGCTGCTACTGTTGCAGATGACCTTACCAAAAATGCACATTTGGGGTGGGGAATTTTTGGTGAAGTAGCAAACCAATTTGTAAGACGAAAGTGAGGGAATAAAGATAATCTCTTTGTTTCTCTGTTAAGAAAGCAAATTACCTTTTTTTATGGAATGGGGATCAGAGAGAGAGAAAGAGGAGAGAAATCTGTTTGGAACGATGAGGCGAAACAAGCATAAATTAAAAACAAAACAAACTCCAAAGAAAGGCAGAGATACATTAACCAGAATCTACTGCTACTACTGCTAATACTCCTGCGATATTCGAGAATATCATTTTTCAGTTTGAAGGCACGTCTGTAGGGTTATTTGTAGCTGCTTATTTCTTGATATAAACCTAGCTATTACTCATTTTTATCTGTCAGCTTGAGCAGAAAAAACATCCTTTTCGTTTCAGGATTCACTCAATAATAGAGAGAGTGTATTAAGATTAATTCGCAATTTTGATATCTCCCTTATTTCTGAGTTTCTAACCATTACCTTTTTAATCCTTCCACAGATATGTACTACCCTGCAGAGTTCCCATATTATCCATAATACTGCTACTTCAACAATAATTGCATGTCTAAAAATACATACAATGCAGGATTAACATAACAACAAAAGCCGTAAGATATTTCATTATCAAGTGACTATTTTAGAGCAGATTTTAAGCGATATGAAATAACAAAAAGCACATAATAGTTACCTCGTTTTTCTATGATATTTTGGTTTATTTAAAACAAAGAAACACAGCTACTTCCTAGTCAGGCCTTGGACTTGCATCGATGAAATAATCTGGTCGAAAGATTAAAGAATCAGTGGGAGGATCTAGTAATATGTCAAACTCTCTTCTATAGAGTAGCTCTTAAAGTGCGACTTTAAATTCTTTAGCTGGCTATGACAGAAATGAACCAAGAGATCCTGAGCACTTCAAGCAGCAGATGATTCAATGGTAACATAGATTTTAGGTTTGGTATCAATGCAGCTTAATCACTGAACTGTCAAAGCTAATCATTGAATACCTTTGAATTAGGCTGAAGTCTTTGGATATTGACTAGCGATTCGAGGTGTTTCTTGTGAAAGACAAGTGGTTTGCATAGACTATTGTGAAGATGTTCTGGAAACAGAAATTAGGAGGAGATTCTGCATTTGCACTCTACAAAGAGGAAGACACAAAGGAAAGGTTGGGATATTGTCTGAGATTGATTTAAAGAGAAGGACATAGAGAGGGCTATTAATCCTTTTTTTCCTCCTCTCCTTTCAATACTGTTTGTTAAATCTAATTTAATCTTTCTTATTTTTGCTCAAGAAATCTTCCTCACAACAACAATCATCGTACGATCAGCGAGTTAGACCAGTAATTCTACTGTCGGAGATGTATGGAGCATGACAGTACGAGTGCATCCTCACGAGCGCGTAAGAAAGCTGAACAAGAGATCATCAATGTTGTGCGAGTCCTCGATGACAAGGAGTTGTATGATTCCATTGCGTTCGACAAGGACTATTTGGATACTAACGTAGAACAGATAATTCACGCCTTCGATGTGGTGTCAGATTACAATCTGTTCTCTACATCGCTGTTGAGCCACTACAGCTGGTTCAACCCAAGGACATTTCAAACAATCTCAGCATGGATCGTTAGCTAGTTCGAGAAGATACTGCAATAAAAGTAAATAGATTTTTAAGAGAGGGGGATATGAGTGTTCTCATATGAACTCGTATCATTTTAAATTAATGATTTCTTTAGATTCCTGGAGGACAGAACTAGACTCAACTCGAAAGCAACGAGAATAGCTCTGGCGTAAGAGCAATAGTAAGTGTCCTTAGAGGGGAAGAACAGCAGTAGTAATCTTCATGCTGGATCTAAGATATCAGTAATCTCCCCAGGTTCGAGTTAGAATGGACTTAGCAATTAGGAGATGCCCTCTATGTCAGCTAATACTACTAACAACAACAAGCAATCATATCCAGTATTATCTCAGTCTCGTAGCAGGTTATTTCTCCTGATATTTTCATGCAATTCTTCTTCATGATTATTTAACAAAAAGAATTATGATTAATCTCATATTTTTTTTAGGAGTTATTAAGAGAATACAAATCACTACGATAATCTGTTGCGATATTGGAGATCCATGGGCGAATCCAAAAGGAAGAAGGTACCATAACAACAATCTTGTTGATTTTCATAATATTTTTGATTGTGCTGTGCAGGTATTGCAGAAATGCTGTGAGATCAACAGAGAGTTAGATACAAAGAGCAGCAAAACAAGCAACAGCAGCATTGGTAGCAGAAATGGTAAGATTAATTCTACTAATCAAGTTGTCTTGGAGAATGAGTGGTATCGTAAAGTACATGAGACATTCTACCAAGCCAAAGAGAAATCCAACAATCCTACCTCATCTAGCAGTCAAACACACAACAGCAATGGTCTTAATAGCAATAATACATCTAGCAACCTTCTCAATCCTAACATGCCTTGTTAATCTCTTTCCCCTTTTGACGATGATCTACTCACTGAAGTCATCGCATATTCAGATGATTCCTCCTGTGAAGCCTTCATTTCCTAGTTATGTTTCACTGCATTATCACAGACAACATCCCTAACAACGTTGATATTAAAAGAAATCCATGTGAAATTGAATGAAATGTACGCCGAATCGATAGCATAGAGTCTGATACTGCACGATGAGCTGGATAAAAAGAAACGAACATAGTAAATGCAATAGCCAGTGCATTCCTCAGCTGGCGTACCACCCGCATAAGCAGTCAAAAAGAAAAATAAAAAATGTACAAATAATAAAAATGAAAGTTAAAGTCACAGCAGTATTATTCTCAATCAAAAGAAAACAAAAGGAGAAAGTGCTACTGTTGCCGCTGCTCCAGTGGGGATGATTACATAGTAGTAATAATCAATGAATCACCATCATGGGAATAAGAATAATAAGGTGACTTCTAACAATATTAAGAATAAGAAGGATATTAAGGACTTGATTAGTGCTTCTTCTGCTACTAAGGAACCATCATTTGCTGAAGAGGTCAGATTAATGTACGAATAGGAATAAAGAGAAGAAAGGGAAGCGAAGTAAAGAGAGATTGATATGAAGTAGGCTGCAGAGAGAGAACGATTGGAGCAAGCAGAGAAGGAAAAGTAATTAGAATTACTGATAGAATCAAAGACTAATAAGGTAGGAAAAGATAAAAAGAAAAAGGGGAAAGGTAGTGGTGCTGGAGGAGATAGAAAAGAAGAAGAGAAAAAGGAAACATTTATGATAGAGACTCTGCAGCAGAAAGAGAAAGTGAAAATGTAGGTGGGGAAGGGAAAAGATAAAGAACAAACTTTGAATTAACCCAGCAATAAGATTAAGAATTGTATTACTATTATTACTCCTGCTGTTGCTGCTGATAAAGCTATCTCTTAAAGCAGTTGTAATCCTTAAATACCAAGCAAACCAATCAAGATAGAAAAGCCAATAAATAGTAATATAAATTTCTCTACTTGCAGTAAGAGTACTACAATTACTGTTAGCAAGATAACTGAGCAACAAGGATAAACAGCTCAAAATGATCATGCATAAGGAAAGGAATAAGAAAAGATCATTGAAAAAGGGATTAAAAATGTTAACCAAAAGAATAATGAGACAGTAGCTTGTTGTGATTCAGCATTGAGGTGTGAAATGGCTGAGATATCCAGATCAATTGTGATTAAGCTAATTCAATAGTGTGTTGCTGGATTAGAAGAAAATCAGAATCAGCATAATCATAATAAGTAACATTAGCATAAAAGGAATCATAGCAATAACTGTCATGAAGATAAGGTCATAACCCAAGATCTTAATAATAACAATTAAGGAAAAGAATCTGATGTGGTTGTTGTTGTTAATGCTGATGATGATAGCAACATCCATTCAATTAGCTAAGGCAGCTAAGATGTTTAATTGCCTAGTATTCCAAAATCCAAAAAGAAATCGAAAAATAAGAAGAAATCAAATTGTAATAAGAATGATTTAAAAGTTTAATAAGAATAGTAAGACTTATTATCAGAGCAACAGCAGCAGGAATAGGCTTAGGAATCGAAATAGTAGAATACTCAAGAAGAAACAGTAACAGTTGCTATTGAGAATTAATTTAAAGAATTAGCAGTCGAAATGATTGTGGAGAAGGAAGAACAACATGGGATCATTGAAAATAATTCAACTGCAAAGAATAGCAATATCCCTGCTGTTGTTCTTGCAAAGACTGCATATCTAAGCTAAGATAGCTACACTGCATAATAGCACGATGATTCTGATTTCATACAAGTTGGAACCAAAAAGAAGAATAAACCTGCTTAAGTCTAGCAGCCATCGTCATCATAAACTGAAACAGCTATGAGTAATCCTAATAATAACAGCAAACATAAGAACAGTAACCATCATAAGATAACCTAAATCAATCAGAAAACTAATGGATTCCTTCATCAGATCTAGAATAGCCATGGTAGTAATAAGTCGAAGTTAGAAGGAGAATAATAAATTGTACATAATGGCATAAGCAGTAAGAATCCCAGGAATGAATATGCCATCAACCAAGTCAAGAATACAATTATTCCACACAATAGTAATTAAAAGAATGATAAGAATGACGCAAAATAAGCCAAGAATAGTAATAGCAATGCTACATAAGGTAAGAAAGATAATTTAGGAAATAGAGTAGGTAATAATAATAATAAATCAACAGCATCATTATCATAATCTTCAAATAAAAGAAATCAGCCCTTCTAATCTGAACAAAGTGAAGGAGATGATCATAAATATGCTTCTCTTGAAGGTATTCCTGATAAAGCTAAGGGGAAGTAACAACAGTAATCATAATACCAATAGCTTAACAATCGTAGTAACAAGCATGTAGTGTCTAACTAAGGAGATCGTGGATGTGTTGTAGTACTATCCAGCAACCAAAACAACAACAACAACAATAAGAGCACAGCTTCATCTTTAAGTCATTCATCTTCTTCGCATGTACCATTGCTCAACACTATTGATCTCCATAGAGATTGTGATCAAGAAGATGATGGTGATGAATCGGATAATTAGCTGAATTATATTTAAAAAAACAGCCGAAGAAATGGCATGGAAGATCGAACGAATAACAGCAATAACATTAAAGCAGAGAAGAAGAAGAATAATAATCTAACCAGACTACCTAACTGCTCTGTGAAAGCATCATTATCACCTTCATCTTGTTCTTCATTTGCTTCTTTAAACAGCCATGAACTGCATTCCTATGGCAGCACAGCGCGTGTATCTATCAAATCTTCACCCAAAGCAAACAACAACAATAGCAATATTCAATTAGCATAAAATCAAACCGTTCTTCCTTTTACAAAAAATACTTCTTCAAAGACAACACCAAGCAAAACTCTCTAGGAGGAACAGTCCTATCAATAACCACAATCTTCTCTTCCCTGCCAGCAGTCGTGTCCAACCATTCTGGCCTCTAAACTTAAAGCCAAAATAGCGAAGCGGCTGTTCAGGAAAAAAATCACACATGATATTGTGTCGTTCTCTGAGAGAATCAACTCAGAATCACATCGGTATGCACCCAGCAGATAGAGGATATTCCTGAGGATCTAGAAGATTCTCAAGTAACTATATATTGGATAAGAAGTAGACATGCGAATATTTGGTTCGTGTGCAACTGGGTTATCACTTCCAACTAGTGACATTGATCTGGGGATTACAGGATTCGAAAGGAATTCTAAGAGAGAGCTAATTGGTGTGTTAGGAAACCTAGCGAATGTGTTAGAGAGCTTCAGCTGGGTTAAATCTGTTGAAAGGATCTTCACAGCGAACATACCTATCATCAAAATCGTATGAGTTTAAGATACATTTATTTAAAGTTTGTCTGATTTTGGTTTGGTTGTTTTTAGGAAGTCGATCCATCAGTTGAGTTCAGTGTTAGGAGTGGTGAGAATCAATACGAAGAACTCAACAAACTCATTGAAGACTCCTATGAAGACAGCTACTTTGAGTTAAACATGCTATTTACAGATACTCCAAATGATTTACAAGGAATGCGGCTGAAAGTTGATATTACTGCCGAGTGCCAAGTATCCGCAGCAACATCAGCTTCGTCAGAAAAATTGAATCACTTGGGAGTGCTGTCAACTGATTTTGTGACACGCTGGATGAGCTACTATACGAAACTTCAGCCAATGACGATATTAATGAAGTGCTTTTTATACACGAGAAACCTTAACACGAACTTTAAAGGTACATAGAGAAATAAAAGAATAGTTAAAGAAAATAATAGAAATGTATTATTTATCATTTGGTAATTTTGTGCTTTAATCTCCTTTATTTGACTGCTCTTTTTCATAGGCGGCATAAGCTCGTATAGCTTGCTGATTATGATCATTGCATTTTTCAGAGACAACCAATTCATAGCGTAAAGTGAAGATTTCTCTAATATTCTTATGAGTTTCTTGAAATTCTATGGCTGTTAATTCAACCCTGAAAACACGGGGGTCTCCTTAGTCAATTAAAAGTAAACAATAACTTTAATATTGTTGATTTTTCATGATATTTCAACACAAAAGATTTCAATTTTGGTTTTATCCAACATAATTTTATTTTTGTTTTTCTTCTTTTTCTACAGCCCATTCTTTAATGTTGTGCGTACTCCTGGACAATCAAAGCTACAAGTTATCGATCCCTTGATGGGGAAGATATTGACTTCTAATACTTATCTAATAGACGAGATCTTAAAAGAATTTGAAGGTTTCCATAAAACTCTCATCGAATTCGGCAAGAAATGTGAAAAATAACTTGACAAACTTAACGCATAAGACCTGCTATTCATCGACAGCGTATCATACAGTGAACTTGTCGTAGAAATGAAGAAATAGTTAGAATAATAGAATCAATCAGACAGCTAAAGTTAGAATGGTTCTTGTCTTAGAGATTTCAGAGATTTAAGGGAGTTTCTACTACCTAACCAAATAGAATCTGTGATTTATGAGGTAGATGAGTAGAAACATGAGTTCTTCGATAGAGTATTCAAAGCTCAACAATCGTAAAGCTCGTATGGCATTGGAAGCTGGTTTGATGCTACAAGAAACAACGATTTGAGTTAATCTCCACCAATTAAGAACCTACAGCAGTATAAAGACATGTGAGATCAATCAAACAGTGGAAGTGATCCAATTTGATCTATTTTTATCTTCTTCTTCTCTCCAAAGAATCAGTAGATCCCCCCTTTTTAAATCCATTTCTTTGAATCACCTAAGCTGTGAAACCCTGTGCAGCTCCCGATATTCTTGAAATGCTCTAAAAGACATCTAATTTGTAATATCTCCTTATCCTTATTATCTTTTTAAATCACTATTCATTTTAAAACTTCAAAGATATCAATTATTGTCTGTCTTGTATATTTGAGCTAAACATTTAACCTCTCTTTCTCTCTCCCTCTCTCATTCTCATCATTTGCTCTTGAAATATTAAAGAAAACCGCTTTGTATTAAATATTATAAAACTACTAATTTATTTGCTCAAAAAAGATAAATATAAACTACACATATTTCTTTTTTCTCACTCCCTCTCAATCTTCCAGTCCTTGCCCTTCAAGAACTTCAATGACTAGCACCACCCTATGCACTGCTGTCAATTTGAATATTCTCATAGAAATATTAGTTTTTACTCTCTTCCGTCATGGCATTCCATTCTATTTGATCAATCACGATAATCTACCAATCGAGCAATGTCTGAAGCAAGGCGATCTTATTCTAGACACTCAGGAGCAGATTGTCATGTGATATCTCAGATTATTCTGACTATTACACTTACCTGTTCGAATAATGATGTTCGTTTAGAATAACAACACCAATTTTGAGAATGACATCTTCGTGTTTAATAAAGACTGCGCAATCTATGACATTCAAGAACTCATCCACCAAATCCTGCACGAGCTAGTAGTCTACATCGACCAGAATACCCAGTCTAGCCTCCAACGCCTTGAAGATTTCTGATTTTGTCTATGAGAACTACTGCAAATCTCTCTTGACATACTCTTACTTGTACGTCGAATCCATTTGATCAACTTTTTCGATAAGTGTCTGCATCAGCTGTCTTCGTTAGCTGCCTTGGAATTTATGCTTTTTTATCCTCATTTTCGCTTAAGTCAGCATACATATGCTCTACACCCATAGTGGCAGTGTCGTGAACTTCAGTGTGTTCGGGTTGATTGCGAAAAGTGCTTCATATGCATCTTCCAGCCAGAAATTACCTGGCATTGCATAGCGATCATCAGGGCTGTAGAAATCAGAACGAGAGGATTAAGAACCATCTGTGTTATCTTCTTCTTGTTCTTCGTTTATTTCTGTATTTTTCCCTTCTCCCCTTTGCTTTCTTTGTTTGTTCTAGCTTTCTTATTGTTATCTTGCTTGCTCATTCGCCTATTCGATTAAAAGAATGCTCCAAGATAACCTAATGAAATCCTCATGCGAAAAGAAATATTTAATATCTCCATATTTCATTAGTTCTCGCAGAATCGGGATGAATTCTCTCGCCATTTCGAATTAAAGATGCTAAGTCAACGCAAACACAACTCTAGCGAAATATGGCTTTGGGACTTCAGTTTATTTCCTCAAACGATCTTCTAGAATATCTAAGAACCCTTCACTTCCAATGTTAGCTGTTCTGTAAGCAAAATAAAGCTAGCTGACTTCATCTATCTTCAGTTAGTGAGCTACAGGTGCAAATTTTTTCACTTCGAATTCCATGAATAGTTTGTCGTACTCAGCGTTCACGTCGAGTTAATCAGTCTCCAGCTAATAAGGAGGCAACTCCACGAGAAGATACAAGAACGATATTGCCTCGGAGTATCTTGAAGTCGCTGATTTCATTCTCATGTGTTTCAGAATCGGGAACAACATTGTGTCTCTCAATGAATCCATGGTGTTTTACATATTCATTCCACTTAGAATCTTCACGAGATAATGACCAGAGAAAGATTCCACTCCAAGATTCGAGATGGCCTCCTCGAGCTTCTTAAATAACTCAGGAGAGCCTATGATAATTATCAAAATAAACACAACAAAAATCAAAAAAAAGAATAATAAAAAGTGTTAAAAATTTACCTTTTCTGGCATAGGCGAACTGATAGTATGCAAATGCTAACGATCTAGGATGAAATTTCTTAATGTTCTTGACGAATGCATCTTCTAGCGCTTAATACAATTCAAAGTTCCCTCTTCTCGACCTGGAGTAACTCCAGAGAATCGTGGAGATCTACTAACTCGACATATAAGGGATTTACTTGATGCAATCTGCCTCCAAGGTATGGAAAAGTGCTTTGTCGCTGTAGGAGAAATAGTGCTTCGAAGTTGACTTCACTAATCTAGTCAACTACCCAGGAGATATCCCTCCATATTGCTTAGGTGGATATGCCTCAATAAGTCGCTTCTCAAGCTACCCAAAAAACACATTCGATCCAATATTCTACTGAATCATATAACTTGCCACCTTCAAAAGTTCAGAGAAATCCATTAATTCAACTGCGAAAGTTAATTTCTGTTCAGCGATTTTATACACTCCAAATCCTCCTTTGATGTTTTCAGGCGTTTTGGAGAAATAATACGCATATTTCGCTATGTCTAACGCAGAAATCTCAGCGGAGGCGACTTTTATCGTGCGAGCCAGATTTGAATAAAGAGTGGTTGATCCGAGGTTAGCATGCGAGAACCCTTCAAGAATTACACCAATACAGCGGTAATCGACGTATTCCATGTCTCTTTCGAAGAGCTCATTTTCAATGTCTCGGAAGAAGCTGACATTTGATTTATTAGCATGGGAGTAGAGTTTTACAGTTCTAGCGATCTCATCTATGGACATTTATTTAAGTCTAGTGCGGAATTCACTTTCAATAGTGCTCCAAATTGACTAGCACATTTCTTGAATATCAGCGGGAAGGCTGTTAGGTGATGATGTCGACTGTTGTTGCTCTTCGCTATTATTGTTGTTGTTATTTTCCATTTTATTTGTATTTTTTTGTTGTTATTTTGCTTTTTGTGTCTGTGCATCTTCAATATCCTCCTAATTTTCTTCCTATTCGGCTTCATTCTCATCAAACTCTTGATCACCTTTGACAGTGTTGAATTGCAGATTGAACACACTCTTGAGCAATCTCAACAATTAAAACGTTGGAATCGAATGAATTCTCTTTTTGATGTTTTTCTTCCAAATAGACGCAGAAATAGGTAGATTATTCTGCATGGATTTGATGAGTTTTTCCTCAGGTGCATCAATCAACGAAGAAACAGTCCTATATACATCAGTCTCCGTGAGGACATCTGGATGAGTGTCTAATCCACTAACAGTTCGCTCCTTTTTATCGAGTTCTCTTTTTTCAATTTAGTCTAAAATCAGAGAGATTTTTGAAAGTGTTTCAGGATCATTTGTACTGGAGATCTTCTCCATGATGTACTCGAGCACAATCGGATCAGCGTTTTCTTCTTTTTTCTCTCGTTTGACAATGGTTTTAACTGGCTAAGGATGCTTACGAGTAGTTTCCTCATTTTTTTTAGATTTAACTGATGCGAAATTACTCAAAAGTGGGTTTACAATCGACTTTGAAACTTAACTTGAAGAAGTAATATTCGCGCTAGTCGAAGTGATTATTCTTATCGCTGAATCTTTAAGAATTCTCCTCAACATTGTGCTTCGTAATCCTATCATCTGTAGTTCTAAAAGGGCTTTTTAATTATGTTTAAGTCTTGAGATTTAGCTTTGAAATATTTTGTTTAGAAAAATTAACCTCCCAAAAACTGTTCTTCTACTTTTAGAACATTCTCAAAAGAGCTAAATTCTCTTAGATTGAATTAATTTTGTAAGAATTATCTATATTTTAAGCAAAATCAAAGAAAGAGAGAGAGAGAGAGCAATAATCGTTTTAGAATCAATTAATTTTACCTCACACTCTTGAAAAAAATCAATTACATTTATATTAATAATTTGCATTTGTACCCTTCAATTAGCAGACAATATTAGATTGACACAAAATCAGATTTATTCAAGAATTAATTATCCTTAAAAACAAAAATGTTGTAGAATGTGTAATTTCTCAATCTTTAGAGAGAATTTCTCATTTCGGGATCAAATTTATCATAAATACCTCTTCTTTTACAAATGATTTGGTTTCTATCTCCCAGCTTCTTTAATAATTATATGAAATTTCAACCTTGAAGAAGTTTTTTAAAGGTACTTCAAGTGGGTAGTTTTACAAAATCTAA
>Ga0302271_10003487_pt1 | contig 13260 bp, 10 predicted proteins | sample III_Bog_N1_1_FD_198767 | JGI IMG/M metagenome (GOLD analysis project Ga0302271, IMG submission 198767) | Peat permafrost microbial communities from Stordalen Mire near Abisko, Sweden - III_Bog_N1_1 | ecosystem: Environmental > Terrestrial > Soil > Wetlands > Peat | place: Sweden: Abisko... | reverse complement strand
AATCGGAAATACGACAGTGAATTAACTGAAAAGCAGCATAATGACCACGATTCTTTTCAAGCGAGAGATAGCTCCATTTTTAGCTATGAATCCTGTGCAGGTTCTTCATGATATTTAGTATGAAGATCGAGATCTGTTTTGATATTTTGTCTTATTAGTTTCATTTCCAAAGCGATAGTGCACTTTCATTTTTTTCTATTAAAAAATACTATTTTTAAGACAATAACTCAATTCAATTCTTTTTTATTATTCAGTACAACAATTTCTTCAGTGTAAGGTTAAAATAAATACCTCCTTTTTTTTGGTATTTCTAAAAATCCATTCGATTATTCTTCCTTGTATTTTAATCTACTTTTTTACCTACAAAATTGATTAAATTAACAACTTGTCTTAACCCCAGGATTCCAGAATACCAGGCTCATCAAAAATAATCAATCTAGCTTGTGGGTAAAGTTAAATCCTAGAACATTTGAAGTTAAAAAGAAAAGAACTTTCAGTGAGCAGAAATGGCTTTTTCAACGTTTCATTTACTGAACGTGACATATCAAGGATATGTAATCGTCGCTACACTGACTCTGCTTTTCAGCTACTCCAGCAATAGGTCTTTTTTCGTTTTCTCTGCTACAAGTTAGGTGATTCTTAAGACAATTAGTTTATATTGCACTAAATCTAAGAAAAGTAAAAGCAAAAGCAACAAAGGATATCCATCTTCTTCATCTTCTAATGGCAAAACCAAACAATCTGGCAATAAAAATAACAAAATCCTTCGTGCTCTTAAGACGATATTCAGTGTTGACAGCTTGTTCAATAGCAGTGGACAAAATCGATTTGGAATATTGATTTCAACAATCATCTTCATAGTATTTCAAGAAATTCTCGTTTGGTCACAACTGAAAAATGTACAGACATCCAGCCTTGAATACATGAATAGCGTACATTCAGCTCCACAAGGCAGCAACACTATCCCTCACAGTTTCCTTGACTATTCCTTGCACTTAAATCTCTTTCATCTGCTATTTATCTCATAAATATTCATAGGAATCCTCCTCAAAAGCGCTTGTGCTTTAAATGTATTCCTAGGAATATCCGAAGAGCCTCTAAATAAATTGGATTTTTGGAATCTGATTTCGTATTTCCTGTCTCTATCTTCACTCCACGGACTCTTCATGATGATCTACAACCTTCAGCCTAGTTTAATTCAATATTTAGTAGCATTCAGAGTAATTATTGTGATAATTGAAACAGCAATAATTCATGTGTACAAAATGAATTTCTTTAGTACTTTTCCTTAAAAACCACTTAAAGTTGGTGCAACTCTGAGTTTAATCTAAATAGTTCTCATGTTCCCGATCGACTACTCGCCGTTCTATGCAGATGAATGGAAAATCAACGATTACAAGACCTCTGATATGTACACTTAAACATCTAGATTCATCATCAAAATTAGCTAAACATTTGAAACTGTTTTTCTCATGTACTTATGCTACTAAACAGAATCGGCAGGGCAGTTTCTCATGCAAGGATTGCTGGGATTCTTTTATTTTTCTGGATTCTGTTCGATTATCTTATCTATCTGCCATTTCTTCATTAAGACAAAGGAAATCATCACGAAGGACTATTAATTCTTGAAATCGTCTGCGATGTCAGTTGAAAAGATAATAAAGATTCTCAATAACAGCAAGAAAATTATGATTCTTGATATTGAAAATATCTCAGATAGTGCAGATAATCTAGAAAGCAATTTCCATAACTAGCAACTGCTACTCCGTGGCTTGCTGAAGCATACCAAGCAATCTACATCGAAGGAGTTCTCGTGCATTACAATAGCATAAATTGCATAGAGTATCAACGTGAATTCTAATTTTATTTGCATTTAATCTACGGTAATTTTTGATGCAGCTTTTTTCAGTGAATTAGCAGATCCTTCTCGTCCATTACCTTTTTGCAGGCTTAGGATAACCTAAGAGAAATTATTTTCGCTAGCTCTTTAGAAATCTTTAATCAAGAGGCTATTCGCGGAAGGAGTAACTGAAGGAACAAAGAAGTTAATTGAGCTCTAGCATCCCACGAATAAAGTGATTGGGTAGGGAACTGTGAATTGGTTCTTGAGAGGATATTTAACGGTTATTGCTTTTGAAAAAAATCTATCGCATGTGTTCGTTATCAATCCAAAGTAAGTCCTGCATGACTTGTGGTTTCATGATGAAGAGATGAAGTATTATTCCTCATGAGAGGAGCAGTATTTGATTTGTATAATTTGGATAGCATCACTGCGATGTGCGGTGAACTAATTCAAGATATATTTTATTATTTTGTTTGTTATTAAATAGTCGTTTAGTTTATAAGAATTCGCTAATATTACCATGGGAGGAGATATGCCTTTCATTTCAAAGAGGGCTAGGTTCTTCAAATAAAGGAAGCTTGTGTTTAGAACATTTTGGAGAATTTAGTTTGCAAATTAGAAAGATCTAAAGAGGTTTTTTCCATATGGTAGTTTCTCTTTTGTTTAATTGTTGATTGAACTCAAGCCAGCTCTGTTGTACTGACACGTTCTTAAACAAGATTGAGCGATTTGAGGAATCAAATGGGTAAGCCTTTCGAAGATCTTCCCCTTGGGGGATCTTTTTTTGAAACTAAAAAATAAACAAACTGACAAAAAACCTTGATTAAAGTCACAAAGAAAGATTTTTCGATACTTGAAATGGCTCAAATTCAACGAAAATCACCAAGATCTTCAATATTTCTGCCGTTTTTAGCAATCTTCCTGCTTTTCCTTGCCAGAACAGTGTCCTCTCGTGAAGCTTCAACATTTGATGAGCCAGGGAAGCCTTTCATAATAAACTCATTTAGTGAACTAGGAAATCGTGTGAAATCTCATGTTCTACTTCTCTAAGCAGTAATGATAACTCAATTTGAGGATTGCGATAGATGCATCCAAGGAAACTAAGTATTCGAGTAATTCGCAGCAGAATCCGCTGGATTAGTGCTCACTTCCATGGTTGACTGCAAACAAATCTGGAATAATCCCAACGAAAGAGTCAGAGTCCCTGCATGCGATCCTCACGCTGAATAGCTCCCGCATTTGTCATTCTTCGTCCCTGATTTAGTATCATTCGATCCCTAAAATGGAAGAATGCCAAGAGACATTCCTTATTCTGGAATTGTCTCAGTTGAATCACTAATCGAGAAATCCAGGGAACTTATGCCATCTTTTGTGAAGAACATCAACAACGAATCTGAACTTAAAGACTTCTTAGACATCAGGGAAACACAATTTAAATTCCTTTTGTTCAGTTCCGAAGATGTCCCACCGATGTACTTCAAAGCATTGTCCTGCGCGCACAAAGGAAATGTCGCTGTAAGAAAAAAAGAAGAGAACAAATAGAATGAAAAACACTACTAAACTAGTTTTTTAATGATTTTTTCTAAGCATTTTTACTTATTTTCTGGTTTTCTCTTTTTCTCTCAAAAGCTAGCATTCGTTGACGGTGACAACAAAAAGTTAAAAAAGGCTTACAAAGTCACTAAACTTCCTTTTTTGTTGATGCTTTCCTACAATGCAATCAGCGAATACGAATAAGAAGTATATGAAGGAGAACCTTCAATCTAAAAGTTAGACGCTTATCTGTAAGATTAATTCTAAAGAAAGAGTAGAGGTAACTCGAATGAGCGTCCTGCTCGATCGAGTGAATTCCCTAGTACAAGCTAAGAAATAACGGAGATTCAAATCCGATCAAATTCAATTGATGGTGTACTCAAAAAAAACAAAGATAATTTAATTGTCATGATATTATCTAAGGGATAGAAAGTAGCAAGTAATCATAAGATTGCTGGGATATACTCCAAGATTAAAGGAGATTTGCATAATTTAGCTGTGTATTATTCGGTTTAGTGCTTTAACAATGAGTGCGATAGGATATTGAAATAAGGAAATATTAATTCTAAGAAAGGATCAGATGGAAAATAGAATATTCTTGAATATCCAGCTGTTGTGGTATTTGGATTAGGTGCTGGAAGGGAAGCTAATGTCGTTGCTGTTGATTCTGTTGAAGAGCAATAATCATTAGCGGAAGTTTTACTTGGTAAATTGAACACAGAGGAGCTGCACTATGGAGAACAGGAATCGGCATAAGAGCTGTAAAATTCAGTATAGAGGTATCTTAGAAATTAGAGATTTGTCTGCATATTCTTTGTGGATAAATTCGATTTCATGTCTCGCTTGACTTAGATTATCATCAGCTAACAGAAGAAATATCAGAAAATCATTGAATTTGTGACTCTACTAAATCCAACGAAACAAGAAATGGAGACATGGAAAGTCGAATCGTCTCCAGGCGTTGTCACGGTTATGGAGTTAGATGCTACGAAAAATGGATCGTACAGAAGAGCTCCGTTTGATGATACCTAGTTCACATATTAGAATATCATTAATTATTTGAATCCCTTGGCTATTTAGAAATAAGATCAGATTTTTGAAACTAAACCACTAGATATCATTACAAACTATGAGGAATTCGAGAAACTGTGTTACTTCGATGAGGAAGGGTAGAGAAACAGCTGCGTAGTAGGATTGTTTGATGGAAGCAAAGGAGGAAAGATGAAAATGGATTTAGATAAGCTCAAGAAGGTTAGAAGAATTTTTGCAGATAGAGGGTATAGATTTGGGTATATTGATGCAAATTGTCATAAAGAATTGCTAGGATCGTTGAAGATCAATGAAGAATAGTTAAATACAATGTTGTACTTTGATTCGCAGAAGGAGAAGTAAAAGAGAAAGAGGGAGAGATATTGAAGTGATTTCTTGATTAATTTTTTTTGGTTAGATATCGTTTACTGAAGGAGCCATTTGAAATGGAGAATTTAGTTAAATTTTTCGATGGAATGAAAGGAAAGCTGCCTAAAAGTATGCTAAGTCCATTGCCGAGTTCGATAGAGATCGATGAACGAGACTGCAAGGCATTCAATGTGTAGATGAAATTGAAATTAGAAGAAGAAAGAAAGAAGAAAATTGAGAGAAAATATGCCAAACTCAATAGCGACAACGACAAAAAGAAGAATAATGAGAAAGAATCAGCAGGAGAAGAAGGAGCATCACAAAATAAAGAGGAATTATGAAGATAAATAAGAATTAAGAACTTCATATTGGATTCAATCTGCTAAATAATTGTGAATGTGTTTTGTAAATCGGTAACGAAACGAAAAGCAATATTTTTATGTTTTTATCATAAATAAATCTATTAGCTAGCGAGTCAATTTGACATTTCTAAAATATAATAAAAAAAAGTAAACTAAATGGGTTAAATTGTGCGTCTTTTTGTGTGTTGCTTTCTTCAGGATGGTGTAAGATCTTTTTATGCAACCTTCAACGTGAAGCTAGTTTTATTGGGCGAAGTCATCATCTTATGAATGATGAACCTCTTTTGAACCATCGAATCGTTCATAGATTGCATAGTATTTTGATTGGAACTAGCATTTCCATGATTAGCATTGCAAACAGAATCGTTATTGTACTTGCTGTTACTATTCTACTCGATGTTTCGTTTATTTGTAATTATCATAGGATCGCCTAGAATCTTCCTGAGAGGAGTTTTGCTAACTCTAGTTAAGTTTTAAGTGCTAGATGAAGAGCAATTAGACTATTAACGTGTTTAGGTGATCAATTTGGCTGGGAGAAGTAGCATAGGTTATCTGGTGGTGATTTGAGTGTCACTAGCACTGGGAATTATTGTAGTATTGGTAGTCTTCGTCAAAGTTTAAAGTATTGAACTGTTGTTGTTGCTGTTATTTTAGCTATTCGAAATTTTTTTAAGCTAAAAGCGAGAAGGTGATGATGGTGTTGTCTACAAAAGTACTTATGTACTAGAATTTATTGAATCAGAGAGATTTCTGCAACTGTTGTTGTTGAGCTAGTTCTTTGGTATGGCATTGTAAAACTCAGTGAATGTTTGCTGTTAAGAGACCACAGATGAACTGAAAGCAGCAGAGAGAATGTTGAATTCAGGGTTAGTAAAGAGATTATCTGTTTTGCTTTGATTCTTTTGCTCTTATTATCTTGGTTATTCATGAATATCAAACAAAGACACAACTTTTCTATGTTACTTTAGAGTTTCTGCATCCACTTAATTCAACTGGAGAACTTCTAACTATTGAGCTTAAAGATGCTTGCATTCGAGCTCCTCCTGTAATGGGCTGATTTCTTAAGGAACTGGTTCCGTAATAACCTTACATTTATTGGGAAAGCATGAATCATTGTTAATCCCAGTTATTTAGACCTTCTATCCAAGATCTAACTCCTTAGCCTCTACCATAAGACCTTTTTCCAATTCCTCAGATTGCATGATCGTGCTTTCAATTTCTTCTTCTTGTAGATTCTACCTTTTAATAGGTTTCCCAAATGAAAAGCATTTCAACAAATCTTCTGTTCTCTCATAATTCCGACAGCAATCCTTCTCTAAGCTGAGAAGAATTTAGGTTTAAGGATGTTAGATAGCCTGGGCACTGCAATTTGGTAAGAATGGAGTAGGAGGGAGGCTAAGATCACTAAAGCCAAATGGATTCTCATCTAATTTGTATTCTTAGATATCCATTTGATTTTGACAATTATTTTACCCTGCATTACCGATTACCTCCTTGTTGATGTTGATTCCTTAGCATATTTTGGCGTGATTATGATACTACTACTAATCCAATTTGATCTGTTCCTACAACACAATGACTTTCGATTTTAATTGCAAAATAAACTCATCTTTAGACTTACACATGTTCACAAAGCATTAAGCTTCTTTCTTAAGTTTAATGTTCTTGTATCTCAGCTTTGAATGGCTCTGTGTCAGCATCTACTGCTTGGCTTTCTCTTACTTGAGTCTGAAATCACAAAGACTGTAGATAATCGAGCCAAATACGAGAGAACTTTGAAGACGCTAGAAAAGGTCGTTTAGATTATTGGTATTCTTGTCTGGTTGGGATTCTTTGAGCATTTCAGCACATCTTCCTCGTGATTCATTGATGAAACTTGAGAGTTATTCTTTATCACTTTGAGATTTCAAATTGGACATCAACGAGGAATAACATTCATCGTAGCAACCTTGAAGCACACTATCGTTGATTTGCATTTAATACCCTCTCTAAGTGAGTGTCTCAGTAGTCTTTAGCGCTTTGACTTGGTATGTTTGGCAGTTTCAATATAAAGTTAAAAAACTAGAATGATTCCAGATTTTCAGGAAATGTTGTATTTGTTTTATTTTTATGATTTTGGGATGTTTGCTGAGAGCAACGCGCAGGTTTTGGATCAGATTTCTCAACACAAAAATCAATTAATAATAAACTACTGACAAGATTAGGGGTGAATGATTGCAAAATATGATACAACAATGATACCAAGCGATTGGGAGAATATGAAGTTTTTTAAATTAAAAAAGATATGCTTGATATGAGTAATAATAGGAATGGCATAAGAGACTGTATTTTATTAATAATAATAAGCGAAATTAAGCCTTTCTGCTTGAAAAAAGGAATTAATAAGATAATATATTGAAAAGCAATGTAAATCTAATTTTCGATATAAATTTGATTTGACTTTTTACACTTTAAAAGGAGTATTTTGAGAAATATCTCAAATTGTCTTGTAAATTGCATGTGATTTAATCGTTAATGAATCAACTAAACATAAGATAACACTTATTCATTCATTATAAAGGTTTGTTTTCTGTCCCATTAGCTGTGATCAATTTTTGCTCTTTTAAGAGGAAAAAAAGGCCAACTACAGAAGGATAATTTTTGTAAAAAAGGAGTAATTGCATAGAATTCATTCATTATCTGGCTCAGAAACAGTGAATATCACAAAAAGTACACAACCACTGCTTAATCAAAAACAATAAAAGCATACAAAAAAACAAATTGATTCTTAAGATATTCCCTCCCAAATGGACGAAGAGAAAGTCGAAGTGCTGAGTGTGTGCGAAGTCAACAAGACAACTATCTGGGCAGTTTTAACTAAAATGGAGGAGCTCTTGAAGTTGCAGTGTACCATCAATGAAAAACAAGAAGAATGCATGCTGCAAGGACTCAAAAGACTCCAATACGATGACTCCGATATTAATCAAAATAATAATATCAATACCAATAAAGTCGATGAGGATTAGCAAGGAGCACTCAACGCTTCTTAAACGCAAGCACTTAGCCTGCTAGAGAACATCTACCATTTATTAGGGAAAGTTGATAAGAATTTCGATGAAATCTTAGAGAGAATTCCTAAGAATCAGTCATCTTCGCAAAACTTCAAGAAAAACAACGAAATGGATTTGATTTTGAATAGGCTGCTATTAGACTAAATGAACGAGAATCTTCAGCAATGTGGGAATTTCGTGACAGACTCAGCGTACATCTTCAATGTGGATTCATTGTGAAAGAAAATGCAATTGAAGAATATTTTTTGGATTTGTGTTAGTTTCAGAAGTGTTTAATAGTATAAAATTGCGGTTAAAGCATTTAAAAATGGGAAAAATTTCAATTTTTCTGTGTGTATGTGTGTTAAATGGCTTATCTGCATATAAATGGTAGTACTTAAAGGATAAATGAATAACATATTTTGGGAGGAAAAAAACAAAACACAATTTGCTGCATAGATAATACATATTTATGGTTTTTTGAAAACATATTTCTGAAAAAAAAGAGTCTTAAATTGTTTTAGCTAGCACTGTGCATTGAGCCCCAAGCTATTTATTGGCTAGAACGCTAAATATTTGTGAGTAGGCGCTTATGAGTTTTCTCATAATATTGAGATATTTTTAAAACCACCCTTTTGTTGAGTATACTTTCAAGATATTGAATTGGGCATGATCCTGTACTCTGCGAGCATACTCTTAGTAGCTTGAAAAGTTTATCGTGAAGGCTGAAGAATTGTCATGTTTGCTGAAAACTATGGTATTGGACTCTTTGAAAAGAAAAAGAAATAATATTATTTTAGCAAAAATATGCTGAAAATCAGCTTTTTATATATGGGATTCATTGTTTTACAGGAGAATTGAAGAGAATCCTAATATATTTGATGGCATTTGTTGGATTCATGTTGAGCTATGCCAGCTGAAGATAAAGCACTCCTTTTGCAGAAGGCTTAATAGGAATTGGTGCTTTCCAGATGAGAATATTGTTCAAAAATGAGAATGGCTTTGGAGATGGATTCGAAGTAGAAAATCGAACTGAATCTTATAAATAAATCTGAAACTCAACCTCTCGAAGAGGAAATGGCCATTTGGCATTCACCTTAAGATAAATTCAAAGATCAATTATGTCATAAGTTGTAGCATTCGCACAGTCAAAAGAAATAAATCAAATAATTTGTAATAATAATTTCTTTATTTTATTTTTTGTTCCTTTTTACAATGTATTAGAATGCAAAGTTGGCGACAGCATTTCCTGAAGTAGATATCTTATACTAAAACAGCAAAGGAAGCAGCGTACTAGATGGCGATGCACCTGAATTCTACCCAATTAGCATCTTTGTATTCAGAATTTATGAATTCAACAGAATGTCAATAATTTTTGTCGAACTCAATCTTCTTTTAGCAACTTAAATCTTATAAGCTGTGCCTTGTGGGCTACATCGACTTGGAAGCGCATCAGCTGCTACATTTCCTCTATGTTTACTCATGTTACTGCTCCAATTACTGCCAATAAGATCTATCAATGTTACATCATCTTTGAAATCTCCGAAAATTGAAATAAACCCATCACAAGTCACACGCTAGAATTTACCATCTTTCAGCAGCACTTGCAGTCTCTCCTTTATTAAGGTAAGCATAGAAAATAATGAAGGAATAAAAGGAAATCTCAGGTGAAAATGTAAAAATAGGATTAGTTTAAAAAGATTAAAATCTTACTGTTAAACTGATCCCATAACCGGACGGAGATGCTAACTAAGAAGGATTAGAACTAGGATTTGTTGCTTGGTTTCTTTAGAACATTTGATTGTTAGCTTATGGCAAAGGTGGCTTCTATTTATTAGGGATCTTAGGCTATTTTGTTGAAATGACTTCATCTGAATCATCAGAATCAAGTACTAGATCTAATTCATCTTCCTCATCATTGCTGCTGTCTTCTCCATCTGATCTAATCAAAGCTACTTGATTTAAATTATTTCCTTTGTGCCTCTTATCTTCACCGTTCTTTAGCTGCTACTGCTATTAAACTAATGAATTACCATAATATGATTTAGAATTTATCTACTTTCCTCCCTGTGAAGAAGACTACTACTACTCTTAAAATAATCTATTTTATTGCAACCCTACCTACCTCTGTTATTGGAACTACAATTTGCTCTTATTTTATGATTCATTCAGCTGATTATTAGGCTGCTAATAAGTCTTCATAAAAATAGAATAATCTACATTTTTCTAAGTTAATTTTGGCTTGGATACTCCTCTTTGTGATGCTTTCCGAGGAAGCTTAAATGCTTATCGCTATGCAGCTGCACGCAATTGTATAATAATCTTTTAATCAGCTACTTTAGATTTAATGCTTTCTCCCTCTTAATCCTCATTATTTTCATCTACTTCAGGCACTAATAATGGCTAATTTCTTAATAAATCCTAAATAAATTTTCTCTATTAATTCTTTTAAATTCTTCTTTTGTTCATATTAATCGAGAGGGAAGCAGCTGCTACTGCAATGTAAGTATCTTGAGCGCAATCTACCCACTTGTTGAGAAGCTGCAGATGTGCAGGTAGTCGACATTATATCATCTACCCAGGATTCGGTCTGAAAAGGAGTTATTTAGGAACTACAATCGATGAATAGATGCATGCTTCAATGGCTAATGTGAATTCTAAATATTTCTTTTTAATTGTTTCGACTCTTGCACTCAGTCCACCAAGAGAATCACCCACTTTCTAAGCAATGTCCTATCCAAGCATAGCTAAAGACTGCGAAAACACATACACAAGTAACTCACCCATAACAGCACAGCTGCAAGTCATCCAAGAGTCAATCGTCATGACTCGCTGAACCTTCTTTCCTTGCTCTAAAAAGAAAGGAAAAAACAAGATGAATCCTAATTCCCACATTTTGGAACCAAAATATCACAGTTTCAAACATGATTTTAGCATTATCCAGTCCGTGTGTGTGTATATTTGTGTTACTTGAAACTTCGATGACTTAGGCATAAACATCCGCAGAGACTTCACGTATCTTTTAGATGGAGTAATTGCAAGCAGCTACAGATATCAATACTTCTCCCTTCTTGCTTTGGATTGTGATCCCTAGCACTTTCATATATTTTGGAATATTATTTCAGCAGGAAATCTATTATTTTTACTTCAAACAAAAACTAAACACATCCAAAGCAGCACAAAAAATTAAGGGATGAGAGGAGAGGGGATATTTAATGCATTTGTTAGCAGATTATTAGCAGTTCATAATTAAAAAGAAATACAAGCTTGTTTTTGGATTAAGCTAATCTGATGGATTTATTGATTAATCTTTACGAAAATAATCTGTCTCTCTATCTTTGTTTATTTTTATTTCCTGAAAAACGAAGGGAAAAGGAGAGGGAGAAAGTCCTAAGTGCTTTGGAATTCTTCTTCCTCGATAAATAAATAAAAGACAAAACAAATCAAATCAAAGAGGATTCTTAAGAAAGAAAAACAACAAGCTACTACAACAATGTCCGAAGAAATCAATTAAGACATCATCAATCAGTTCAACAGAACAGCTGCTAATGAGCTCTACAACATCTGCTACAAGGCCATGGTCAAGAACAGTGGATCTCAAATCGATTTCACCAAGCAACAAGATTGCCACGCGAGATTGCTCGCTGTGTTCTCTAAAATTGTTCCCGTTGTCATGACAAAGGACAAAGAAGCGACTGCTTGAGTTGGGGGAAATCAGAAGAGAATAAGCCATATTGAAGTTCTTAAAATAAAATGAGATTTGAAAAATGATTATTAATCGTACTTATTCTTCTTGTTTTAAGCTTGCTTCTGTTTAAAAATCATAATGAATGAAATTTTAAATGCTTAAACGAGAGGTCTCGTTGAATCTGAGAAGAGCAGAAAGAGATTGCATGTGCACATGAAGATATGTTGGATTCATAAAAAATAAGAAAATAATAAAAAATAAACAAGTTTTTCGATGCAGAGAGCGAATTGTTTGGAAGTTGCTTTGCATAGAGGTTATTTTTAGATATTAGTTAGGAGATGGGAAGGGAAATTAGTTTGATTTTCAAGATATTTGAAGGCGCTTTTAGATATTTTTACAAGAAGAGCTTAATAATTAAAATCGAATACGATTATCTCAATAATTTAGGTTTGCAAACAAACTTCAGAGTTGCTTTGTTGTCTAAAGTGTTATCGGAAGAATACCCTTTATCTTAAAATATATTTTCATTTGTTAATTCTTTAATACTAATAATTTCCATCTTTTCAATTTAGCTTCCTTCTCCTCCTGATTACTGATGAAAAGAGCCTTTTTCAGTTGATTGTTAGATACAAAAGATAATTGTTGGTTCAACCTAACACAGAAAAATCAAGGAAATTCACAGATTGGATTATTTTGTTTTTCTTGCCGAAATTCATCAAAGTTAATTGATCAAAGGTTTATGGTAAAAAAACACTCAAACATGACTACTAAAAAGCAATCAAAGAATTAGATTCACATTGAAGTTAAATGATCCTATTAGCTAAATTTAATCATTTCTCAGATAAATGAAATCCTCTATTAATATAATTATCAAATAAAAATACATTTTTTTAAATCCAATAAGGCTAAATTATCATTTTATTGATCGAAGGACTTTGAGAATGTTACTTGAAGGAACTTGTTCAGTCGAAAGATGATGCTTGAGAGCACGAACTTCATAAATCAATTCTTTCAAGAGATAAGTCTTTGTTTATTTCTTTTGTCCTTTGTTTTTCTGATTCATTTTAATTTTAACATTTTAAAGATTTTTTTGAATTCTTGTAATTTCTATTAATCTAAATTATTGGAGTCAACACTTAGGATACATTTTGGTCCATTTTTATTGGTTTCTTTCCTCTTTAAATATCATCCCACCTTTGGCAGTGCTGATCAGATATCCTAAAAATGACAAATCCAACATACATTCCTTCCAAATCGAATAAACAATTATTATACATTTTTTTTTGTTTCAAACAAATTTAACTTAAGATACATTTTTATTGTAGTTCCACAAACCTTGATGAGCTAACTTATGAGACAGTAGCTTATCTGAGAATCATCCATTCTGATGACTCCTAGTTAGCAGTG
>Ga0302271_10003486_pt1 | contig 13264 bp, 8 predicted proteins | sample III_Bog_N1_1_FD_198767 | JGI IMG/M metagenome (GOLD analysis project Ga0302271, IMG submission 198767) | Peat permafrost microbial communities from Stordalen Mire near Abisko, Sweden - III_Bog_N1_1 | ecosystem: Environmental > Terrestrial > Soil > Wetlands > Peat | place: Sweden: Abisko... | reverse complement strand
CTTTTTTGGTCCTACTTTTTCTTGATAGCCTCCCATAAATCCCCCCAGAATTTGATGTTCTACATATTTTGGTAAATCAAGCCTTTTTGAATGTTTAGTTTTAGATTTCAGCCATAATTTATGTTGCGTATCCTTATTGACTATTAAGATAGTGCTAGATGCTGTATTTAAGCCCTTTGATTGAGGTAATTTAGTTGAAGGTGATAAAAATAATAAACACGAATTAATTCTAATACACAATAACAACTAGTATTCTATTTTACTGCAAAATATTTCGATATGTTTCAATTATTTGAATTCTATTAGTTTTCTGAGTCGGAGTTTTATTGTTTGTTAAAGGTGAATTGCTAAGGGAGAGGTTCATTGAAAGAAGCGGCCATATCTGTAGGCTGAAGGACTTTATAGTCATCTTCTTCAGGGGGATTAGTTAGCTTATAATGTCTAAGAATTTAAGGAAGGACACCAAAAAGAAAGAAGTACAGAAGGAAATAATGAAAACTTGATAAAAAGAACTCATTAATTCCCAATTGCATCACCCAATTGAAGTTCACTAGGTCATTTTGATAGATAGATAGCACAAGGGAAGGTATCATTGTAACTAGCAGAATAGCAGAGCGAATTATTCTCATCTTGGTTGTGCCTCTAAACCAATTGTAGTTTTTGCCAGTACGCCGATAAGTAAAGGCTGTACCGAACACTGCACCGATTAACCCAAATAAGCACGAAGATTAAATGAAAGTAAACCAAGGCCCAAGAATTTCATCGAAGGGAAGTGTGTTGTTTAGCTTCCCAGATGCTTGCATGCACTACACATAATTTTGTATCCAGTCCGTTGGCTAGTAATAATCTTCAGAACTGTAAAGGACTGTTGCAAAGCCTTCTGAGAGAATTAGATAGAGGAACCAGTAGAATACAAACTTCTTCGCAGATCGCTCTTGAATAGTTGATTTTTAGATAATTGAGTCGACATTGCTGTTGATAAAGACGAGTGTGTAGAAGTAGATGAGAAAGAAGATGAATCCTAAGACAATATTGATAATGAAATCACTACCCATTATGTACTTAATGAAAACAAGACCAAATACTACAAAACTCAGTACAATTTGGATGTATTTGTATTTTCGCTGAGAACTATCATCCTGTATATCTGCTGCATCTTTGTTTTGTGCTCTCCTTTAGTAGCAGAACACTGAGTAGAAAAATACAAAGAGAGTGATGAAAGTACTCCGAGAAGGATGGCTGTATGTATTCAAGCAAACTGGAGAACCAATTTAATCACTTTCCCAAAATGGCCTTTATCCACCATAGCACAAACTAGCGATAGATATTGAGTACTCTGCGAAGATCGAAATGTAAGCTACCTTGACTGCAATAAGAGAATCAATAGCAACATAAAATACTCCGAAATATGCTGTCATCAACAAAAAGTTGTATTTGAACATATCCAAGTAGCCGAATATATCCCAAACAAAGCTAGTTTAGTATTTCAAGAACGATATCTCCTCTCCCTGATCGAATAAATTTCAAATCAGCCAATTAAAACTAGATATGAATGATTACCTTCTCTGTGAGATGAGCAGTTTCAACGAGGCCCATAGCTGATTGAAGTCGACTAAGAAGAGAAACTTCCCAATCAATAAATATCTCATAGAATATCCTTTCAATGATCAACAATAAAATCACAATTGAGGTTCCAATAACAAGATTAGTGAGTTTCCTTTTGTAGACATTGACTCGCTCTTCGTTAGATTTATAAAATGACTCATGTCGATAAGAAGCAGCTCTGGAGTTATTCTCTTTCTGTGATTGTGATGATTCTGACTGAGACTTAGATTCCTTAATTTCCATTGTTTACTAAGAATAATTATGTTTTTTTCTTCTTTTTGTTAACTGATCCAAGAAATCTATTGATGAAGCCTAAACTTATGAATTAATTTCTATCTTATCAGCACTCCCTTATGACAACAAACAAAAAGTCTAGATTTGATTGAACATTTGCCATCATATTTAATCCTAAATATTAAACCTTCCTTTCTTCAAATACCTAAGTTTAGTTTAATATTATTTGTTAAATTCATTTAAAAAAGTATTCTTCGCAAATAGGATTTGGATAGAGAAGTTTTATTTGAAGCTTTTTTTTTAAAAATCTATTATGACTAGCTTGCACATTAATCTATTATTTTATTTATATTTTCAATGGAAATACTCCACACATTTCAAATAGACCATCATATCTCAAACCATTTGTTGTTGAAATCAATTTGTTTTCGACCTATTTTTTTGTTTTGTTAATCTCTTTAATACCTCAACGAAATCAAAAGGTCAATAAGAATACTTAAGAATGATCTAAAATCAGAGAAAAGCTTATAATTATGTCCAAAAAAGCATGACTATTCTCTCTCCCTTTATCTGATTTGTTTTTTGTTAAAAGAAAAATAAATAAACATAGACGCCAATGTTGTTCTAATGAAAAGTCCTCTGTGTGGAGGTATTTCTGAAAATGAGTTGAAAAGATAATAGACAATGCATTTAAACTAGAGAAAATAAAAAGCAAGAACGAATTTCTCTTTTAACAAAGACAAGAAGAGAGTGGAAATATCTGTATTATTTCAAACAAATCAAAATCAGAAACAAACAGCTTCAAAAACTAAACACAATCCATGGATATCTACAGAGTTATGAATGGCCTGGTAGATAATGCTACCAATGCCGCCTTGAATACACCTGACTTGAAAGCAATGCAAGAAGTTGCAGAACTTGTCCGCTCAAGAGCTGACATGTATTTCTCTAATATAGCTGGCATTTTTTTAACTTATTATATGCTTTAGGCCGAAAGAAGTGATTAAGTTGATAAACACAAAGCTTATGAAGAGAGACCGTAAAGTGACACTGCTTTGCTTAGATCTACTGGAATACTTGACTTACTCCTGCGAGATTACACTGTACAATCAGATTTCTTCGAAGGATTTTCTGTTGAAAGTAGGAACCATTTTGAAATCGCACGATCTTGGAGAAGAGGTAAATACAAAAAAAGGCTCGTTTTCTTTAACCAGGGAGAGCTGGAATTCTGTGTTTTATTCAAAACAATAATATATTTGAATTGTAGGTGATTGCAAGGACTTGCTAGTTGATCAAATGTTGGAGAGATCTCTTTAACAAGGACCTCCATTAGTTCTTCTTTTAATTCTACGAAAATGCTATCAAAAGAGGAATAGAAATACCCACAAACTACAATTCTCCTTACGTCAATCTCAAAGCTGCTACATCCTCTGCATCTAGCTTTTCAAACGGTGCTTTCAAAGCAACTATTCCAAGTAGCGGGTCATCATCGAAGGTAGATAATTTGTTATGGCGTTGTTTAATATTACTTTATTATTAGGTAAATCAAGTTCCATTGAGTGGTCCAAAGGCGAAGCTAAAAGCAGATTTAGATCTAGTCAGAGAAAATATCAATCTGATCAACGTAATTCTTAAAAACTAAGAAAACATTCTAACATTACTTGAATTTAGGAAATGATTGATGGATAAGATCCTAAGGGCAATCTGGAATAAAACGATTCGCTTTGTGAACTGTTAATAACTCTCAAAAGCTCAGAAACTCAAATGGCTGGCTTAATAGAGAAACTAGCTATCGAAAATGATGAACAAATGCTTGAATTATGCCTTCAACTCAACGATGATATGCAAAATGTAATTAACAAAGAATTTAAGCTAATAACAAACTATTTAACTATTTGTTAAAGACCTTCGAGAGACAACAATCGTTAAAGAGACACATGAAGCCTAAGCCTTTTAGAAGCAAAGGAGTTGAGGAGGATGTCATGAAGAAAATAGAGAAGCTAGAAATTACTTAGAAAATTAACCAATCCTCCGCTACTATTTTCGCTGAAACTGCTCAAGCTCTCAGCTAAGGTCTTGCAAAAGCCTAAGGCAAAAACTAAGCTCCTCCTCCTTCTTTTACATCTCCTCCTACATTCTAGCCAGTTCAATAGCCTTAGTAGCAAGTACAGAAACCAGTTGTTGTGACTCCTCCTCCAAAGCCAGCTGCTACTAATTTAATTGATCTACTGGATGATGATGAACCTCCTGTAAAGAGTCAACCATAAACATAACAGAATGTGATACCTTAACAAACTCAAAGCTTTGTGCCTCCTCCTGTTAATAAGTAAGATTACAGTCATTCTTTGTTTCATTAGAATTAACATTAATTTCTACTATTTATTAGCACTATTTATTCTAGTGTGCCACCACAAACTTAGATTTCAACGAATATTCTCCCTCCTCAGCAACAGCAGCAATAGCCTATCAGCCTTGTAAGCTTAATTAAAATATATATTTTTGAAATATTAATGAAATAAATTATCAGACTTAGCTTTATCAGCAGAACAGTAATTCCTAATAGGCTGCATAAAATAAGTACCAAGCTCTTAATGGGTTTTAAACACAACCTCAAGGATATCCGGGTGTTTAGAATGGCCCATATGGCTAATAACCTATGGTTTAAGCTTATCAAGGAATGGGCTAACCTATGTATGGAGTTAATCCTCAAGGAAACTTAGGATATAATACTTAACCAGGCTATGGAATGGGTTATGGAACTTCCCCGCTTCCTACAGTTAACACAGGATATGGCACATCAAGCACCTTTGTTTCTCCCTAGCAGACTGGAGGCTACGGAGGAAGTCTACCTGTATCTAATATCCCGTAAGCAAATAAACCAGGCTATGGAGCACCAGCTAAGAAAGACGCCTTCGATGATCTTGATGACATGTTTGGAATTGGCTGTAAAATTACTTTCTTTTACTAAAATATTTTTATTAATTGATCTTTGTAATTCTTCAGCAAACGCTCCAGCAAGCAAACCAGTTAAGCCTGCCTAGACTAATGTTTCGCCTACATTTGATCTTTTTTGACATATGTGTCTTTTGATTGAAATGTTAATTCGGATACTAATTATCTTGTTTCTATACTTTTATATTTTGATAATCTTTAAAAAGTAAGAGAACAAATGATTGCATGAGTTCGAATCATTGCTACCTTTTTTTCTTTCAAAACAATCCATTAATTGTGAAGGCGAGAAGTATTTTGAACTGCTTATTTGTTGGTATTTTTGTCTACAGAACTAAATAGATAAAAAAAGAAATTTAAAAATGTAATAATATTGTTGCATTTTTAAAAAAGAGAAATAGACTAAATTCGCTTCATTAAATGCTGAAATTGATCATTTGAAAAAAGTAAATCTGTTCTTAATTAATTAATATTTTTTGGAGTTATTTCCCTTTTGAGAAAAAACTTACAAAGAAGTAGATAAAAATGTTCGGAACTGAAGAAGATAATAATAATAATAATAACAAAGGCTAATAATATGGCAGAAACTAATAGTATGGGAGAGGAAATAGTGGAAATGCTATGGGCTCTATTGCGAATAAAGGAGTGCTGAAATTTGAAGACACCGATAGTGATGAGGAACAAAATTAAGTTATTACTGGAACATCAGGTGCATTCTATAAGAATACAGAAAAAGTGGTACTTTATGATGGACAAGATAGACCGTTGACTGGTTAAGGTAAGACTACAGCGCTAGATAAATAAAGGGAATTAATGATGAACAAGCAGAAGGCTGGATTTAGTAGCGCTTAGACATAAATGAAGTTAAATAATAGACCTGGAAGTTCTTATTCTTATGGTTAGAATACAGATATTGACTTTAATAAGCTAAAGACAATAGTAAAGGAGAATTCTTCAGGTATGTACGAACCTGGAAATCTGAATGGAAATGGTGTAAGTCTTGCTGCAATTTCCAAAACGAACAATACTCTTAAATTTGATGACAATAAAGATAATTAATAAGCCAAATTCATTAATCTCGATGATTCTGAAGAGGAAGAAGATGATGAAAATATAATAACAAAACCTAGCTAGCCTCAATCTCAACCTTAACCTCAAAATACTATTCAAAAACAAGATTCAGAAGCTGCAAGCAAAAAAGCTAAAGCTGAAGCGCTGCTTAAGGATTTATATGGAGACTCTAGTGAAGACTCAGAAGAAGAAGATGATTCAAAAGCACATTAAAACATGCTTGAAGAGTAAGGTAAAGGAAATACTTAAGCAGTAGGTAAAGACGATGATGAAAAAGATGAAATTAAATCTCAATAACTTGCTCCTGCTAGTTTTTCTGATTAACTCTAGACACCATAATAACTGGATGCTATAAATCAATAATTACCAGCAGTGATTGCTGAAAATATTGAAATCTTAGACATTAAGCAGTTTATAACTAAGCCAATACCAAAGGGTTTAATAATATAAACTACTATAAAAAGAGACAAAAGTGGGTTTGCTCGTTTTTATCCAAAATATCATTTGCATCTCTCGAATGGTCTCCGTTATATTATGACTGGAAAAAAGAGATCCAGCAATAAAACATCGAATTACTTAATGTCGATTAGTAAAAACGATCTGACTAAGAAATCTCAAAGTTTCATTGGTAAAGTACGATCTAATTTTCTGGGTACTGAATTTCTCGTTTACGATACTGGATGCAATCCTAAGAAATGTAAAGGTAACATAAACGCAGTCAGAAGTGAAATTGGCGCTGTCCTTTATGAGTCCAATCTACTAGGATCGAAAGGACCTAGAAAAATGAAGGTATTTATTCCTAATTTTCTTCCAAATGGTGAACCAAAATAGCACAAACCGATGAAAAGTAGCGATGGTATTCTCTAAATGGGGAAATAATTCGACAAAGATGGATTAATAATTCTTCATAATAAACCCCCAAAATGGAACGACGGCGTTCAAGCATTTGTGCTAAATTTCAATGGGAGAGTAGATAGACCTTCTGTAAAGAACTTTTAACTTATCGATGATACTGATGATGAGAATATCCTGCTTTAATTTGGAAGGATTAGCGATGATGTCTTTAATATGGATGTTCAGTATCCTTTCTCGCTGTTATAGGCTTTTGGAATAATTCTTTCTTCTTTCGATTACAAAATAGCTTGCGAATGATGATATGTTTGGTTTCATAATTTCCGATTTTTCACTAGTATGTCTGTTAAATATAATTAATATCTTTCATCTTATGAATAAATCAACATTAAATAGAAGAAAAAATAATTGTTTTATTTATTAAAACTTTCGGAAGAATAAACTCCAAAATCATGTGTGTTTGTATCTTCCAGTTATTCATTCTCCTTTTTGATAAAAAATGAATCTTTTAAATTGCTGATATTTTATTAATTATCTATTGAGCAGTTCTGAAGACATTCAGCAATTAATTAATTATCCAAGGAGATATTTTTATTGCACTGAAGAAAGAAAAAACACAAACTGCCAAATAGCTGGAAAGTGAATAATCGAAAACAAGCTGGTTCGTTTCCACAAAGATATTTGACAATTAGATAATTAGTCCATACGATTTGATTTGCTATTTCCAAGCTGCGAATCAACTCTCCAGAAATATAAATTAATTGCACTTTTTTTGAAAATATTCTAAAGATTTTATATTTAAGCAGAGTTAGAAGCAGAAAATGTCAAATAAACAGATACTCAATGTCACTCCTACAGCATATCCTTAGATACAGCTACCTCCCCAAATGGCGCAGCAGGAATATCAACCAAACGATTATTAAAATCCTGCAGGATAATTAAATCAAAATGGATAAGAAAATGATGAAAATTATTAAATCGAATAGCAATCTACTCCTCCTCCTGTTCCAAGAATAAAAAATGATGAACATCAATTGAAGAAGGTTGAATACCTTTAGAATTATCTCCAGGATTAGTATGAAGACAAGATTAAATCCCTGCGATCAAGCTCTCCAGAGCAAGACCATCAAGCACATCAAAGTACAAGCAACATGGCAAGCAGCAGCAGAAATGCATAGACATAGATAGTCTCATCGGAGTTGCAGAAGATCCTGAGCCCATAGGAAATAAGAGAACTAGCGTTATGCTTGACTTCTAAAAGTGTGGGAGATCTTCATGCCAAATGCAACAACTTCTCTTCCAATGGAAGCAGAATAAGCAGAACATCTCGAAAGGATTAGGTTTAGCAAGAGTAAAATGAATGGAGATAATTTAAAAATAGTCAATTTGATTAGGCTCAAGCCAGTAGTTATGGTTAATCACGCTAAGCATCTTTAAATGCTAGCTACAATCAATATCTTAGAGCCTCAAACCAGAGCAGTCAATATTAATAAAAGAGTCGATCTCTCTCAGCAAATCGAGCATAGATTAGATTATACGAGTATGGTGTGATTAAGAGAGATAGAAGCTAATTACTCGAGAAGCTTGTCGTTAAATAGGCATAAGGAGAAGCAAATCAGCGAAAGATTTCAAAGAGATCATATTAACTTCTTACATAGCAAATGGAGAATAGGCTTAATGCTGCATTTGACAGTGTAGATCATATGTAAAAGAAGCAGCTTTCTTTTGAGTAGGTTGGGAGAGTTTTGTCTCTTCTAGGTATTTTTCATCATCTCTTTTATGATGAAAATTGCCATTTAGTCCCACAAAATCATACTGCTACCTTGAAGTAAATGGACACGAAAAGAAAGTTCACTGAAATGTAAGAATTATCTTTTTATCTTATTTTCAAGCTGTTTAATTTACATTGGTACAGGTATTTGCATGAAGAATTATGGCGCATATGCTCAAGGAACTAATAAGAGGAAGAAAGTATCCCAATAGGACTTATCTACTGCATGCTGAGGATTCTTATGGATCCAGTATAGCTTTCGCTGAGAGCTACTGTGGATCTCATGGAGGAATATCTTACCAAATAGCAGGATTCTTCATAATTAAATCCTTCAGAAAATAATTTTCAAGAACAACTTTAAAAACTAGTTTCTTCGTGGAGAGAACTGCACACTGATTAGTTTGCTTACCGTTCTATTGGTTATCTCAAAGCACGACAAGTTGAAGAACTCAAAGCAACTTAGAGCTAGACTTTGACTTTTCATCCCAAGATTGAAGTCACTTCTGAAATCATTGAACTTCACAACACAGCGAATTTCCTTCAGAAATACTAAGTTGATGGATAACTTTCAGAACGATATGAGCAAAAGTAAAGGGAACTTGAAGAAGAATATGGAATGTCTGCTGGATTTGACAATCATCTTGGTAATGAAGAATTGTTAATACTCCGCACAATCTTAAGAATCTTGTTAACTTTATTTATTTAAAATTCATAGGTACTCCTCAAGGATCTCAGCTCAATTCTCCTTCTAGAATTCATTCAGTAGATCGATATAAGATTCTCTACAAAAAGCAAGAGATACTTGAAGAAAAGAAGGTACTCCTTCGCTAAGAAAAAGAACTTCTTGAAAATCAGAATTGTCCTTTCAAGCCGGATCTTAAGCTAAACAGTAAGATTAACGAATGCTCTATGCTCTCAAAGTATAATGGATATGTCAATATTTTCGAAAGACTCTATTAACCTGAGAATAGGCAAGAGCGTATTTAACGAGATGAATAAGTGTAAACCTAAAAAGTTATTGAATAACTTTCAGAATGTACATTCAAACCAAATGTGAACAGAATGCGTTAACCAGGAATAAATGAAAAAATGGATGCAAAGGATTTAGTCCATGATTTTGAAAAAACTGTTGGAAGAGTCAAAACTGGTTTTGAGAAAGCCTAGATTTTAAAGAGCAAGCTCGAATTCATAAATGTTGGTGATAAATACAGCACAATAAAAAAATAAAAGTAGAATCCGCCATCTTTGCTGTCAAGAACAATTTCAAGAAAAAAGCCATTTACTTAGCTCTAAGTTAGCATAGGAAAAAATAAAATTGTTACGATTTCGTTAAGAGAAGACGATGATCCTAAAGTGTTTGCAAGAAATTTTGCTAAGACTCATCAGATCAGTCTTGCCATGGAAACAAATCTTTAGAACATTATTGCTGATTTTATCAAATAACATGCAAATAAAAAGTCTTGAGAAACCCAAATGTATTTTTGTTTTTGTTTGAATATTTACAAAGTCAAATACTATTTAGTTTAGGGCTAAGATTATGTGGTTATTAATCATTTTTGCACTATTTGTTAAAGGATTTATCTGTAATTTAGATCACTATATTTAATCATTTTAAACTGATCTAGGTTTGTAATTGTTTGATTCTTCTTTTAGATCATCCATTTATTAGATGCTAACATATCAAAAATATTGATTTGGATAATGGGGATTCAAAGAAGAAATTTAAATCAAAAGCTAAACAATTCAGAGTTGTCAAGGAGATTGGCTGGGATTAATCAAAAAAAAAATTTGCATTTTTAATGAATTATCAGAAAAGTTTATTAGAACTGATCTATTAATACCTCATCAAAAATTTCCTCTACAGCCCTGCATTGTCAATTAAAACTCAATGAACATTAAAGATAGCAATGCTCTTACTAATTTTTGAGTGTGAAATATTGAGGTACAATATCTGGACAAGATTTAAAAAAGTATTTACTTGTTAGACTAATAAGTTCTTTTTATTTTCAAACTTGAAAATGAAATTATCACCTCAACGTTTCTCAATCAAATATGCGAGGAAATCAATGAAGATCTGTAACAGAGATCGTAGATTAATCTCGCAGAGTTGACTCTTAAGTACAACTTCACAATGAATTTCTTGAAGGAACAGCTAGTCTCCAGAATAGAATCGAACATTATTGAAGGTAATATTGTTGGTGGAGAACGTCTTTGTACACTAACATATCAGGAACTTACCAGATCAAGATTTAGAGGAATCCTTCGTGGTGCTACTAAACCCTTAGGATTAAGTGTAATGGCTAAAGACTTTCAAGTTGATCATTAGGTTTTGCAGCATATTATTGAAGAATTGATATCAGCTGAAGAAATCGAGGGGAAAATCGTAGGAGGGTCATTCACACCGAATAGATTTTTGAAGAATTAAGAAACCATTATCCATAATTTTTTAAAGCAAAACAACTACATCGAGTATACGTTACTCACAAAGCAACTATTCATAGCTAAACCTGAAGAGACTCTCAAGCAAATGTATAAAGATAATGTAATCATGCTTGACGATTGTGCATTCCTTAAGGATAATCTCGAAGAACTCAAAGAACAAATTCTCAATCTTCTCATCGAAGAAGGTAAACTTTTATTAAATCATATTAATGAAACTATTCTCATATTTTAATATGCTTATTTTTGCAAGGTTACACTGATCTTTCGTTTATGTTTCCAACAATTCTGACTGAGGCAGATATCGAGACAATAGTTAATAAGCATCTTTCATTGAGTCAAGTTGAGCTGGATGAAACATTTATCTTTAGTCATTAGTTTCTCGATAAATGTGTAAACTCTTTGAAGGAAGAGATCATTAAGTAATTATTTGAGAACCCTTAAAAATCAATCTAAGAAGACAAAGATGCTGCAAGTGATGACGAAGAAGATGACAACAGAAAGAAAAAAGGAGGAAAAGGCGGTAAAAAATAAGCCTAAGCCAGTGCTAGTGCATCAGCAAGAGTTGAAAAGAAAGAAAAAAAACCAAGCTAACAATAAAAGAATGCAGCTAAAAAGCAATCAGTCGAAAGAGGAAATTCGTTGTTTAGCTAAGAAGAGTTCATCGAAGCATTGCTCAAATGGGGAGTTCTCAAAAAAGAAGACAGAGATGAAATATTCTAAACTAAACTCTTTAACACAGCACTTCCGAGATTGCAGAAGTACATTGAATAGCTAAGACGAGAAATGCTCGATAAGAAAAAATCCGTTTAAGCTGACGCCATCGAGTAATACAGTCAGTTATTAGAGGATTCGATTCTTATCGCTTAAATCACGTAAAACTCTATTTAGTTGATCGAAAAAACACATTCTGATATCAATGTCACTCTCTTCTCCACAAACCTTCAATATGCCCTACGTCTTATCATCGAAAACTCAATCGTCTTGATCTGCAAGAAGTTAGCAATATCCCTGCCTTAAGGTCTTTTTATCAAAAAAGATGAAGAAGATGGAAACAAAAATATCCTAATGGTCTCTTTCATGCTCAAGAAAGTCTTTAAAAACAAAGATATGCTCTCCCAAGCAATCTCTCTGCTTCCTAAAGAATACTTGTAATTTCTCACAAAGGCTTATGAACTGTACCTTCGTAAGAAGCCAAATGCATTACTTGAATTCTTATTGAGTCATACCCATCTAATCGGGGTACGTGGTATTTTAGATAAGAAAATCGAAAAGAATCTTCTTTTGACTTCAAAGTATTATTTGAAGGATTTGATTAAGAAAGATAAAACAGATCTGAAACTATCATTCTAGCGATTAGTATTCTATCTGCTAATAGATAAATACACTCTTTGCTTTGTTGGAAACACAGAAAATGAAGACATCTTTGCATCTTTAACAGTTGTGCTCTCTTAGTTCTCAAGAGCTGATGATATTCATTCAGTACTCACACACGCTCTATCAGGATATAAATTAGTTCATGAAGAAAAAACAGAAGAAGGAGTAGAAGCCTTCCATTTGGCGAGAGTTAAATTTGAATCCTCGTTACAAAATCTGATCAAAGCATCCAAAATGTGAAGCAAAAACAGACAAATCTAGTTCATGGAATTTGGGTTTTTTGGACAACAATTCCAAATTCCTCAAGAACCTAGATAATACTTTTTATATTTTTTGAGTAATTCTTGCTGTTTTTTATCATTTTCGGCTCTTCTGATGAACATGACTCTAAATATTAATTAGCAAACCACTTCTTCATTTGATACCTTTTGTATTTTGAAAAATACAAATATTTTAATTCATTTCAGTTTTAAATCAAAAATGAATTACCATTCCATCCTCGAAGGTTTTAATTAGAGCTCCTACAGTATCGTCGAAATAACTAGTCACAGCACAGAGATAGAATACATTTTATCCTAACCCTGCTTCGATATTTACTCCCTTAATATAAATGAATAAGTTTTTTTGTATTCCTGAAATAATTAAAATTAGTTACCATTGGCATTTTGGATGCAAGAAGACTCTTCATTGCGTTGACTTCATTTTAGAAAAAGCCACCAAACGTATCACTACCAATTTCGAATACATACTTATTCACATCCATCATCGAGTATAAAAATTCTTTGTAAAAATGTCAAAATATGAAGAATTGGCAGGAGTTTTAAAGAAAGAGCATTACCTTTCGTGAAGGAGTCAGCTATTGCAACACCTAGAGACTATTAATAAATCTTTGGAATTCTTTTTGAAATTATTTGGAAGTAATCATCGATGTCTTCAAATAGATTACGCACAGATTACTTGTCTTTA
>Ga0302271_10003482_pt1 | contig 13274 bp, 10 predicted proteins | sample III_Bog_N1_1_FD_198767 | JGI IMG/M metagenome (GOLD analysis project Ga0302271, IMG submission 198767) | Peat permafrost microbial communities from Stordalen Mire near Abisko, Sweden - III_Bog_N1_1 | ecosystem: Environmental > Terrestrial > Soil > Wetlands > Peat | place: Sweden: Abisko... | reverse complement strand
AGATTCATTATACGTTTATAATATTCAATCGTAGTATAGTGACTGATTCCCCCTAATATTCCTATTCGTTTCAAATTTTGTCTTTTAAAAGGTTATTCTCTCTGATTTATAAGTCCCGGATTAAAAGGACACAGTATATGCTCTCTGATCAATAAATAAAAACCTTAATCCTTTGATCCTGTTAGGTATCTTTTTTATCTGGTTATAATGCATCTTGCGTGATATTTGGTTTCATTCATTCTTTTCAGGGCAATATGCTTATCATATAAATGAATCAGATTATAGAATTCTAAATCCACCCCGAAACAACGAATCAATTTTCAATTGTAGTAATATCTTTGATTGGTTTTGGTAATTTCAATCCGGCAATTTCATCCTTCAGTGTATCTATCTCATTTTGTGTAACCTGATAGGTACACGAAGAGTAATCAACGACATCAATTTCACCTATATAAAAGAAGCCCCAACGTTGAAAGAATTCTGTCAGATCGGTTTTCGAAACAATGCATGCCAACCTGCAGAATTCAAGCATATTCAGATAGCTTTTATTCCGGTCATTTCCCCCTAAGGGCTCTTGCTTTCGCATGGCAATCATCAGATCGGGATAAAAATCCTCGTATCCCTGTTCCTTAAAATACAGATAGAGCTGCCAGAAGGGAACCAGGCGTTCAAAAACATTCGTGCTCTTTCCATCTTCTCCGTATACATTGGCATCCTTCGGTGCTTTACCCGGAAATGCCAGATAGGATATCCCTTTATCCAGAATGTGTTCCTTCGCGTCTTTGTATCTGCTTTCTTCTACCAGGCGGCTTTTATTTCCTAGCTTTGTCTGGCAGTACATGGTTAAAATATTGTTGCTCACTTCTGTCATTCCTACCCAGGTCATTTGAGGATACATTTGAAACACATGACCCATTTCGTGAGCAATGCCCCAGCATTCGGTAGTTGTTACTTTATGCGGATCAGCCACCTTTTCCATTGCATCATCCACAAAAGCCATTCCATCCCCATCCCTGAACATGAAATATTGATAATTGACACGTGCCAGAATATGATTTTTAGGGAAAAATCCTTCTTTCTCCCAACCGATTAAGTGTTTCTCCAACCCCACAATACTATCAAAACTTCTGACCAGTTCAACTCCTTTTCCCGGAGTGTATTTTTTTAAACTTTCCACCGGAAAAGCTATCTGGATATTTTTTCCTTTGATGTCCAGAATCGGACTGACCGCCTGATTTAGTAATCTGTTGAAATCTTCATTCGTATCACCCCGGGTAAGATCAAAATAACCATTGATTTTTCCGGTTATAAAATGAACCTTAACCGATGGTTCATTTGCCGGGTTGTCATTTGTAAAGTATTGAATATATGCATTTCCTCCCTTTCTCAAATGAACAAGGTTCAATCCTTCTTTTAATAAATATTTCTGTTTTTGCAATCCCCAGCCTTCAGGATCCTTATTCGGTTGAATCCCTGCGGCTGTTTTCCGTGTCCAATCGGGAATTAAAAGATTTATTCGTGCACCTTTGGTTTCACCAACATAAATGATATTGTCGCCTTCGTCCAGAACTACTCCTGTGATCCCTTCGTACTTGCTGAATCCATCAGAGATATGCATTTTGCCCGCTAAAACATAAGTATTCTGGTAAGGTTGGTAGTCAGCGATCATCCCACCGGGTTGATACGTGTGATGATACAGTTCGGTAGCCAGTTTCTTCAGAACAGGCACTTTCATTTTAAGAATGGCTGATTCTGTAACATTGGTATTTAATGCTAAACCTGTATTTGTAAATAGCTGTGAATCATCAAGCAATTGTGATTGCCGTATGTCATTTTCCGCGATGGTTTGGCATTCCAGGTCACCCAGACTAACCATATACTTATCGCTATACATATCTCCGTAAGAGTCGGTAATGACGAGTTTTATTTTCTGAGGATTCCGGATTGGGGTATCCGGTTCAATAAGAATGGGTTCATTACTTAGTTCAGCATGAATGGTTGTGATTTTTTTGTATTCACCCTTGATCATGATCCACACTTCAGCTGTTTTTATAATCCCGTTTCCTCCGTTTGACCTGGGTGTCAGTATTATTTTATCCAGCCTTTTCCCTTTACCCTGCAAACCGGCCTCGATGGTAATATCCTGTTTGGGAATGCCTGACCACAACGTATGAAATATTTCACTATCAGTAGAGCATTTGCCATCTGCAATATTCTCAACGCCCGATCCCGGCTGTGCAATCCCTATTGGTGAAACAGTAATGTTCTTCAAGGGAATCATTAGCTTTGCATTCTGATTCAGAGGATTCTGTCGGTCTTTCTGGTTCGAAACATTCCCTTTCTGATTATGGATACTTAATATCTTTAATTTATTAAAACTGGTTGCAAATGCCGGATTGTCTTTATATTTTAAATAAATTTGATCTCTAAGGGGATTAAAGTAGGTATAACCTGAGCTCACCATTTTCTTTAGATTTTTCAATGTTGATGCTTCATCGTTCTTTGCTGCAAAATTTATAGCATAGAGATAATAGATAGAACCATCCAGATTCAGCTCTTTTTTGTTTTTTCTATCCAGTTTGTCGTACCGGCCTTTATAAACATTCAATGTTCTTAGAGCAGCAACATACTCTTTATTCTTCCACTGCTTCGTAAGTTCGACAGAGCAACTGTCTCTTAACTTTTCAAAAGTTGCTTTTTCATGAATGTTCTGTGAAAGAATGAATTGGCTGCAAAGCATCAAAAGCACAAAAGAAAGAAATTTTGTTTTCATGTTGTGAGTTCGTATTCGTTGATCAGGTTGAATTAAAACTTAAGGGTGAATGTTGTTGGATGAAATTATAGTCATTTAATCTGCTTTTACATATCTCCCCATAAAGATAATGCTCTTAGTTTTACTGTCAAGAATCATAAACAGAAAAGGATGATCAGCATTGAATATCGTGGGATGAGGCTTCGGTACTGGATTAGAACCTATAAAATAATTTAGTTTTACAGCCGTTGCGGCAGCAGCTTCCGTTTTTTCTTCATCAATTTTAATATAGGCTTTATGCAAAACACTACTTATTTTAAAATTTGGCTTTAAAGAAATGCCCGAAAAATCTGCACTGTCAGAAAATGCAATTTTTAACCCAAGCTTACTGAGTGATTCGTTTAAAGTATAACTGGTTTCAAGTTTAAACTTAGGGATAAACAAATCAATTTCTTTTATACGGACATGATTAAATATTGAATCAAATAAGGATTTATCCATCCTTGCTTCTAAGGAAGTTATGCCATCTTTCTTTTTGGGTAAAATGACACAGAATGATTTATCGTATCCTTTGTAGTATTTAGTGATCATTTGAAATTCATTGTTTTCAAAATAATCCATCTTTTCCGTTTCATGCATAAAATCAACTTTTACGGTATCTGCATGCTGGCCATAAAAATTATTTTTTCTGGTTAGTTTTGCATCAAACTTTTTAGCCCACTTCCCCATGAAATAAACGGCATTGGTTATAATCAAACGGGTAGAATCATTGATCTGGTCGGGTGAGATAACATTTCGAATAAGTTGAATTGTTTTTTGCGATGCCCAGTTATTTATTTGATTGGCTGACTTGCTCTGATCAGAAAAGTCAACCTGAAATGCATCAGCAAGATAATGGGTCTGAATGTTATTTTGATATCCGGCAGTCAGGTGAAAATAGTTTTGAATCCAGATAGCATTTGCAATTTTCAATTGATTTGAACTGTCTTTGCAACTGATTAACTCTTGAATGGTTTTTTGAACTACTTCAGTATTGATGGTCGGGTCAATGTGTAGTACTTTCTCAAAAGCTCTCCTGGTGTCAGATCTCGCCCCTTCCCGGGTCATAAGTAAAGACATCTCAATACTGAAGGGAGAAAAGAATAAATTTTCATTCTCCGATTTCAGTTGTTTATACAAATCAAATGAAAAACCGGTTAATGATCCAAACTGTTCAACCTGTTGAGCAATCAAACTTATTGTTGAAAAAAATGACAATACAAGAATGAAAATTCTATATTTCATATCATCTGTTTTGTTTTCGTGTCCAGACTATTGTGGTTCTTTTTCTGTTATGAACTATTGTGAATAGTGAATTTATTCTGGATTCTTTATTGTTATAATCAGACTGTGTAAAAAGAAAATTTAATAAGTCAACTACTATCAAATTGAAGCTCAACATCGAAATCAAGGAATAAGGTTTAGATATTATTAGCATTATTTTCTATTAAGTCCCCTACAATCAGAGATCGAACATCAGGGTAGATAACTTTGAAGTGCTGTAAAAGGCATTTTACTAATGCCTGATTAGCAATACTTTGCAAAGAGTTATATAGTAGGTTAACAAAAAAATAAGATTTCATCTTTTAAAAACTTTATATTTAGATATTAAACCTAAGTAGAAAACCGATCACCCACATACCAAAACCTTATTTCCCTAATAAAATAATCAGGATAACTTTCAATTCGTAAGTGATATTTTTTACTATTTTGATTTGTATTTATCCAGTATGTCTGTTTATTTACGTATGATGATTGCTTTCTGTGATAAAATTTCAGTATCACCTTTATAAACAGTCAATAATGCAGGGGACGATTTTCTTTCTCCCATCACTATAATTGTACAGGTGTAAACCTGATTTCCTTTTTTGAATACATAGCTGCGGTTGCCACTGCTGCCATCAATTACCATTTTCCCTTTTTTTATCATGGTTTCAGGCTGGTCACTCATTTTACTATGTACAGGCCAGGATGCATACCTGAATTTACCTTCTCCCAATTCGTCAATCCTGATTCTGTAGGATGATGTTTCCAACTGGCAAACCGGTCGCCTGAAATCTCTCATTGACACATGCAATTGACTTTTTTCAGCCTCTATTAATTCTTCCGTTTTACTTTTCTCATGCTTTGATTGATAATTAACAGCTAATAGTATCCCTTCCAGATTAAGCCATACTTGTCCATCCAGGAGCATTAATCCACTTTTACCCATCGTTGACCAGTCTTTAGCTGGATTGGAGGTTACAATCAGCTTAATTAAACCCGCATCAAATATTTCAGTATACCGGTTAAAAAAATCCTGTTTGTTTTTTATCTGAGGGATCGGATATTCTCTGTTTAAAGGAAATGAAATCATTCTGCTTAATTTCTCTTTGTTTTGAGATTGAATACATTCGATAAAATTGGAAATGACTTTCTGATTTTTCTTATTCATTCTTTGTCCAAAAACAAAAAATAAATTAAATGAAAGGATGAGTGTTACTATTAATTTGTTCATATTCTGTTTTTAATAATTCCTTAATACCCGAGCAAGTGTTGTTTCAAACCTGGTGATAAATTCTGCTTCACTATCTGTTTAATGAAACAAAGTAAAAGCCGGATCAAATTCAGGTAATTACAACCGGTTGTGCCAATGCTATATTTAGTTATTTATTCAAGTCTTGATCCGGGAATATAACCCCATCGTACAAGTTCCTGCATATCGGTAATAGTCTTTATCCCGCCGTCGTATATCAAACAAAACCGGTTAGCGACATTCAACACATTCCTGTAATCATGATCTGTCAGTATAATCCCTTTAAATTTGGACATTTCCAGTATCATTTTTTTAATTTTTTCAATTAATAACGGTGATACTCCATTAAAAGGCTCATCAAGCAAAACGAATTTACTTTCAAGATGCAATAATAATTTGATTTCCAGGTATCTTAATTCTCCTCCCGAGATTTGTGCTATTTTATTTGTTTTCAATTCCGATAAAACCGGATCCTCCAGAAAGTTTACTTTCTTACTTTTCCCCAGATACAATTCTACAATCTTTTCAACTCTCAACTGTTGGGGTAGAAAAGAATGTTGGGGGAGGTAACATAGTTCGTCTATTGTTTTATAGGGCTGATCATAAAACTTCCCGTCGATTCGTATAAATTTTCTGTCGGCCTGTAATATGCCAAAAAGTATTTTCAACAGAGTGGATTTGCCCGTCCCATTTCGGCCCAGCATTCCAATAATATCTCCGGTTTTACATTTTAAATAGATATCTGTTAAAACGATTCGGGTATCGTACGACTTGACAACACTGTCAATTTCAAGTAAGTTTGGCATACTGTAAGATATTTATTAATAAGGTTCCTGTCAATATATAGGTTGTGATGGTCACTATCCATAGACTTAACTTTGAAATTCCCCGGTTATAATAAAAATAGTATTCGTTTTTTCGTGATATTTCTTTGTATAAGAAGCAAAAAAGAGGTCCGCCATACATTAAACTTCGTATATAAATAATAGGAAATGGTGGTGGAGGGTCAGGCAATCCTTTTAAAAAGAAGAATGTAATATAAGCGAATAACACAGAAGACGCCAGATTTAAAACCAATGTGCTTTTAAAATATTCCCAATGGAGTGCAAGTTTTACCATGTTAATCTGAGTTTATAATGAACTGCTGTCGACTCAAGACAATCTGTTTCCACACAGTATAAATGATATACTATGTGACTGTTGGAGCTCAGAGTTATGTGCAATCTATACTCCATACTGATTGTTTGTATTATCACCTTAATTCTGTCGGTTGATTAGTACTGTCCCCGGAAGAATTTATTTGAGTTATCCAGTTTAAGTCCGTTGGCACCAAACCATTTTCTGAAACTTTCCCATTTCACTTTGTTTGCCGATAACCAGCTATCAAAACCATCTTCATCACCTTTCATAAGAATCCAGTGATTGTAAGCTTCGATATGTCCTGCTTCTTTCACTTTCTTTTGATATGAGAACAGGACATTTGGATAAGTTTTATTATATCCTTTCAGATAGTAATTGTCCACAAAGTTACTTCTTATGCTGTCGAGTGAGTGCATGTCGATTGACTTGGCAGAAAGCATGGAACTCATAAGCGTCTGTTCGTATACACCCGAACCAAATGGCAATTTCGTTTTGTTTGGGTTTTTCAGGTCGTTGTTATTTATGATTGAGTTTTTACTGAAACTTACTGAATAGGTATATTCGCCGGTGATTTTTATTTTGTTTTTGTAGGTGTCGTAAAGTAATTTGCTTATTTCCGCCGTTCGTTCGCTGTTTCGCTCCAGATTCATGAAAAGTTCTCCGTAAATCATTCCCCATACTTCTTCGGTTGATCTGCAATAGATTTTAGCTGCCCAATAATAATTAGACGCAAGCTCAGGAGCAACTTCAATTCCTTTCTCAAAAAAGTTTAATGCTTTAATATCTTCTCTTTTGTTGTATTGCAGAATGCCTGATTCCAAATAAATATATCCTGAATTTGGAAATTTCTTTAGTCCCTTTTCATATACTTCAACGGCTTTGTTTCCTTTTTTAATATTATCATAACTGTTTCCCAGCAGTTGATAAAGCCTGTCCGTTACATCTTTGTGATTTTCAATTTTTTCTAATAGGATGATGGCCTGAGTATATTCTTTTCGCAGATAATGGGCATAGGCTAATTCATATGGAATATCGAAGCTTGCCGGGTCAAGTTTTTGAGCTTCTTCAAGGAGTAGAATGCTTTCGTCTACTTTTTCTGTTTCTATTAACTGAATAGCTTCCTTTCCTTTTTCCACAGCTTTTTCTTTGTCGGTTTGTCCATAAACCAATTGTCCGGTAGCAATAAACATCAAGAATGCGATGGCTTTAATGCTTCTTTTCAAGGTGAAGTCTGTTGAATGGTGCATACCATTTTTGGTTATAAGTAATAACTGTTTTGCGAAGTTTTACTATCTGTTGGCTGACGGTCCAAATAAATGTTAGAGTGATTCACATTAGCTTTCGGGACTGCTAAAGCAGTTCATCCATTCATTGTCCGTAATGTGTTTTTAGTCTATTCCGTTTGTCCTGTCCTCAAGAGTTGACGGATAGATTTCACCCATAAAATACACATATAACAAATTTGTAGGTACTGTTTAGCTGCAAATTATTAATTAATCATTATTAATTACTTATGTATCTTCAGTCACAAGAATTCCCCGAATTCGGATTCTGTTTTTAACTCATTTACGCCCCAAATGTACGAACTCTTTTTAACTCATGCAATGTTATGTGCTATTAATTTAAAAATGCATATATGGACTGAATGTTAGTTCTAAAAAACCGTTCCAACATGGCGGTCGGAACGGTTCTCACTTTTTTATAAAATAGTAAATCCGGATGGATCGTTTAATTAGTCCTGTGAGCGGTTAATAATTCAGGATTCCCTTCAAAATACGCCATAGCCTTTCTCCAGGTATCAGAAATGGGATGGGTGGTTTTAGTTATTGCATCAAAACAAACCATGACCGTCTGACAAATACATTTCACTTCGTTGGTATCAACGTCGATCAGTTGTTGTAACAGTTTAAAGCTTTTATTTCCGATTTCAACAACTGCCGTTTCTACGGCTACCTTCTCTTCCGGATACACAGGCAAAAGAAAGCTTACCTCGATATGCCCGATTACCACACCCACTTCTTTACTGATACTCACCTCGGGCAATACCTCATTAAAATAAGAGGTCTTTCCCAAATCATAGAATGAAAAGTATACCGAATTATTGACATGCCCCAAAGCGTCAAAGTCATTGAACCGCAGTTGTATCGGTGTGGTATGATTGAATTTTATTTTGTCCATTGTGTATCTAGTCTGTTTTATGCAAAAATACAAAATTAAAAGTTATTTGCAAAAATCATTTATCCAGTCATTTAAATGTATTTTCAGGATCATACATTTTGTGTCATTAGTGATCATTGAACACAATCCATACCATGTATTTATAACTTATTTCCAAACCTTGAAGTATCCACATCTTCCACCTGTTTCTTTTTATAACCGCTAAAACTGTATTTAAAGGTTAAAGAAATGAGCCTGGCATCCCTAAAAACCAGCATGTTGTTCAATTGGCTGTTGATGTTTATATGAGTTCTTGGATTTTGACTATTTAAAATATCTTCTGCCTTTAGTGTAAGTCGGGCTTTGTTGCCTGCAAACATCCATATCAGCGCACTGCTCAGCTTAGAAATGGGGTCAATAGTATAAATTCCCTGAATAGCGGAAGAATAATAGCTGACATCAAGTGAAAAAAGCCAGTTCTTTTTCTTTGTCAGAAACACAGTATTATCCATTGTTAACAGTCCCCAAAGTTTTTTCCGGTCAAATTGAATGTCAAAGAGAGTACCTTTGTCATGAAATAGTATTCCTGTACCGGTTAACTTAGACTCCAATATATTACTTACCTTAAATGGAACGCTGCCCGATAACCCGGACATATTTCGGTAATCCATATTTATGGTGGTATAAATCATGGTCAATGATGTTTTATTTTGATAAGGCATTTGTTGAATATTCCCCGATTGGTGATTAAAAAAAGCAGTCAACACATATTTTTTCAGAAGGATATAATTCAGATTACTGGAATAAGTACGCTCCGGTAATAGATTAGGATTGCCCTGTGAGTAACTATAGGCATTTATATAATTATGGCTGGGAGATGTCTGCCAGTAGCTGGGGTAAACTTTATCACTCGAAAACGACAACTGGAATGTGTTATTTTCATTGGCATTATAGGATAAATTCATGTTGGGGAAAATGTCCAACCGGTTCCACAACGTTCTTTGTTGTTTCAATGAATCTACAGTAGCTTGATAATACTGAAGCGACAACGAGGCCTGCAAGGAGAGTTTTTCGCCTAACTGCCGGGTAAAGCCTATAAATCCTCCTGCATTTTGTTCTTTCTGGGTCTGGTAAAAAGTTGCAGTATTGTCAGTTATATTATTTATGCTGGTAAACGATGTATTGTCTGTTTTCGATATTGATGCGCTTAATCCATAATTAAGTTCCCAATTGTTCGCCAGTTTACTTGTCATGTTGGCATATATATTTCCTCTTTGCACCTGTTGAGATGAGCTGCTGTTGATATCCTCCTGTGTGTTCAGGCTTGATAAGTTGAGTAAATTCTGATTGGTACGATCGTTATACAGTACATAATCGCCACCCAGGCTTAACCCTTTCGCAGTTACATAGTCCAACCGTAAACTATGTAGTGAAGTGGGTCCTGTAATGTGATTATTGGTGGATATGGTATCTACATTTACAAAAGAGGTGATAGAAGATCTGTTATTATTGATTTGATCAAAAGATCCGGTATACGTAAAAGTAAGATTACTTTTGGCTACTGTTTCATATTCCAGTACACCTCGTACATTATGTGTTGTAACAATTGCTTTGCCCTGATTGGCCTGATTAATCGTGTAAATTTGATTGTTGAATGTAGGAAAAGCCTGCATGTTTTCTTTCCTTCGTCCGTTGTTTTTTTCTGCCGAATATGAAAAATCACTTGAAAATCTACCGCTGATGTATCCCAGATTGACGCGTCCCGAAGGTGAAAAATAATAAGCCTGACTTCCGTTGAGCGATACTTCACCTTTCAATACATCTTTCAGCGATTTGTCGTCCTCCATAATAATATTGATCGCTGCTCCGCGAACGCCATATTGTGGGGGAGTGCTATACATAACCTCCACTTTCTTCACCTTACCTGCCGGGGTCGATTTAAGCATGCTTATAACCTGATCGAGGGTCATGGAGCTCAGCCGGTTATTGATAAGTATATTCGTTTTAGTGGTTCCTATAATAGAAACCAAATCTCCGGTCATCGAAATGCCGGGAAGCTCTTTCAGTACCTCAAAAGCATTATCAACGGGTTTGTATTTAATCAGATTGGGGATGTTATACTGCAATTTACCTCCTGCTACTTTCAGGATAGAACGCTGAGCTTTTACAAAAACATCGGGTAATTTAAGCGTCGTACTGTCATTTAATTTTAAAACATTCTTATTCTCAATTTCCTGAGCCTGTAGTAAATCTCCAAAAGTAATGACCAATACAACGGCAATAAATAGTAATTCAATTTTTCTTTTCATTTGTAGATAATTGTATTTTTAAATTCACATGGAGTTCGCATGTGAAATTTTCCTGTTTTTTTCAATACCTGTATTTTTATTTTTTTCAAAAAGCCGTTTCATCTTCTGGAATTACTTTATTTTTTTTTTTATAAAAATCAGTAAGCTCTTTTGTCTCCAGATTCTTAGCAACTATTTTTCCTTAATGATTGATGAGAAATTTACTGGTAAAGGAGTTTATATTCAAATTTTTACATCCTTTCTTTTTCATAACGTAATGTTTTTTGTTTACTGCTTACTTTCGAGGTAATTGGCTTTAGTTATTTGTGTCAGTTTTCATGTCGTAATCATAAAAGTGAAAACATGACAACTATTTTCTAAAGCACATTATTTTTCAACTTTATAATATTCCGGATAAAAATGCAATTATCTTTGCTGAAGGAATGAAAATTATTTGAGCGACTAAAGTTCCGATAATTCTGGCGAATACCATGTAAACAATGTATTTTCTGAATAATGATTCTTTACAGTTCCCCAATACCACTTCATCTGTCATTACAGATAAAAAAGGATCAATGAAGACAAACATTAAGATAGTCGCCAATCCATTAATGACGGACGATAAGGTACTCGAAGTCGTACGTAATTCAGGATTAAGATAACCGGCATATAAAGAAGCAATAACTCCAACGGAAACTATTGCAACAGCAACAACATTCATAATGAAAACTTTCCAGGGGAAATTGTCTTTTAAATCGATTTGTTTGATATTCCTGGTATTCGGAGCAACAATGCTTTCTTTCATGTACGCAATTCCTCCTTTAGAGAATCCATACATAATAATTTTTGGTACTGATTTGTAAATGCTAAACTTATTTACTGCTACTGACAAAAGTCTTTGGAAAGTAGGAATGAGAAGTCCACCTAGAATAGCACCAATTGTACACGAAAAAATGATCATCCGAAAGTCCCAGATATTGCTTTCAAACCCTGATTTTATATTTTTCTCTATTGAGCTCGCCAGTAATGGTGCCTGAAACCCATTAGCAGTTCTTGATATGAGTACCAGAATGTTGAATAACGCAAATGAAATCGCAATTCTACCTGTTCTAATTCCGACAATACGAACTGAATAAGATAATGTTGTAATCAGATTTATTAAAAAAGTCAATACAATAACCAGAAAAATTTGGATGCTCATAGACTAAATTTATTTATTTCATTGTTCAGACCCGGATTGCTTTACCATATACATATTTTGGCAGACTATTTTAAACAGTTAAATTACATTCTGTTAAACGGGAGCTGTTTGTCTTTAAATCTATCAAACACGTCCTGCTAATTGTTTGAATTTGAATTTTAAACTTTACATTCTTAGGATTTGCAAATCTTTTTCTGTAATTCCGCGTCAAAAATACAAACTCTTTTTAACATACCCAATATTTTGTCCCTGTATTTTAAGAATGTTTAAAAATATTGAAATTGTAAAATAAAAAAACCGTCCCGACAATCCTGTCAGAACGGTTTTTATCTAATTGTACAAGTTTAATCAACAGGATGCCAGAACTGATTATTTGCAATAAAACAAATATTGTACAAATACAATATCAATGGTGTTGTTTGATTCAATGATTATCTGCTAAGGAACCCAATACATCTAAAAATTAATTATGCTATTTTATTTTAGTTTGCCGATTTATTTTTACAAATAGTTGATTATCCTATTTTATTTTTATATTTGTATTCCGAATACATATCTGACACTGAATGGTTTTGGAACGGTTTTGGATTGGTTTTGGTTCCGAGGCCATTCTGATATATCAATCACTTAACAATCATATATATGGCGAATATATAAATGTAATCTGATTACCAAAACCAATCCAAAACCAATTGATAACCGTTCCAAAACCAATCTGTGAATAATAACGAAATAGCATGTAAGGATATTTTCTTGCAAATCAGATAGCGAAAATAATAGAATCCTGAATTTAATTTTGTTATATTGTCATTAGTATAGGGACATAGCTAATAATCTTATTGATTAATTTTCAGTTTCTCGTTTCAACTATCGAACGATCATTTTATGATTTAGATTTTTCAATGATTGCATTCAGGTAACACGGAAGGGCATCAGACTACCTGATTTCCGGAATGGTAAAAATGTCTGCTCCTGAAGATTGCACTTTTTAATGCGAATGTTTGAAGGTCTTTACCCTGGAAAAATCGGCTTTGCTGAATCGACTGACACACAGGCTAAAAAAGATGACACTCATAACGATAATCAACAGGATACTCATAACCGGTGTAATAATAAACCCGTTTATATTAAAGGCCACACCGGCTTTGACAAGTCCAGAGGTATCCATATTCCCGAGGTTTA
>Ga0302271_10003480_pt1 | contig 13279 bp, 7 predicted proteins | sample III_Bog_N1_1_FD_198767 | JGI IMG/M metagenome (GOLD analysis project Ga0302271, IMG submission 198767) | Peat permafrost microbial communities from Stordalen Mire near Abisko, Sweden - III_Bog_N1_1 | ecosystem: Environmental > Terrestrial > Soil > Wetlands > Peat | place: Sweden: Abisko... | reverse complement strand
TCTAAAACGACTACTCTCAAATCAAAGGTAAGATATTGAAGAATATTAAATTGTTTAGAGAGTTTCTAATATCTATTTAACATTGACTGAGCAGAATATGATTATTTTCATATGAATTTAGCTTCTTAATAATAATAATATAATTTAGCTTCTTTAGCTTTCATTGTTGAAAAAATTATTATCTTTTTTCTTAAAACCACCAAAACCAATTCTACATTGATTCCTATTTCTCATTCCTTAATCTATCTTTCATTCTAATAATCCTCCCCAAAAGGTGCCAAAGAAGCTCTTGAAGACTAGGATATCCCTGTTGGAACCATCTATGACTACAACTACGCTTAAAAATTCAACGAACTCGTTCAAGATTTCGGTGGTGGAAAAGCTCTTTTCACTGAACCCAACATGCCAATTAAGTGTGCAGGTGCTCCTTAAAAGATCGTCTATCTTACTGAAGAGCGACTAAACAAAAAGGGTATCAGAGCAAATACTTCAATTGAATTCAGAAAAGCTATTTCAATTATGTTCTCTCAGCCTAAGTATGCAGCTGCTCTTGAGTAAGTGGCCGCTTCCAAGAATATCAATGTTGTCAAATAATCCAACCTCGTTGAAATTAAAGGAAGCTAAAGAATAGCAGTATTTGAGAATACTGCTACTAAAGTACGTGAGGAAGTAAGATTTGACATTGCTCATATTGTCCCTCCCATGAAAGCGCCAGAGTTCATTAAAAATTCTGCAGATCTTGGTGATGCTGCAGGATATGTTGATGTCAACCCTTTCACTCTTCAACACAAGAGATACCCTAACATTTGGGGATTAGGTAAGAAGGCTTTTTCAATCGTATAGTTTCTAATACCAAATTTGCTATTTTCTTCCTTGAAAAAAGAAAAGTTATGATTATGATTTTTGTATTGAAATTCTAATTTCTTTTGTTCATTTTTTTCAGGTGACAGTGCTAATCTGCCAACTTCTAAGACTGCTGCAGCTGTTATGGCCTAAACCCCCGTGTTGGTGAATAATTTATACCATGTACTCAGTGGATAAGGCAAAATTCCTACTGAGGTTTATGATGGCTACACAAGCTGCCCTCTCTTCGTTGGTAACAAGAAGCTCATTCTTGCTGAATTCAAGTATGACGGTGTCCCTGCAGAGACATTCTACTCCAAACAAGAGAAACCATCTTCCCTTTTCTACAGACTCAAGAAAGACTTCTTCCCTTTCGCTTACTGGTATTTGATGCCTTATGGCATATGGCATGGAAGAAAGGGTGTTTTCCCTGCTTTTACTAAGGCATTTACTTCGATTTGAAAAACACACGAACATTTATTTCGTTCAAATCCATTTGTAATGGAGTATTCGTAAATTACTATGTCTGTTTCGTTTGAGAATCTTGCTCAAAATAAAAATAACAACTCAAATATGTAATTTGCAATTATGCATTTTTTCTCCTGCCCAAAGAAACTAATCAAAGTTTATTTTAATTTTAAGATAATATGGGTTTTTCTCACAATGATTGTTGATACTATTAACTTGTAAAATGCAAATGTACGTAAATTTATTGATAACTAATTTTTTGATAAAGTAACTAAAGTTCGGCTGGTTTATATAATGGTGTGGGGGGTGTAAAGTAGGTTGAGTTCTATATAATTAGTGAAGTAAGTCTATTAAAAATGTTGAGTCTTCTTCGTTGCTTCTGGGTTACAAAGCTTCGTGAGTCATTTAAGACCCTTGAAACACTCAATCAATGGGGGAGAGCTACTTTCTTATAAAATTGAACTTCCCCCTCGATCTGTTTCATGAGATTTAAACAAAGTTCATCTTAGAATGGTAGTGAAGATATTTGAACTCCCATCGGCAGTCCCTTGGTGTTTTTCATGGCTTTTTAGATTTTCTTTGTGATGGTATCACAGACAATACTGGTTTCATATTTCTATTCGCTCTCTCGGATCGTAGTGATTGGAACAACTCCAGCGGGGAAATTCAGTACATTCCAAATGAGCGGATAAATTGTACAAATCAGGTAATTAGGGGAAGTTCCATGCTCGAACGCTGGGATTCCTAACCCAGGCGAGAGAACAGCTTAAATCCCTAGATCATCAAAGTATTTCACAACTTTTTCTCGCAGTTTCAAAAGTTTCCCATTGATTTTCATGAAATCTTCCGCAGAACGATTAACCTTACCCCAATCGAGAATATCTGCACTTCTGTGTTCGTTTATGAGCCTCAAGAATAATCGCAAAGAGACTCTTGTGAACGCAGAAGCTTAAGTCATTAAGTACTTAATCATCGCATATTCTTTGAGGTAATCTTCTTCTCCAAGGAGATCTGCGTATTTAGCATTATTGTCTGAAGAAAGTAGTTCATAGTAGATCCTATACAAGGCTTCTGCAAATGGAAATTCTATTTCAATCACTTCATGACCTAGTTTTCTAAGGACTTCCACTGTTTCACGGACAGCTCGTTGCTGAGCCTCGCATGCTTGGAAATATGGAAGAGATGAATAATAACCGATTTTGACTTTATTTTTGGAACTGAAAGCATCGTCACTGAAGGAAACTATTTGGGTATGCGCTCCTCGGACGGATGGCAACTAACTGTTTGCATATGATTCATTCAGTAGCGCCTTCATCATTAAGGCTAGATCTTCGACGTGCTTGCCCATAGGACCTAAAGTTGTTTTGATAGCGAGCTAACCAAGAGTAGAGTTTGCTGATAACCCTATGCCTTTTTAAGGTACTCGCCCGTTAGTTGGCTTGAAAGCACAGATCCCATTGATGCACGCTGGTGTTCTTACTGATCCTCCGAAATCTGTTCCAAGCCCTAATGGAGAAGCTCTTGATCCAATTAAAGCACCTTCTCCACCGGAAGATCCTCCTGGATACCTAGTTCTATCCCATGGATTGAGACATCTGCCATATAATCTGTTCATAGTTTCAATACTCATCCCAAGTTATGGGACATTTGAGCGTACAAAAGGGATAGCACCAGCTTATCTGAGCATTTTGATGATTAGCCCATCTTCTTTGCAGATCAGATCTTTTCTTGCAAAGCATCCAAAAGTGCATGCAAATCCTTTCATCTCAAAAATTTCCTTCACTGAAACGGGAATTCCAAGAAGAGGTTAGTCCTTGAAAGCAGCAGGACCTTGTTCTTGAATCATCGCATCACAAGCTTTGGCTTATTAGATGGCATATTCATAATCGAGATCCGTCACTGCAAACAGGTCTAACCCGAGAGTCTAGCATCGCTGAGAGAAAATATTCACTAGGTCCTCGCTTTTTACCTCTCTGCTCATTAGCATTGCCTGCAATTCTGAAACAGAAGCATTCAGAATCTGTTGAATTTTTACAGGTGATTGCAAGGATTTAGGGATCCTCAAGGAGCGCACTCTCTCTTTCTGATTATTGAGAAATTATTCTGCTGCTTCTTCAAGTTTTTTGTGTTTGCGTAATTTTTGGGAATTCTAATACCATTCCCAACCACTTCGCAAACAATACATCCCACCTAGGATAATCAATAATCGCTTGATCGTTATTCCATCTGAGCTTTATATCTACTAAGTATTTAGTATCTCAGAAGGCATTTTTATCATGAACATGGTTTTAATAGCTTTATAAATTTGTTGATTCTTGCTATTCTTAGAAATCTAATTTAAATTATTTTCTTTGATTTTCCAATTCCAATCAGAGCGACTACCTAGCATTTCAGCACCTTAGAGCTTATCAATTCAACTAAATTACTTGAAATTCAATGTAAAAACTAATCAGATTCTATTAGGTTTACTCAACAATGGGGCTTTTTAATTTGTTTAAATAAATCGTCATTAGAGTCTTTTAACTTTTCCCACTAATCTTCCCCACTTTCTCTCTCTCTTCCCCTCCTCTATTTCATTCCTTAATCCTCTCTCTGTTCTTAAAATTCCTTCATTGAACAAGCTCTAAATGATGGTGATATCTCTATTTTTACTGAAAATTGATGATATTAAGTAGCCGCTTCTTCTATTTTCACTTGAGCTTCCAAAATGATTTACCTACCTTCTTTTCCATATTTTTGAAACTTTCTTCATCGGAAAACCTGTTTTTAAATCAAACAAAAATCAGCCTGGAAGTAATCTGTTTTTGAATAGTAGAACAAATAAGCAAGTAGAAATTGATTTACACCTAGCAAATAGTCAAAGTAGAGTTATTATTAGTGCTATTAGACTGCTAATTTCGTGGATATTTCCTTCATAATCTGTTCTATTTAAATGTCTGTTTTTGTCAAAAAGATCAGGGAATAGTTTTGTCATTCTTTTCAGACCATAACTACACTCATTACACAAATTCTTTAAAATATTCAAATCCATTTTAAAGCATTCTTTATTCATATTACAATACCATCAGTAAATCTAATGAAATTTGCTGTAAAAAACAATTTTACACATTTAAACAAACAAATTGAAATAAAATTTGATTTCTCTCATGGCTGAATTCCAATGAAATTCATAATAAGCTAGAAGAGATTAGCAATCGGGAATGCACTGCCAGCTCCAAGGAGAGATAATCGAATATGCTCCTTGTATGCTTCTGATCCCTCCATTTGAATCATTACTGGCAGGTTTCTAGTTGCATTTTTCTCTAAGTCCTTGAACGTGAATTAACCCACACCATTGATGATTTAAATATTGCTCATATCTGGTAAAGCAATCACTTTGAGGTTAAGGACACTGCTAAACAATCCTCCAGCTTTCTTGAGAATATCACTCATTTAAACTCTTAACCCAGCTGGGTTTGGAATGAAGGCATCCAGTTTATATGAAGTTGCATTGACTCCATCTGAATATTCTTTTCAAAATTGGTTGAAATTAGCTTATGGCATATCAACTTTGGAAATGAATTTGTTTGTGAAAATTGGCAAGCTAAACTCGATTTTCTTAGAGATGCCACTCACATCGTAAGTAAGATTAGCAATCGGGAACACTTAGCGAGGATTTGTTGACATAACTTGCATCACGATTTACGGGTGGGTGTCATATTTCACTGGGGAAATGTTGAAGTCACATCCAGCAGATTCTTGATTCGATATTGAGAATCCTACGGTCTCCATTTTTCCTATCCGTTGAAGATAAAATGCATGATTATTTATGAAAAAAAATAATAAAGAAAATGAAAATTCTTTAAGATTTATTAAATCGTACCTTCGATTCGAATTACATGGCAATTTTCGCCATATGTTGTTGGTAATCACTTTTAAATTAAACAGTGAGTTCACTAATTTCAAGTACCTACCCAATTTATGTAGCAAGCAGTTACTTTATCTGAGCAATGTTACTTGATTTTTACAATGGGACAGGTGGTGAAATTACATTTGTTCCGTTGGCAACAACTGCCTGAGGATTTATATTGTTAAGCACATTTGTAGTTAGACTCTCTAAATGTGCTGCAAGAGGTATCTTAGCTTAGGGAATAGTTAAATTTCCTGCTCCAGATGTTGCAGATGACTTCGTGAGGAATTCGACACTTTCTTAAGCTCTTCGTTAGTTTTCAAGTGCAACTGTTGGATCTTTTTATTCTTATTTTGTACCCATTTTCAATTTATAGATTCTCTTAATCAAAGGGTTGTCTCCTTGTATTTCTAAAGAATAAGCTGGTTGCTTGCTGAAAACCATTTGTTAAACGTAAATCGGCTCATCAAGCAGTGCATTGTACTCCACTGCACGTTGCTATAAATCAGGATCGAAATGTTCACTTGAGTTCTGAAATACCGACTACACTACTCCTCGTAAATCAGGGCATCTAGCTGCTTGCTTCGCATATGCATTCAATATCATCTAGCGGCCTAGCATAGAACAAAGCAAAGATGATTAGAATCAATTATTTTGCATGATTTGTTTAGAATAACATTATTTTTTCTACCTTTCTCTGAAGACAACGAGAAATGTCTATTAATCACATCAAACAATTTCTACGGCACTTTCCCTGATTCCACCAATAATGGTGCATACTCAGAGATAGCAAAAGCAGCAATCTTAATAAGATTCTCGTGTGCATGCGGGATGTTTATGGAGTTAAACAACTTTAGTGCAGCATATTTATGTAGAGAGGAATTTGGTTCTTTACCAAAACCGACAATTATTTAGATGATTCTAAACCAGATATCGTCTGTCACGAAGTCACCTGAGAAACTGATTAGTTTTATCATACTGTCGATGTACCAAATCAAATCATTAGCGAATTTCTCAGCTAAAATAGCATCTTCAATACTAATTTTTCTTTGATGACTAAATCGATTTTCTCCTCAACGTATCCTAATAACTTGTCAAAGATGCTCTTGGCAGTGGTTTGAGTGCACATTAAGTAAAGTAAATCAAGACTTGATTGATATGTCAGTTGAATTCAAAGACTTCAAAATTGTATTCAAGTGCTTTTAGATGAATTCTTCGTTGTTGTGGACTAACTTACACATCGTTTCCAACTCCAAATACCTTCAACAAAGCAGATAAACATATTTAGCCTTTTTTTTAAAGCAGAATTCAAAGTTTTCATGTTTATTTTTTTACTTGAAATTAGGTTCTCTAACAGATATAAACACACCTAATTTCTGAATAATTTCATCCATGTATTTTTTAGGCACATCATCGCCATAGTGGATCAACAAGGTCGTTTCTTCAAATAGAATCCCATGATTTGCATAATTCCTATTCACACTCTTCGTCACATTCACATTAATTAAAGTCTTAAGGAATTCCAAAATAACTTTTGACACTTTCTCATCATATTTTTCCTTGTATTTCTAAATAGAGAACATTCTATTTGTGAAAAATCTAATTTTTGGATTGTTAAAACTACCTACTGCGATGTATCCAATGTAATTTTCAGAAAACTAAGAAGAGTTAAGGAGATTAGCAGCTTGAAAATGTCCAAAGTAAATTTCATATCCGAGAATATATATGTAGAGCATTTTCCAGACATATTTTTTTCGCTGATATCCAGAGATACCTTTGTTCTCAAATTTACCTCTTATCTTAGCTAATTCTTTGATAACTCTAATATTTTCTTCTTCTTTATTTTTGCATTGTCGTATGTCTTTGATGAACTATAGCAGTCCATTCATTGTCTCTTGAGGCATTTTGAGAAATTTGCAATTGCTTGTAGGTGTGTTTTGCTATGATCTAAATTGGATAGAGATCAAGTCAACAAGATTGATTTTTGTTTAAATATTCTATGAACTTATTTTTTTATGTTTTTTTATGAAAAAACAAACTGATTTTTTCTTCTTTTTTAATTAAAAATTCAAGGGTAGAACTATTAAAAATGGTTGATTTATGAATTAATCTTTTCAAATCTTGATTGATCAGAAGATTTACCTATCTTTCATCGAGGCATTTATTGATAATTCGTACCTATTTTAGTTGGATGAGAATTTCATAGAATCTTCCCAAAAAGATTCTATGATTACTTTTATATTAAAATAGAGATAAACTAGTGCAATGATAATAGGATTAATATTAAGAATTATTTTTAAATTTGTCATCGTTATTGGTGCCTATTATTAGTATAATTTCCAAAAGTTGTTTTATTGATAAATAATATTATTGACAATAAGGATACTAGCAAAATAAAAAGAAAAATCATTAATTTTACTTTCCAAATGATACTTAAAATGATCAGATAAAATATTACGAACTCCCTTGGTTTTTAGTGATTACCAATAAGTCAGGTTTTTTTTTTAAAAAAACAAACAAAAGAACTCTTACTTTTGTAATTAAATATCACCATTTCAATGGATATTCTTTTTCATATTTAATAACCCTACTGGAGTGTATTCTTCTTTCTTTTGATAAAAAAATTACATCATGACACTGAGTCAAATATTCCAATTCCAATAGGCATAAAACAGCATTTCTAACCCCAAAAATCAGCAGAAATTCATCAGTTGTAGCTAATTCTAAAATTTAAAAGAACTTTTTAATTATAAATTGTACCATAATACATGGACGAATATCGATAGAAACGTGCATCTTTGATCCAACAATCGAAAGATTTCAAATATGATAATCTAACTTTCTCATTCCTCGAAGAGTAGTCTAACTTACTCTATCGTAAAATTCTCGAAGACGAAATAGCTGTCCTGCAAGATGGGTTCTTTAAACAAAATACATTGAAGCATAAAGAAGATTTTGAAAAGAATTCAATTATCTACTAAGCTATTCAGAAATTGCCCAAAGGAGCAGTCCTCAATGTCAATATAGACTGCAGCTATGACATCGATTAGGTAAGAATATTCTTTCACCAATATTTTTCACTTTTGCTGATATTCTTCATGAAAATAGTTCATGGACGAAATTGCTTACTCCGAGACCACCTATTACAATAAAGAAACTAATTCATTTAAGTACTTTGATAGTCCTCAAAAAGCAGAAGAATCGAATGGAGGATATGAGCTTCTGAAATAACTCCGAGAAAATACTGAAAACAAACAGGAATTCGACACAAACATTCGTAAATCTTTATTCATCCAAAACGATGAGTGCAGCAATCCAGATATTGACATATAAAAAGCTATGTAGAATAAAATAAACAACTTAAGTAGTTTAATCCACTTTAGAGATAATTTCCGTGCTTGTTTCAAAATTTCAATGATGAACTTCATACATTAAGGTGTGACTCATATTGAAGGGAGATACATTCTAGGATAGATTTTTGATGAAGACAATAAACTGTTAACGATCGATTAAGAAATGAGCATTTTTAAAGAAGTCATATCAGAAATGTAAGTCTTACATCCATAGTTCACATTCTTAATCATCATTTAAGGACTCAAAATATGGAGCATGCGTGAAATAGAAGATTATTTAAAACAAGCTCTAGAAGTAAAGAAATAGTTTCCTGATTTGATTGGCGGATTTGATTTAGTTGATGAGGAAGAGTCCTCAAAGAGCTTGCTGCAATTAGCTTCAGTTTTGATAAAAAAGAAGAAATTCGAAGCTGAAATAGGAGTGAATCTTCCATTTACATTGCACTGTAGCACATAAAAATACTAAATAAAGATCATCATTTTTAATAAAGATAAATATTTTTCATTTTTTCATTTAATAGGTGGAGAATCAATAAATTGTTTAGTGAATAATAATCTGTTTGATGCTGTTCTATTAGGATCAAAAAGAATAACGCATGGCTTGAACCTTAGCTAGCATACATTTCTACTGAATTAAATAAAAAAAGATAAAATATGTCTTGAAATGTGTCCAGTTTCAAACCAAATATTAAGGTTCACTAATGATATTCGTGTGCATCCTATTAAAGGGTTTCTTAACTTCGGAATCAATGTTACGATTAATTCAGATAGCCCTGGAGTATTTGGGTACAATGGGCTCAATCATGATTATTTCTTTGCTTCAATTGGAGCATAATTAGGTGATTATTTAGCAAAAATAATTTTTTTCAAGAAAAAATACTAATTAAAAAAATAGATTATTTGGGTCTGTCTTTGTTGATTTATTAACAATAATTGGTTTAACTAGATTACAAGGATCTTAAGAAGTGTGTGTATAATTCTATTGAAAGTTCTTTTATGAGTGAAGAACAAAAAACAAGCGCTTATGAAGAACTCGAAGGTGAATTTCAAGCTTGGGCAAAATGGTTTTTTGAAACGAATTCGTAGAATTGAAAATTGGGAAAATAGCATGCAGTTTTGGTGTTTGTTTAGTATATAATTTATAATAATCCATTATATTCATTATTTCAAATTCAATAAGATGGAGGAACCAATCGTTTCATTCTTTACTACATCCATTATTTGACAAATAAAAAATGATAATTCTCTTTGAGGATAACCAAAAATTATACTAAATTCCCCTACAAAAACTTCAAATAAACAATTTTTATTTCATTTAATCTTGCTAAGCTAAAGATTGTCTAAATTAAAATTTATTAGTAACGCTTATTATTTCATAACAACAATCAAAAGCCTTGATTTTTCTTTTCAGTAACTCTCATAAGGATTCTGGAATACAAAAACCATATTCCCTGACAATATCGTATATTTACATCGTTTGGTTTTACTTTGAATTCAAATAGAGATGCAGCATTCTTTGTATTTCTAAAAATGTGGAACAAATACCTAATTTTCAATATCACCTAAATCTCCCTCTCTCAATCTGAAACCAAAATTTTGCATTATCACTTCATAGAGCTATGGTTTTTCTATTCTCTTTAAAGTCAAAACAACCTAAAAAAATATGATGCTAACCATAATTTTTGAGATAAACTCTTTTTTTTCCTAAAAATAAAGAAATGAAACATTGTTCCCAAGAATATTTGTATCTAGGCTCTTCATTACAAAAGTTAAGAATATTTTTTGATATTTCTGACGTGTTCGGAGATTTAGGATTATTGAAGAAAAATTACATTTCGATGCTCACCAAAAAAAATATCAACGGCTTAATTAAAAAAGGAGTTTTTGGCAAGAAATCATAAATATTCAAGATGTTTGCTGAGTTGTTTTATGGATTGATAGTGCTAAAATACTTTATTTTAAAAAATAGTTCGTAGATATTTCATTTTGCTAAACCAACCTAAATAACTTTATGGATGATTTACTGCAAGAACGAAACAGTAATTACACGTTCTTAAAACGCTTGCTTTGAAGTATGGGAATATCGATGACTCACAGAAAAGAGGAAATTTATTCAATGATACGCAATCTTTTCCTCCCCAACTAAGATAATTGTGTAAATTATCCCTTCAATTTCGCTTAGCAAAGTTATAAGGGCAAGTATCCAAATTTTACTCCCTTCTCTGTCTGATCTAAATTATTACAGCATTTCTATCTATTGTCTTGGAGGTCTAGACAAATATTAGAAGAATTCAACATTTTTAGAGAGAGTTTAAGAGAGAAAAGCAACTTTATAATGGATCTTGGATCAATATGTTTCTAAGAGAAGTCTTTAAATTCAGACTTACCAACAAATACAATATAATATCATTTATCATATAAATAATTCTTCAACCTTCTTCCAAAGGGAAAATACTTTAAGAAATTTGCTTTAAGCCTTGATAGCCCAAGAATTAACATGAAGTAATCCAGATATTCCCTTAAGTATTTAAGAATAGTGCTTCCCAAAAAATACAACAAATACAATTTATAATCTTCATTTTCGATTATTCTTTCCCTATTCTGCAATTCTTTCTACTAAACTAGTTATGCTCATGGATAGATTGTGACTACCAGGAACAGCAGCAAGATGTCAGAGCAAATATGGTTAAACTACTTTAGTTGATATTTTCATGATTAGCAAGGGTAAAATGTACAAAAACGTAATTTTAACTAAAAATGTCCAGTAATTGGTAAAAAACTGAAGAAACGAAAAAAAAAAATCTAAGCTGAAAAAAACAATAATCAAAACTGCCTTTTTAGCGATAAATATCACATTAAATGCAACTCGAACACAGATCAGCATCCGTGGAGCTTATAATTTATTTCATCAATATTAACTTTAATAAAATATCAAATCTAATAAACACAAACACAAAAACAATTTCAATGGCTACTAATCCCCCTGCTGCCCATAATGAAGTTCATCACGCTGTCGCTGCCAAGAAAGACGAACACCCTGCTGCAGTCCATCACGTTGCCGCTGTCAAAAAAGAAGATCACAAAGAGCCTGCCGTTGCCCATAAAGAGCCTGTCGTTGCGCATAAAGAACCTGCAGTCGCACATAAAGAGCCAGCTGTTGCCCACAAAGAACCTGCTGTCGCTCACAAAGAGCCAGCTGTTGCCCACAAGGAGCCAGTTGCTGCTCACGGAGCAGTCCATAAGGATGCTGGAAAAGCTTCAACAGGTAAAGCTTCGACTGGAAAAGCTGATGATAAGCATGCTGAGAAGCCCGCTGAAGAAGCTCCTAAAAAATGATTTACTACTAAGATTCTATTTTTCCACAACAGGATTTATGTATCGAATTGCTTTTTTGCATGTCAACAATAAGAATAAATATATGATTTATTACATTGTACAATATATCAGAAAACTAAATCATTGCAGCAGCTGTGGCTGGGTTGGGAAATATTCATGTGTGAAAGATAAAATATGTAAACTTAATAATTAAAAGAGGGATTCTGTTGACCCCGAAGTTAGTTAAATAATTATTACTCAAATAATTAGTAAAGCTGAAAAGCGCTCCTGATCTATTGTCTGGCTGGAGTTGATTTAGTATTTTAATCATTTTCTGCTCTCAAATCAACAAAAGCGAAATATTAGAAGAATACCAAGATTCAAGCGAGAGAAATAAAACTACTTTGTTCCTTAGAACAGTGAACGATTTCATTTCTAAGCTATTTAAAACTATTTTTAAAAATGATGTCTAACTAACAAAAACTAACAAAATCTCATTTAATTTCTAAAAATGTTATCTTATCTAATAACTTTTTTTCTGACATTCAATTATTTTAGAACACTATTAGAAGAAAAAAATTTTTCCTCAACTGAAAAATACTTTTGAAAGATCAATGTCTCCAACTATTGAGTATCCCTTCAGACTAATCCATCATTGCCCTTTTACCATTATCTAGTTTATTGAGTTAATTATGACCTATTCTAATGAAAAAGGAAGTTAAACATTAATTTGTTTTTAAATTTTCTATCAGAAAAATCTCATATCAAAGACCACAGAATTCAGTCTTTTTTATGATAAAATCATTTCGAAAATAACTGTATGACCATGAAAAACAATAACACAAATATTAATGCATTTGGTTTCTTTTTCAATTGATGTTGAAGTGATCAGCTCTGAGATCTTAAGCTTTTTGAGCATTAAACACAGCTCTTTCTGGGTTTAGAGGTGTTGTGTAGCCTCTTCTGTAAGTAGTGTCATATTCACCAACTTGATTTCCAAGGTTGAAATGATGCGTCCGTAAGTCTTTTTGCAATTGCTGATCAAGAGCTCCTCTAGCATTTTTAGTGTCTCTGTACGCATAATCACTCTTAAATGTGGTGTTGTACAAGCCATTCTTCATATCATTAAAACCAAAGTGACTGGAACGGAGATTAGCTTTTAATTACTGATCCATCTTCTATGCCCCGCCAGATTGCTTAGTGAATCTGCAGTTATTCAGAAAAAGAACAACGAAAAAATAATTAATCTTTTGTTTAATTTTAGAAACTTTAAAACAAACAGAGAGTTTTTTTTACTGGGAATTGAATTCAGTGGTCCAGTTGTCACCTTGAACTCCTAAATTGAAGTTTGATCCTCTGTCTTAATTTTGATTTCTGCTTTGCTTAGTGTTTTCAATCAAAGGTGCTTTCA
>Ga0302271_10003479_pt1 | contig 13280 bp, 10 predicted proteins | sample III_Bog_N1_1_FD_198767 | JGI IMG/M metagenome (GOLD analysis project Ga0302271, IMG submission 198767) | Peat permafrost microbial communities from Stordalen Mire near Abisko, Sweden - III_Bog_N1_1 | ecosystem: Environmental > Terrestrial > Soil > Wetlands > Peat | place: Sweden: Abisko... | reverse complement strand
AAAGGGTAATCAACATCAAACTACCCATCGAATTCAAGTCTAATGCATATCTCCCAGAAGAAGAAGAATTCTTCGCCTCATTTATTCCTTCTGTTTATTATTTAACAATATCCCCTTTTTAATCAAACTGAATATCCATATTCAAACCCACAACCATTTCCAGTCCAACATATAGCAACAACAAGTAACTTACTAGCCTTCAATCTCCCCCCTCCCTGCTTACTCCCAAACTCTTTCTTCTACTACTTAATATCACCACGACACAGTATCCGCTAATACCTTCTCATTGTCTTCAAGCAACTCTCTCTAATTCGCTTACATTTCCAAATGATCCTGCATAACCAAATGTTCCGCTAGCCCTGAAACCTAGCAGTCCTCATAGAAATCACTGCATAGTCTATTTACAAAATTAGATTTTTATATCATAATATATCTCTGCACTGTCCGCACAGCCGTTGACCGAGTAAGTTTCTACAACGGCATGCTCGTCCGCAGCAGCAACCGAATTAAATATATATCATCCTCCGCATCAAGCACAAGCTAATACGCTGATTCCATGTTGTCGTCGTCAGCATAAGACATCGCTTATTTCCACGTAGCTGAGATCGAAACATTTGAAGGAGGAACAGGTGCAGAAATATTTTTCTTGATCATTTTCGCTTAATCCACACTACTAATCCCAATAGGTGCATTAAAATCCTATGTATCCTCCAATTCATCATAATCATTATTCTCTTCCTATGTAATCATAACCATCTTCTATTTATTCTTAGCATTTCCAGCACTTGTCTCCCCTTAATCATTTATCTATTCATTCTTATTATTCTCATACATTTTAAGTTATTCCTCAATCAATCGTTACTATTACTTTTATATCTCCGCCAGTTACTGCAACGAACTATTGTAGAATTCATTTTATTATTAGTTTATATGATTCTCACGTTTATCAGCCATTAAATCCTGTTCCTTTATCCGTTCTTAGTTCTTCCCAGCTTTCTCTTCTCTAGCTTTCTTCAATGTCTTCAACCCATCACGCAATGCTTTCTATTATTACTACAATTGCTATTACTAATATTCTATCTCCTATTATCTTCTCCTATCTTATTAATCATTCCCCAACTCATTAGCACTCCCTTCTCCTTCTTGTCTCAACACTAATTGCTTTAACCTCATTGCTTATACATTAGCTGATTTCTCCCATGCGCCTTGTTTCTTCAGTCTCTCTTCATTCAGTGCTGTTCTTCCACCACCCACGCCTGTTTGTTTCCTAACGAAGTTCTTCCCTTTGAGCTCCTTCACCCATGCACCTTCACGATGCAGTACATTCTTCATGCCTAAGTCATTCTCTAGTATCACTGTACGAGGCTGTTAAATTGGTTTCTTCTGTAGGATCTGTAGCTAATCGGAGACTCCAGCTGTCTTCGAGCCAATGATCTCATCAGGATCGAGCATCTGTTACAGTGCTTAATCCTTGGAGAGCAATTTCTTGGTGAGTTTCTTTTTCTCAAGTTCTTCCCATTTCGATTTGACGAGATTCCACTCTTTCAATGCTGCTTTGGCGGATCCTTAGACTTTCAATGTACGGTCCTTGCAGCTCTCCAGCAGAATAGGGATGATTTCTTCCTTGTTTTAGATGAAATTGTTTAAAGATACAAATTTAGTTAAGAGTGTTAGAATTATCATTTTTCTTACATGGTAATTGCCAATCACAGCAGATGATAGATCTTGAAGTTACTTTGCTACAGCAGCGAGCAGGTCACATGCCTCAGATTTCATCTATTTTTTTGAAGTTCATCAAACAAAGAAATACTTTCTCTTATTTGTAAAATTTACCTTGTAAGAAATCGGACGTGTTTCAGCACTAACCAGAAACGAAAGAGTCTTCTGCAACAGCTGCACCATGAATTATTGTAGAGTCTTCAGCAACGCAATTTCGACAATCAGCCGCACACAACTTATCAGCGAAGGTGTATCCAAAAACATTTTCTAATTTTAAATCAAGAAAATTGAATTGATTTTTGTGAAGGGCGAAATAACAAAATAGATCTCTCTCTTTTTTTATTCATTTTGGTTTGTTTGTTACGAAATATATACTCGGCAAATACTTCCCAGCGATCGATGCAGCAAGCTCTTTGTCAGCTAGTTTCTATGCCAACTCTAATGTGCTTTCTATCACCATTATAGCTGTTATCTTCCCCAAACAGACAAAAACAGTTTAAAAAATGCAAATATTACCCAAATACTTTCTCCCTCGAACGAATCATAATAATAACCTTCCTAATATTATATTACTTATGCTACTCTATCTGTGCCTCCTAGCACACTCGCTGCTGGAATCACATACAGCACATCAACTTTCGCAGCATTCGGTGCATTCAGCAATTAACTTCTATAAATCTATTTCCACGTTTTGCAACACTATCGCTGCACATTTTCATTAGGATCTTTGAAATATTTCGCTACAATACCCGCGAATCGCAATGTCGCAGCGAGCAACGAAGGTGGGTTATCAACTTAATCTATCAACTCTTACCCGAACGTATCACTGATTAATCCAAGCAGAAATACTTCTGCTTCGTTTGCTGTAAAATTCTATGGCCGCTTGTACTCCGCTAACACAGACAAATAAACTCGCAACGCTTCCGGTGTTTTATGCATTTCGATAACAGTACCTAAGTCCTTCAGAGCAGTCTACCTCGTGTCGAGTTATCCTAATCTCGGTAGATGCTTCCCGAATTCTGTTTTGAGATCAAGGTAACTCTTTTTGACAGATATTTAACTTAAAGGAGCTGTAGGAGGACGCTAAGGCGGTTGTTTATCTTCCACTGTGATTTAAGGGCGCTTAGAGACTGCTGATTTGAGTCGCTTCTTGAGTCTAATGATCTTATTCAATTCACCTATCACTGCAGCAGACGAAGAATCTTTAGATCCTAAAAAACAGAGATATTAACAAATGGATAAATAATCTGTTATTTATCTGACTTCCAGTGCTCTTCCGTGCTTCTCCGCCTGAAGTTGGATCATTATCGCTTGGAATGATCTCTGGATGATTCTCTGTGCCTTTCTCCATTTGTGTTTGAAATCACTCCCTTGATGAAAATCTCACAATATTTGTAAAAATTCTCCTGCGATTTCTTCTAATATTTTGCAGATTCTCTCTCTAAAAAAGGAAAAGAATCAAATTTTTTGTGTGTGCTCGTTTTGAAATGAACTAACTCTTCCAGACAATCAATAGAAATTTGATTTGGTGAATCTGAATTTGTTTCCCTAATAACTCTTAGATAACGAAAACTTAATTACTGTGGAAATACACCAAACATAAATAATCTTGAATTTGATTAGGATTCTTAATACAAGTTTCCTCCTTTTAAATTTGTGTTATTAATAATATCTAATTAATACATTATCAAACTTAGATAGATAAACACATATTCTCTCTTTTTGTTCTTTCTTTTGCGATGCTCCCAATTGTTATACCCTCTTTTATAAATGACTTCCTAACCACTGCAGCAGCTAAACACACTCAAAACTAAGAATCCTCTTAAACTGTTTATCCTTCGTACCACACTTAAACAATCAACTTCGGCAACCCTCAAATCCCTAAGAAACTCCAAATCTAAGCTAAGATCATTGCTAACGTCGAACAACCTCTCAAAGATCCAACCACCTCAACAGCAGTATTTCTGAAATTCCCCGTGAACTCTTCTCTCAAAAATCAACCCTAAGAAAGTGCATTTGAAGAATTCAAGAAATTAGTTCGATAAGTTATCACAGTGTCTTCCGCGTTAGATATGTCTTGCAGAGAGTTGTTTAAGCGTTACAAGCTCGAAGCTTAGAGAGAGATAAATCACTTCGTAATTGCAGTCAAACTCGCCCCCGAAGAATCAAATTATTGGCGAGAACTTTAAGATTAATTGATGCTGCAGTTTAAGGATATTTCCAAGGAGGAATTACTCTTGATTAGATTTGGAAGTGCTGTGGGTATCAAAGACATAAAGGAAATACACGATAAGACAATATTGGAGATTGTTTATTAGATCCTGAAAGATTCCTCCTTTGAATTGCATTCGCTAATCAATAAAATTGGTTCTGTTGGGGAAGCCTTTTTTAAAGTCGGCGAAGATGATGAGAAAGAGAAAAAGGAAGAGAATTAGAATAACTAATAATAGCTAGGTAATACCCTAGCTACTGATAGTATCTTCCAATCGGAAGCTAAATAGCGTGATCTCCTGTCGATGCTGTTCTTGCTGAGATAATCCCAGCTGGAAATAACTTTAGATTCCTTTGAAAGAGAAGAATTAGAAAATCTTGGGATATTTGCATTTCCAATATCTCCGATTGTTCTTCCTTTCTAGCCTGCGATTCTTACGAAAATCAGGAATCTCATGAAAGCGTATCTCTCAGGGGAATTCAGCATTGTGTTTGCGAATTCTAAATCGGAAATTACTCTAGCAGTAGAAACTGGAGCGAGTCTCGAAACTTTAATTGATATACTCTTCGCAGGGAATAACTGAAAGATAAATAAAGAACAGAAAGGGAGAGGGTGTGCTTGTACAAATCTCCTCTCAATTCCATTAGAAAACGCTTTACTTCATCAATTGTCTATTTGTATTTTGTTTTTATTTGTCTTTGAGCATTTATTTTAGTTCTTTAATTCACAACACAAAACGAAAATATTTTACATGAAACTACTATCAATCATTATCATCATTATCCCTAATACATCCAATCATATTCTCCCATCAACTATTTGCTCTTTAATGAATGTCTGAATCACTCTCGATCTGTTGACTTCCTCCACAGGAATGAACGCAAATAAGCATTTCGTAGATTAAATCTAATTATTTTTATGAAACCAAAAACACATCAGCATTAGTATAATCATGCAATATCCTTCCTATGTATTATTAGCAATAATAGTTTACCTGCTTATTCAGGAATGCAAGATACGGCAGCCAGCATCCGAGAAACGAAATAGTTAAGATAATCGAAAATATTGTTATGAATATGATTCTCTCAGCCTTGTAATTATCCAGTAACACTGACTACTCCATGTATGCCTCATATGTCAGATATCCAAATGTCACATTCTAATACTGTAGCTAAATCAATGCTAAAAGAGAGATATGGATTTTATTATACAACAACAACAACAAAAAAGCAGGTAATAATATATCTAGATATCTGTTTATTTGCTTACTCATTTCATAGATATCAGGAGATCTTAAAAGATTAAGCTTATTGTTTGTAGCCACTGATGAGCTGATGTTCTTAACAGTCCACGTAGCATCCTGGGATGAGTAGTCAAATGCATAAGGCGCGTTAAAGCTTTTAAGCACAGCAAGGTATGTATTGTAGTTGAATCGCATCAGCTGAAAGAAGCGGATATTCGCTGAGACCATTCCCTTGAAATTATGAGGAAATGCACAAATATTATCATAAAATAAGATACATTTTCATAGGCAATTTCTAATAAAATCTGGGTGTTTTTTACTTATTAGAGTATCCCACGCGAGAATCGTTCGCATTCTGTGAGAGATGCACCTTGTAATTAGACAAAGACTTAGCATGGGTTGTTGAACATAACCTATGAGAATTTCGTGTAATAATCAGCACTCGTCTTATGCGCATCTGTGTTTAATGCTGATTCCTGTTTGTTGGAAGAAAAAATTAAATAAATAGTAACCTCCTCCCCCCCTTCGTTAAATCTTATGAAAATGTCCAGGTTTATCCCTAAAAAATACCTGAAAGATTTGTGAATCAAATGTGTAGAGTGCATTGAGAAACATTTCTTAGAGGAACATCACAGGCAAGCCAGCAAATGTCCAAGAGCTATCGTACACCATGAGCTTTTGCATGTTCAGCACAAAGGAAAAAAAGCTCCTCGCCATGCAAGTGTTGTTAAACTCATTCATCAGCTAATTCATCACTAAACCTTGACCACGACCTAAGCAATAACAACAAAATAGCAATCCTTGTTTAATCCATTCGTCAAGGAGAAATCAGAAATGTATGTGTATTATATTAGGTGAGGGTTCTTTCTTTTACCAAGGAAGTAGTTCGTGATGAAGTATATCTCAATGAATATGCTGATGATGAGCATTTTACTTAAGAACTCAAATCGCCCTGAATCAACGTTCTTAAATCTCTTCGACCTCTTTCCAAACATCGACATTCTCCCTTCTGAAAATCCTTAATTCTCATCATTTTCGCCATTCCGATTATTCTCTTTATCGCCAAGCAGCAACTCCTAATCTGAATCGGCATCATTATTATTATCATTATTCTCATCTTCTTCTTCTCCACTTCCAAGCTACTGCAAGAGCATCTCACATTTCTAACTCAGCAACTTCGCTGTTCGATCCGGTACATTTAGAAATACATTGAGAATCAATTATCTCGTGAATACTGTCCTACATAAGAAATAACTACTCAATATCGCAAACACAGCAGTCAGAATAACCGAAGTAACCATGAAATTTTTCGACACCTCCGTGACTGCTGTACTGCCATTCGACCCATTACCGATGAACTGCCGCATCAAGTTAACAAGTCCCAATTGAAAACCATTAAGCCCATTAAACAACAAGAAGAAGATATCTGTTTGTGTAATCTAAAACGCAGACATGTCTAACGATAGAACGTTATGAGCTTTACTGATAAACTATTACGATGCAAAGGACAGATCGTAAAGTACAATTTTACCTGCTTTACTTGTGAATGTCACATTCACTGACACCGTCTCATTTTACTTGTGATTATTCGCTTCAATAAAATTAGAGATTCTCTCAAAACTAGTAATCGAAGAATTCAGTTTATTTTTCATGTAAGCGAAATCCGTTTCAGTGCTTATGGCTGTTGCCAAATCAGAGGTGTACTACGGAGTACGAATACCTAATGGGATATATTCCAAATGAAAATTAATACACAAAAATATACACAAAATTGTAATTATCTTAACATACCATTATTCAGAAACACCATTTCGATGGCATATCCTATCATAATATTAAGATATCCTAGTCTATCAGAGGACTGTTTAATAAGCATCACATACTCCAATCTGGAAGTCATGTAAGTCATTTTAACAGCAATATCCACTATCGCTATCGTGATTAATGATACCACTGCGATTAATGAAAAATATTTTAACGTTCTAACAACATTACTCTCACCTGATAACTAGATCGAATCACTTAACTCTCGCATGTTATTAGCATTGAAACAAAAAGAATCATTGTCATCGTCATCGTCGTCACCATGATCCATAGCAATTTTATCCGTCTTATTGCTCTTCATGCTCTTGTTATTGGATTTAACATCTTCCGATTGATTATCGGAGTCACTCAGGGTGTCTTCTCCATTACTGATTTTGAACTTATCCAATTGAATAATCTCTCCTGATATACCTAGTCGAACTGTCTTTATCCTATGATCAAACAATCAAAAGCACATTCATTTAGATTGACCTTATATCATATAAATCTCAAATTCTCCATTCTTTTTTATTATTACCCATCAGCATAATTCTTCGTTAACCCATTCTTATCCTTATTCCTCTCACTAAGTCCCTTACTGCCATCATTCAGAATTGACTTCTCAAAGAACTCTGAGTTCTTTATTTCAACCATATGCTGCTATGACATATCTAGATTCCCATTCTCCGAATATTGAGAATGCAGCATATTACTATTATTAATATTATTTGGATTATCCTTGATCATATACTAGCTGCTATATCGACCTTCATAGAGACTCGTGTGCTTCTCTTCGATAACCAACTTAAATACAAATGATGTCTAAACTAGACTACTATTCGATATGATACTACTACCACCACTCTTAGTGATGTTCTCAATGATACTTACTTAATTCTTATCCTTGCTAATTGCTCCTCCTCCTGCTCCTACACCTCCAGCAATATTCTTAGCATGCCTATTACAAAACATCTATTCGACTGTCATAACATACCCAACATTCGCTTTGACTTTTAAACTAATATCTTTTAACTGCACAATCAGCTTAATCGTAATATTCCCTTTATTAAACGTAACTTAATCATCGATGACCTTCGGGTACGTATACTCAATGCATCGCCCGAATTTACTCATGTAATCCAATTTGTGTGTGACCAAATCAGGGATCAAATCAGTTAGATATACGGACTGCAGAGATATGATCTTATTGTCAATACCAAGAATATTCAAGCAAGCTAAGTTATCCAGAAAAAAAAGAAGATAAAAGTTAAACAAAAACCAAGAAGAAAAAGTTGTAAAAATTTATATTTATGTTACACGCTGAGATATCTTTGATTCGATAATCGAATGTAGCAATAACTTATGCTTGATTTTTGAATATCTTATTCCTTCGAAGTATCCCTAAGAATTCCGTTTCATCTTTGACCGCATGATATATCGGTATGATCTTCAGATTGATAGGGAAAATAAACCCAGATTTAGTCTTCCCAAATACTATGTTGTTATTCCGATGGATGACAGATATATTATTCTCGGCTGAATCAGCGTATCTCTTGAGTATATCGTTGTGATGTCGAGAGATTATTTCAGGCATTAATATATTCACATTCTTATTAAGTAATTCCATTTTGGAATAGCAGAAGATACTCAATGCAGATTAGTTCAAGGAGTTAATCTACCCAATGAGATCCTACTGCATGCTCACGATGATCATACCATCTTCTTATCCATCGATATTCACATCTTATTTATCCACTTCAAATTCCTTTTGAACATTTAGTTATTTCTCGATTTTGAGTGCTCTCCCTAACAATTCCTCGCCTGCTTTGCGATCGTTAAACATGTCTGTAACACATTTAGAGTAGAATCTCAGCATCTTTAGATACTATTAATCTCGTTTAGTGTTATCTTTATCAAGCTTCTTCCAAAGCTCTTCAACGATGATTTTCGCTGGGAGAATCTTGGAACTGCTGTCTTGCAGTTTTTTCAAATCAGGACGATCCTCCGCGAGTTGACTCCAGAATTCCATGAGGAGAATCATGAAAGTTTCCATTGCACCTTTAAATCGCTCTATCTTTTATACTTGTGTCTGCTGCTCATTGAACACGACACCACTGTCATCTCGAGTTATCTCGTTGATTTCAACTTCTATCGATTTCCTGTATAAATACATGCAGGAAATCAAACCAAACAGAAGACATAAATATCTCAAATTATCTCTCATTTGCTGTTTATGTTTTGCTATGAAGTTTACTTGATGTAGAACAAAATGAAGCGCTCATCAAGTGACTGTTTGAGACTCTCTGCTTGGGTAATTTCATTCATTGCTTGATGTTTATTCTTCATGACTCGCATTAAGAACACTGCAAATGCTATTCGTAATGACACATCCAATGGATAAACCTCGATTGCATTAGTAAACAGCATCTAAACCATCTCACAGCAAAGTGAATGCCGCTTATCGTTAAGATGGCTTTGCTTACTATTACTACTACCACCAATAGGTACTGTAACACCACCAGCAGCAGGAGGAGGAGTTGGAATTGGGATTACTTTAGTTTATGTATCTTTGTCGATTTCTTGTGTTTTTCCAGAGCTTGTCCTTGAAGTGACTGAATATGACAATTCTTTCTAATTCTTCTGTTCGCATGCTTGCTGTTATTTGATTATCCTTTGTGTCTCTATCTCATGGAGTATTCTGATTTTTTTCAACGGACAAGACACACTCGGACAAGTCTTATTATGAAACTCTATGTATCCATTGAGGATAGTCCCTAGCGATATTTTCTTTATATCATCATTCACGAGTTTCAGGACATATTCGATATGCAATATGACCTGTTAGAAATCAAAAGGTAAACCAAAAAACAAGGAAAAAAGATTCAACAATTGCTGAGAAAAACTAAACAAATCTATTGACTTATTGAGGCGATGTGAAGGTGTTTGCATTGACATTTGGTATGAAATCTTCCTTGATGGCAATGTTTCTTGGAATCCATAGCACTGTGAAGATTATCAATGGTAAGCATATCAACCAGAGATAAACTACACCTTCAAAGAGTGATTGCTCTGTGAACTGTGATGATAAGAAGAAGAAAAAATAGCATTATTGTCATGAAACTTGCTTTAGAAATGAGTGATTATGGGTATTTGCATGTATTTGTACGTGTGCTAATGCAAGCATGATAGCTGTCCAGACATGGATAATCGAGAAGAGAGATTAGTATCTCTGGACTATTTCATGGTAAAACGGTGAACGTTTATGGACCATGAAGAAGTTAGCAATGCTCCCAAGAAAGAAAATTGCATTCAGCACACCTTAGTACTTCTCTGCGTTCATGAAGTTGAAAGAAACTACGAGGAGTAATGCATTCATATGCTGAATGATTCTATGTCGAGAGTTTGCCATGCTCTTCACCTAGGAGAATAAAGAAAGGGGAAGGGATAAAAAATATAAAAGAGAAAGATATTAGATTGAACAGCTCTACCTTCTGTTGATTGCGTATCCCATCGAAATAGAACATGCAGAAGACACTCGTGAAGACTTCTAGCAGTACGCTGCACACAATCGCTCCTGTGAAGTAGAAAATATGCATTCCCTGCATGCATATGATCTCCGGATAGATGCTGAGTGCGAGAGATGTTCCTGAAGACGACGTTGATACATTTTAGCAATTCATCATGGATACAAACACATCCATGCAAGGTATGAATAGCACAGTTGTAAAGAGATTCGCATAAAGTTTCTAAAAGTTAATGAGAAAGAAACTAGGTGTGCGCTACTTGACTAGTTAGAAAAATGAATGGACAAATGCAAAGCAGAAAAAGAGCATCATAGCACCTGTGACATAGAAGAAACTAATGAAGAAATCAGCGCCAGCGTCTTGATAAAGGTGAATCATGCTAGGATACCCAAGGATGTTAGTGATCAAGGAGACTAAATAAGTTATGTTGTTACTGCTGGGATAAGTCTTCTGCCATACACTTATTAGCTGTTATCAAAGGGAAAATATATACAAAAGATAAGCCAACAAATGAGGTTAACAACGAAAGAGAGAACTTTCTTTTTTATGAATATGACACGCATGACAGCTTTTACCGCAGGATGAAAGGCAAAGAAGTAGATTTGAAAGTATTACAGGATTGTGAGAGTTAGACTAACGAGTAAGGAGGAGTCATCGCTTTGGATTAAGAGATGCAGATACTCGAAAAGAACTAACAGAAAGGTATTTGAGTTTTGAGTGAGCTAGGTAATTGTGTTGCCTTTGGACTGCTGGTCTGTGAGGAGTTTGAGGTTTTGACTGCTTTTTGACATGAAAGAGTGGGAATTTAGAGGGAGTGAAGTAATATGGAGGAGTAGATAGTTAGCAAAGCTCTATTTAAAACAAACTCTTAGGTTCTCTTAAAAAATATTAATTTTCAAATGGGGAGGGGGGAGAAGAACATCAAAAGTTGTTGATTGGTTTTTTTGTTAGTAGAAGTTATTTGATTTTCAAGATAAGTTTGTTAAGGAAATTAACTAATGTCTTATTATTAATTTGTTGTATAGCATAGTCAATCATAATCTAAATCCATTTTGGTAACCAAAGATTATGGACAAAATACAATTAACTGCGGAAACTCCTCTTTTTAAAGAAATCAGTTGAAATAAAGCAAATAAATCGATTTATTGCCTATTAATCTGTTGTGGCCTATTTACATCCATTTTACTTTGGTTTTAATCTATTTTAAGAATCTCTTTAATTTTATAGTAACAACTTGCAATAACTATCTTTGAATGTTTTTATATTTACTTCCTGATTAAAAGCAAAGAACAATTTGGGAATATTTTAATTTTGCTAATGATTTCGGAGGAATGCACTCACGTATGGGTGGAATGAACAAAAGAGGGTAATTGATGTCATTGAACAGATGATTAAAACAAGAGGGGTCTTGAATAATTAGTTTATCCGCTGCAATGATGCGAAAGGGGGAATTGTAATTTCCCGATTGTTCTTAGAAGAAATAAATTATCCTTCAATTCAACTAATTTTGGGATTAAAAAGCCCCCTTCAATTGTTTCAAGCTTAAGCACATAATAACTAATAAGACAAAACAAAAACAATTTCAATTCAAAAAATCCAAAAAGAATCACAACTATTACATAAAATGGGAGGTCTGCTATTCAGTGCTGTTGCCAAGACAGACTTTGAGAAAATCAAACCAACTGAGGATAATTTCTTTAACTACGAAGCGAAAGATAACGAAGGTAACATCCGCAAGATGAGTGAGTTCAAGAACAGAAAGTGTATCCTTGTTGTGAATGTTGCTTGCAAATGCGGTTTGACATCAGATCACTACAAGCAGCTTGTCGATCTCTACAAGAAATACAAAACCCAAGGATTTGAGATCCTCGCTTTCCCTGCAAATCAATTCATGGGATAGGAACCCTGGGATAACGCAAAGATCAAGGAATACATCTAGACTAACTTCAATGTAGATTTCCCCTTGTTCGATAAGATCGAAGTCAACGGTGAGAACTGCAATGAGATCTACAAGTTCCTGCGATTCAACTCGGAGCTGCACAACAAGGAGACTGGCAAGACAAGATAGATTCCTTGGAATTTCGCAAAGTTTCTGGTAGGACCCGATGGAAAAGTGCATAAATTTGCAAGTCCTAAAGTGAATCCCAATGATATCATCCCAGATATTGAAAAAATGCTCAATGCATGAGAGGGAATGAGAGAAGATAAATAATTTAATTTTGGAATGGCATGTGTTTGAATTATATGTTGCTGCATTTTCATATGAATATTCATATACAATATTGCAGAATAGGCAACAAATAATAAAAATAAAATATTCTCACTTATCTTAATTCAATTTTTTCAAAAGATAATAAAAAATATTGATTCATTAGAGAATTTCTCATTCTGACAACTTTCAAGGAGTTCATGGTGATGCAAGAGCTGCTTTGATATTTCTTTCCAATTAGTTAGTAAGTGTAATATATTTAGAAAGAAATATTTCAAATCTTTAAAAACTAATAATTGGGTGGGGGGGGGGTGGGGGGGAGATAATTGACAATGAAACAATAATCAATAAATAAAAACAAACAAAAAAGGGATTAATAAATAATCATGATAACCCCCACCGCCTGCATCTCCCAGATTTACTTTAATTCAATTAAATAATCAGAAGAAATTCAAATAATCCTTTGAAGAGAAGGAATAAAAGAATGAACTGCTAAAACAAATTAAAGCGAAGCTCATAAACAAAGCGGGAGGGATAATTATTCTATGAAAAAAAACTAACTTTTCCAAT
>Ga0302271_10003477_pt1 | contig 13281 bp, 13 predicted proteins | sample III_Bog_N1_1_FD_198767 | JGI IMG/M metagenome (GOLD analysis project Ga0302271, IMG submission 198767) | Peat permafrost microbial communities from Stordalen Mire near Abisko, Sweden - III_Bog_N1_1 | ecosystem: Environmental > Terrestrial > Soil > Wetlands > Peat | place: Sweden: Abisko... | reverse complement strand
TAACGCAAATAACGCAAATAACACGAATCTAATCTGAGTTTACCGCAGAAAACGCACACTCGCACACGGTCCCGATAGCTATCGGGAACACAGAAAAAATGGAGAATAATAATATTACCGCAATCGAATTGAATTGCAAATCAGCGAAGCTAAAGAAGGCAGAGATTTGCACTCAAGCAGATTTGTAGATAGTAATTAATCTGTGGACAAAGACACAGGTGTTTTTTTTGCATTTAATCATGTTGTTACATTTATATCTAAAAGATTATTCGCTTACAAAAATTATCGAGGTAAAATTTATTTAATATATCTGTATTTTTAAGAATTAAATGTGTATTTTTGTGGACGAAAAAAGAGAGGATAAATAGTGCCAATGCATCTTTAGTCGAATAAATTACCTTTGTTTTCAAATACACACAATTTACATATTTTTTTAGTGTCACATGGTTGGTTAACAATGAGTGGAATCTTAGCGATATTAAGAAGGTTACTTTATGAACCAATAGACTGCGAAACGATACACAATATAAAACGTCCGGAATTGAATAGAAGTTCAATGATGGAAATATTGCCTTAGTTAATTACAATTATTCATAGTATATAGATGTCTGCGTGATGTTTAATACGGTTCATTGAAAGGCGTTTACAACAAAAAAAGTACAGGTTACAGACCTGTGCGAAACAACATTGCTTATATCCCAAGGCGTGAGATATATTATAAAACCGGAAGTAGCCGAAAATCCATAAAAAAGAGTAGGCACAACTTAAAAGTATTGGAAAATATGAAATTAAAACATTTACTCTTAGTATGTGTGTTCTTCACAACGTGTAGTGTTGTTCGTAGTCAGAATGTATTGATTATCTATGATGATTCACCTACCAATGTGAACACTGTTAATCTAAAAAATGCCTTAGTGAGCAAAGGTTTTACAGTTACTATAAGTGCTGTAAGTGAAACTGTATGGGATAATTCGACCAATGAGTTAACCGGCAAACAAGTTGTTATTCATTTAAATGGTGATACTTATGGCACACCAATGCCTGTTGCCGGACAAACAGCCCTGCTTGATTTTGTGCAAAACAAAAAAGGAGCATACGTTGAAGCTGAATGGGATACATATGAAGTTAGCACAACACCAATCCTTCGCGACCTTACCTTATTCGACAGATCCATGGGAAATAGCGGCACTCTTGTATATAGCACAGTTGCTGCGCAAGTTTCAAATCCTATTTTGACAGGTGTGCCTTCCTCTTTCTCTTTTCCGGAAGTTTGGAACGTTGGAGCAGTTCATGCATTTGCCACACAACCTGCCACTGTACTTATGAAAGATGGTGATGGTAGTGATGCGGTTGCATATCGGGCATTTGGAAATGGATCTGTATTAGGATTTAGCCATGCAGGTAATTATAATGCTAGTACCGGATGGTCGAATGCAAACATTCAACTCATTATCACCAATTATATTTCGCATTATTCGGGTGGCTCTACCGGGATAAATGATGTAAAAGTGAATCCTATATCGATTTCATATAGTGCAAATAATGAAATACATGTGACCGGTATTGCAAATACAGCCACTTTACTCGTGTACAATTTAAGCGGCAAGGCTGTGCTTACAAAGCAACTATTAAATGACGACGCAACTTCCATTGACAACTTAACCAATGGGATATATGTGGTGAAAGTTGTCTCTGAAGCCAACGTGGCAACACTCAAATTAGTAAAGAAATAATATTCATTCCTGTTTAGCTGCAAACAATTCGCACACGGTCCCGATAGCTATCGGGAACACAGAAAAAACGGAGAAACATAGTTTTACCGCAATCGAATTACGATAGCTATCAGAACAACGAAGCTAAAGAGCGCGGAGACTTGCGCAGAGAACTCAGAGAGAATCTGATTTTAAACACATAGAGCACATAGTGAAATAGTACAGATAAATTAGCTACGCTGATCATTGATCCGTGTCACCGATAAATATGTCGGAGGCACGGATTTTTTTGTGTGTAGTCGGAAATTGTATGGCTGAAACTGCAAAACAAAACCGTCAGACAATGTGATATACAAAATAAAATATAAAATAATTATTATTTAAGTGGCAATCGCTTTGATAATATAAAAAAATACCTCATATTTGGAGCGGTTAGGGATAAACAAAAGCCTGGAGCGACGTAAATATACTTATGAATAATGGTGTTGTTACACAAAATACGATGAAATAAGGGTTTTGCGCAATAACAATACCCCTGAATGGCGAGAACAAAGAGGTGATTTATTGAAATGCAAACAGCGAAATACATCAAATAAATGAGTTAGTAACACAAAAATATGAAAAACAGTAATGGTTATAATTGTAAAATACAGAAGCCAGATAGCAAAATGCAGAGGCCAGATAGCAAAATGCAGAAGCCAGATAGCAAAATGCAGAAGCCAGACAATAAAATAAAAGAGCCAGAGAGTAAAATGCAGCAGTCATAATAGCAGATTACAAGAGCTAGAATAGTGAATGAAGTAGTTGAAATGATAGAATAAAATCACTTGGTGGGTGATTACAGTGAGCATAATGATAATTTGCAGGAGTTTGGCGACTGAATACAGACACCAGCAGTGCAATTAAACCTATTTTGACCATGAAGAAATAAAGTAGATGAAGAACTCACCTCTCCTATAGTACGGAATGCAGGAGAGTGAAATGTTTAAAATATTGCTTATTCACAATGCATTCCCTTCTCCCTGGAGAGGGGGTTAGGGGAGAGGTCAGAAAAAAGCAGCGCAATTGAAACTATTTAGACCATGAAGGAATTAAGGAAATGAAGAGATAGTTTTTTCAGATTATCCGCGTAGATTAGCGTCCTCTGTGGGAATAGATTGTTTTATTTCTCCCGCTGATTTCGCAGAACTCCGCAGAAGAACATCATTGAGAATAGAATTTACCATGAAGAAATTAAGGAAATGAAGAACTAATCTTACTAACCCCTCCGCTTCGCTCGTTCCCTTCTACGAGGAGACATCACTGTATGCGAGATTTCAGTTGAAAATGCGTGTGCCGGATGTTATTGCAGATTCGTTTCCTCTTGTGTTCAAGGGGAGTACCCACAGGAGGAGGAGTTAGAAAAAAACAGGCAAAAATAGTAGAACTTGATAGCCCTGCCCGCAGGGGGAGAGAGGTCAAACATAAAAACACAGCAAGCGAATCAACAAACATACACGGAATGAGGTGTGGTGAACCGAAAAGAAGAAGTGTGGAGGAGTTCCGTAGAATAATCATTTTATTAATTATTTAAATTTTTCAACCATGAACACCCGTCAAGAGACCAAATTGAAAATGCTTCTGGCATTGCGAAATTTTTTGAGGGCAAATCCCGACGTGCTCGCCATGTTACCAAACAGCGAGGAGTTTTTAACCATTTTGGATGCGGCTATAGTGCAAATACTGGCTGACAATGAGCAGCAGCAGTATGGCATTAACAACGCTTCGGGAAACAAGAAAAAGGCGCGCGAAACGCTGGTAAACACCATTGCCGATGGCTCGCGCAAAATACAGGCTTATGCCATGTATGTAAAAAACAGCGACCTGCTCAACAGCACAAAAAGTCTGGAGAGCGACCTGCGAATCTCGTCGGATATTGAGGTGCTGAATATGGGTAAGGGGCTGTATGCAAAAATCAACGAAAACATTGCCCAGCTGGCCGACTACGGACTGACGGCAGCTACCCAGACGGCGTTTTCGGGAAATTTGCAGGACTTTGAAGCGGCTATACCGGGAGTACGCCAGAGTAAGGTGGACTTGCAGGCCATCACTGCCGATTTGATTCTTAATTTTGGTATTGCCGATGAGGCGGTAGCTAACATCGATGCGCTGGTGGGTATTGTGCGCCTCTCGCAACCGGCTTTCTACGCCAACTACAAGGCTATACGCAAGGTGGTACCGGCCGGAGGAAGTACGCTGCAGGTAAACGGTGTGGTTACCGATGCCGAAACCGGCGAGCCTGTGGTAAATGCCACCCTTAGTTTTCTGCTTAGCGGAGAAACTGAACCGGCGGTGGTAAAACTATCGGCGGCCAAGGGAGGCTTTATGATTAAGAGCCTTGCCGAAGGGGTGTATGCCGTGACGATATCGAAGCTGGGTTATCAAACCCAGACGGTGAGCATTACCGTGACTGCGGATGCCTTGTGCACCCTGAATGTGAAGCTGGTAAAGAGCTGATAAGCTGTGTGAGCAGGGGTGTGGCCTGTGGACGCACTCCTGCTTTTTGTTTGAATAAAAATGTGAATAAATTTCATTGTAAATTAAGGAAATATATTTACATTTGGAGCAAAATTGCATAACACGCTCTCACGAAGCATTGACCCGATAGAACTTGCGTGTGGTGGGGGATATATTCAGGCATTGTTGGGGCACTAAAGTGGAAAAACTACTGAAATATATACACATATAACCCTGAAAGGTTTCGATCAAATAAAGAATCCGCTTGATAGATTGAATATAAAATGATACATATATTCAAAAGGTTAAAAATATAAGAGCACCTATGTTAAATAGGGGGTTAGATAATAAAATACTAATTAATAGACAATTAAGAATAAAAACACCCAAGGCTAAAGTTTATATAACGTCACCAAGGTAACGATATAAATTGTTATGGGCAAGCTTAAAAAAGACAAAACAACTTTATATAAATCAATGACATGACAACATTAAACTGTTTTTTTTCTATTACTTGGGGAAGTATTGCTGACTGGATTATGGTACTAATAACTATCCTAGGATTTGGCTTTGCACTATTCCAATTTTGGAACTATCGAAAAGAATTAAAGAACAGGACATTCTTGGAATTTAGACAACGGTTTAAATCTGACGAGATAAATATACGAGTGTTAGAATATATAAGCAAAAACGACAATTCAACTAAAAAAATACCTTCTGAATACGACGTAAATCATTTCTTAGGCTTTTACGAAGAATTGCATAAAATGTTGCTAGAAAATCAAATATCAATTGATGACTTGATATATTATTTTGGAAACTACTACTTAAAAGTATTTGAAGATTCCATTCTATTTGAACGAATTAAAATAAACGATTTATATTGGATACGTTCAGTAGATTTATATAAAAGGATTAAAATGAATAAAAGTGAATCTCTTGAGAAGCTGAGAACTATCTACAACCACAAAGAAATTTTGAAATACTTAAAAGAAAATCGATAATGGAGACTTTAATAAAACTTATAGATTCAATTGCATGGCCACTAACCTCAATTATTCTTGGATTTATGTTTCGACATGAATTTCGACAAATTCTAAAGAGGTTCAATAAATTAAAATACAAAGACTTTGAGGCTAGTTTTGAAAAAGAAATTGCAAAAATCGAGAATAGAACAGTAAAGCTAAAAGAAAAACCTTCTGAGATATCACAATCCTACCAAGAGCAGTATTATGAAACATATAATCGACTCTTGGAATTATCTCAAGTTTCTCCTAGAGCTGCAATTTCTGAAGCTTGGAGGGAAGTTGAAATTGTAACTTCTCAATTCATTGAGAAGTTAGGCTATAACTCTACGAATACTCAAATGTCTAAAGTTCTTAGAAATATATTGGCAGAAAATAATTACCCAACTTCCATTTATCAAGATTATATGGATTTGAGAAACTTAAGGAACAAAGCGGTGCACGCAGAGGAGTTTGAAATTAGCGATTCAGGTTCTGAAAAGTACATTATAACCGCCCTAGATATTATATTATTTATTCAGAAACTGAGTAACGACAAAAACATAAAGAAAGAAAAATAACAAGAAAAAGCCAGCCCATAACACACGCCTATGTTCATTGGCTGGCTGACGTGCATTCAGCAGGTTTTGCTCCCGCATTCACTTTGTCGTTCCACGACAGCGAATGCTCCCGCAAACCGCCAATGCCCATAGCCTCGGTCGTTAGCGGTAAGCATAAAAAAAAAGAAAACAAGACCTGCAATCCTTTGGCATAGGTGAATTATAGTTTTGCAAACAAATATTATTTCAAAAATAATTTCAGCGGATACCGAAAAGCTTACGAGTAGGTAAAAAAAATAGATTTTAAAGATGGATCAACAAACTACTCTTGCTATTATTATAATTGCATCAATTGCAATATACCTTGGTTATAACCGACGATGTCCAAAATGCAAAAAGTGGTTTTGCAAGAAAAAGAACGGTACTGAAATTATAGGTGAGAATAAAAAGCATGAAACTATAACACGAGAGGACATTCATAAAGACAAAGATGGTAAAGAAATTGGGAGAACTGAAAGAAAAGAACAAATTTTAGTGAAATACACAGATTATCGAAATTATCATTTTTGTAAAAAATGTGGATATAAATGGACGACAACTACTTGTGAAAGAAAAGAATTATAGAGATATTTATCGAAAAATGACAAAAAAATATAAACCAAATGGAAAAATCAAAAGAACAACTAAACTATGAAGAATTCATGGTACAGTACCAAGATTACTACGAAGAATATATGGATAAATATGAAGTATTTGAATCATTTTACGCATATGGACCTTTGTCAGACAACTATTGGAAATTTGAACCCAAAATACTGGTTTGTAATTTAGAGCCTTATGATGAAAGAGAAGGTAATGTGGCTGTTGATGTAAATTTATATAAGGAGTGGATTAAAGTAAATACTGGCAAATACACCGCAAAATTCATAACTGGATTAATTAAAACTTTAAAACAAGAAAATCCTGATGAATCAATCCGTTTTGAAAGCTTTAGCAATCAAGAATTACTTAGCTACATTGAAAATATTGCTTACATGAATTTTAGAATATCTTCAGGGTTAAATGTACCTGCCGATAATGACGGAATATTAAAAGATGTACGCACTCATCCTGACTATTTAATTGCACAAATCAATTCTTTATGCCCAGACATTTTAATAATCGGAGGAGAAATTGGTTGCAGAGCTTATAATGAATTATTTCACACTACATTGAAATTCAACACTACAACAATAGTAAATGACAAAGTGATTTGTTCAATTAAACATTTCAGAAGTGCCGATTACAAATACTATAATGAAAAAGTAAATGAAATTATCAACTGCTTGATGACAAGTCAAAGTGAGAAATAAAAGTTGATTCTAATAACTTCTAAATAACTAAACACAAAAAAGGGAAAGCCGAAAACCTTTAAAAGAGTAAGCTAAAAAAAAATAATGATTATGGATAAGAGTAAAGTTGACATGTTTCTTATGACTAATGGGAAAAATTTTCCTGTTGAAAAGCTATTAACGGTTAAAGACGCTTTGGAAAAATTGGATGATGACAAATTTATGTTTATCCAATCGCTAAGCATTAAAGACAATACGACTACATTACTCCTTGGAATTTTATTAGGTGCTGATAGAATTTATCTTGGACAAGTTGGCTTAGGAATTTTTAAAATTATATCGATGTTCTTTTTTGTTGGTCTTATTTGGTGGTTCATTGACTTATTTTCATTGGGGAAAAGAACTAAGGAATATAATTTCCAACAGTTTTCAGTTATGACAGCTTATAGCTAACAAACCAAAGGACGTTTATAGATTAAATTAACCTTACTTCAATTTTACTGAAAGCTAATCGCCCAAAAAGCAAAAAAAGCCACAGCAAGTTAGCTGCTATTTTCAAAAGTCTTGCAGTGGCTTTTATAGCTTTTTGATAATAGGCAGAGCGGTCACAGTACATTGTTTTTTAGCTGACTTAGAAAGTGCAGTAAAAATTAGAAACAAAAAAACAATGAACTGTAAGTTTATAATTGAAATAGCAGTTTTACAATTAACTTGCATTATTTTAGAATAACGACCCCGATTTATGGAATAAGCTCCCTAATTTGTACAACACTGACCCGCATTTATGGAATAGTGTCCCCAATTTAGCAAATAGCCTCCGTATAAAAGGAAATGACGACCGTAAAAGATGTAACTGCCTCCGGCAGTTAACAAATAACGACCCGCATTAACGTATAAAGCTCCCGCATTAACATATAAGCCTCCGTCATTAACGTATGAACAATGGTAAAAGATGAAATAGCTTCCGACATTAACAGATAACGCTCCCGCATTAACGTATGAACGACCGTACAAATAGAATATGCCTTCCGCATTAACGTATGGACGAACTGCATTAACGTATGAGCGAACTGAGAAAAGAAAACAAGCGACTGCAGAATAGAATAAGCGAATCGCATTTATGAAAGGAAAAACAAACTAATTACAACCAATGCCTAACCGCTAACACACGCCTATGTTCACCTGCTGGCTGACGTGCATTCCGCAGGTTTTGCGCCCGCATTCACTGTTTCGCTTTGCGACAGTGAAGCTCCCGCAAACCGCAGGATGCCCATAGCCTCGGTCGTTAGGGGCAATATTAGAAAAAAAAGAAAAGACATGAAAATCAGGGACATTTCATTAATATTATTCTTTCTTTTTACTCTTTTTAGTTGTACTGAAAGACAAAAGGGGAATGAGGAAAGTAAGAATCTTGACTGGACAAAATTAAAAATCTCAGGAGCGAAATATGCAGTAGTCGACACGACTGCAAAAGTTTTTCACGACCCCGGATTTTCTAGTGAAAAACTAAAAGAAATTGCAAATAGGTCAGAATATAAATTCAGTATGCTTTATGACAACAATGCAAAAAAACTTAGTATTTGTTGTGCAGGAGATAAATTCTCAAATATCTTTGGCTCTCTTGAAAAAGACTCATTACTTTCTAAGTATCCATATTTTGAATTTAGAGGAGAAACTTATAAATCTTTTGGAGAGACTTTTAAAGTGACAAAATATTTTTATAAAGGTTCTTTTATCAAGACCTTCTTTTACAAACACGCGAATTCTCTGGAAATTGCATGTGCGAAAATAGTTGATGACAGCATTGAAATTAAAAACCACATTAAAATAGGTCTTCCCAAGAAACAGTTTCTAAATATGCTTTTCGACAAGCAAGATGTTGACTATTTGGCAAAGTACGACACAATAAATATAGGAGATGATGAATCCGGAGAAATGGACTATTATTACATTTTCAGAAAAGAAAAATTGAAAAAGATTATTATCGACACTGCAAATGATTGGTTGGACAAAGAACTAAAATAAAACAAAATACTGCCCCTAACACACGCCTATGTTCATTGGCTGGCTGACGTGCATTCCGGCAGTTTTGCTCCCGCATTCACTTTGTCGTTCCACGACAGCGAACGCTCCCGCAAACCGCCAAATGCCCATAGCCTCGGTCGTTAGCGTTCATTGTAAGGCCTCATGACACATGACACATATATCTTAACTTAACACATAAACTAAACATCACATGAATGACATTTCTATTGAAACAGCAGTAATTGAATTTCAAACTAAATTGAAAAAGAAATTGCAATATGAAAAAGTGGATTCGAAAAAAATAAATGAATATATTGATTCAACAAATAAGGCAAAAGTTATTTGTAGTGAGCAATTTACTGGCGAATTTGGTAGTTTTGGAGGACAATTTACATCTCATGGCCCTGATCATGCTGCAAGGGTTTTGCATAATTCAATAAAGATTTCTGAAAGATTAAGTCCAATTATTAATGCCACTGAATTTTTCTTTCTTGGTTTAGCCGCATTATTACATGATATTGGAATGACTGCTCCTCTTCCAATTGAGTTCACAGAGAAAGTAATTGATGAAGATCGACGTTGGATTGAACGACGGAAACGGCATGGAGAGGCAACGGCGGAAATAATTCTTAAATGTGAAGCTCCTGAATTAAAAATCATATCTAAGCCTGACCAAGATTCATACTTCAAATTCTTACCTCATATATGTGCTGCTCATTGTACAGATGGGTTTGAAAAGCATATTAATGAAATAAGGAATTGTAAAAAACAGTCTTTAAATAAAAACAGATTTGAAATAATATCTGGAATCCTTTTGTTAGCCGACGAACTTGATATAAGTTGTCTAAGGGCCAGACCAGATATAAATCGATATAATGAATTTAAATCGGCACTCACAAAAGCACATTGGTGGAAACATTGGCTAATTTCAGAAGTGAATATTGCTGGGAATACCATATATATTTCTTGCTTGGATGAAAATGTTATAAATTGGATTGATGAATTTATTTTTTGGACGAAGAGTAAGCTTGAGAAACAAATTTCCACACTTAAATATCATTTAGATATAAATGGGAATCATCCAATTTGGAACTTTGAAATTAAAATTGTTCCCATTGATAATGTATGGTGGCAACATAAACTTCCAAATCTAACAATGAATATTATTGAAGAAGCTCAAAAGGAAAGACTTAAAATAACAGGTCAAAAGATGATTAGAATTATTGAGCCTGAGAAACTGATTGAAGGAGTTGCCGATGGAGATGCAATATTGCAACCATCGACTTTTTTTAGGAAAGTAATTGCACGTAGAATAACTCATTTTCGAGGGCAGGGTCAATATATTAAATTAAAAGATGCAAGGCTTTTATATGTGGAAGAGAGTAGAAACATGGAGCTATTGAACCATGCTGTTAATGAATGGAAGAACTTTGTTAGTGAAAATATTTCTGGTGTGAATTTAAAAATGTTTGTAGGAGATATTGGAGTAGGGAAGACTCATTTTTTAAGTGCTTTTTTATATGAGGCAAGCACCAGACATTCTAATATATACTCAAATACAATTATTGCGAGAGCTGAATTTACTGAATGTGAGAGAAATAATCTATTAAGTATGCAAAAGCATGTTGCACTTTCATTGTTTAAAGATTTGAATATGCGCTTGTGTATTGCAGAAACGATTCGTGAAATTATGATTAGAGATTTCAGTAAAGGCTTGGACATTCCTATTCCTAAACATATTGAAGAAATTGAAAATTGGAACATAGAAAAAATTAATAGTTTTATTTCCGTTGTTGGTATGATTTGTCAACCAACAAGTAATATTCATAAGGCATTAGGTGACAAAGCTCCTAATGCCTTATGCCTTTTTTGTGATAATAGTGACCAACTAAAAAAAGAGATAATTGGTAATTTTTATGATTGGAGTAATAATATTTCGGGAAAAGCGAACTGCCTCGTTTGGATTTTTCTTCGTCCGGAAACATTAGCTTATTTAGAAAATATTTATCAAAGAGCTCCTTATGGATTACGTGGAGCTGAACCAATTTTTGCCCCAACATTAAAAGAAGTTATTACAAAACGATTAGAAACTTTTCCTAATCGATTTGATAAAGATGAGACCGTAGAGATTCCGTTTGGTTCTGGTATTATTAATGCAATTGATATTCAAAAATCTGTAACTTATATAGTAAATCTAACTTTAGAAACTTCTGTACCCATTTTGCCAAAACTAACTGAACGTCTTGATGGAGATGGTCAACCAAACTTAAGAGCTGGATTGCAGGCTTTATTGAGTATTCTTGGCTCACATATTATATCAGATGAAGAATATGGCCGCGCCATATTGCTTCAAAATACTTTGGATACTCAATTAAGTAAAGAAAAAAATTATAAACCGGTTTTTGAACGATGGCCGAAAATTATTGAAGCTTTAATATTAGGTAGGCGTGTGTGGTACTCTCCTAGAAGTGGCGCTGTTGAGAATCTTCTTGATCCTCCTCAAATAGAATCATATGGTGATTATTTTATCATTATCCATTGTTTGCAAATTTTGTTAAAACATAAATCAAATGAATTTAGATTCCATCAGATTTGCAATGATTTAAACAAACTTGGATATCAGCAAGGTAGGATACAAGAAATTATTAAACATTTAGCGTCTCGTGCTACAATTGAAGAACAATCGCCACAAGAAGATCCATTTTTGAAAAGGACATTTCCTTTAGTAGAGGTACAATTACCTTCATTAGATCTGCCCTTCCGTGATAATACCTTAATTCAGATTACTCCTTGGGGTGAGTTTCACCTAAAAACAATTTTGGAACAAGCGCAATATTGGAAACATATTTATTATCAAATTATTCTGCCTGCATCACTTGCACGTTCTTTAGAAACTGATTGCGTTAAAGGTCATGTTTATAAACTAAAGGATCAATTATCAATAGTCTTTGATTATTTGATAGGCATAGAAAAAAGTTGGATGTACAACATTAATGCTGATACACAGATTGATATAGGTTTATCAATTGTCATGCATAAAGTAAAAGAAAAGGTTCTAAATCAACTTGGTTAGATATTGAAAAAACAACGAAACGCTAACAAAGTGTAGCGGGCAATAAGGGTTTCCGTGGTATTCGAGCATTCTGCCCCGCATAAATTTCGGTGTAGCTTGACAGGAACGAAGCCCGCAATCCCTTACTGCCGCTACACTCAAACGTTAGCAGCAGCCATAAAAAAAAGAAATATGAGAAATTCGATAATCCTGACTTGTTTGACTTTGATGTTCAGTTTTAGCGCATTCGGACAGAATGAAAAATACAAAACAACTTCAATTTCTGAACTTGAATTATTCAGAGATTTGATAATATCTCTTAGAGACAGCTCATTCGTAATTTCCCCTTTGATTGAAGAGAAAATTGACGCTTCTATTCTTAGCGACTCACGGTTTACTAAAAAGTATGGATTTATTCGAAATCAATTCAGATACATAACGAAAGACACATTACTAATCAGAAAGAACAAATACTTTGAAGTTGCAAATACAGACTCTATAATTAAATTTAGTAATTATGGTCTGAAAATGATGATTATTGATTCAACTTATATTTTCTATCCGTATTACTATTTTCTTGAGAAAACATATCATAAAAAATGTATCTGTATATTCAGTAAGACAGTGTTTTCAAAAGACAGGACTTGTGCAATCGCTGAATATTTTATTGCTTGCGGTCCAGACGACGGACGAGGAAAGACAGTTTTGATGAAAAAGAAAAAAAATAAGTGGGTTATAATTGACGATTTAGTAATTAGCGGAAGTTAAGCAACAATTAGAAAACTGGTTGAATATTTCGACTTGAAAAAATGGTATGCTGCTAACACACGCCTATGTTCATTGGCTGGCTGACGTGCATTCCGGCGGTTTTGCTCCCGCATTAGCTTCGCTGATTTTCAATTCACTTTGTCGTTCCACGACAGCGAATGCTCCCGCAAACCGCCAAATGCCCATAGCCTCGGTCGTTAGGCGTCATAGCAGAAATAAAAAAGACAGCCATAATGAACTGTCTTTTTCTAAAATATACTTGAACGACTTTTAAAAAGAAATTATTAAACTTTTGAAAATGGATAATCGGTATATCCGTTGGATCCTTCTGCA
>Ga0302271_10003475_pt1 | contig 13285 bp, 6 predicted proteins | sample III_Bog_N1_1_FD_198767 | JGI IMG/M metagenome (GOLD analysis project Ga0302271, IMG submission 198767) | Peat permafrost microbial communities from Stordalen Mire near Abisko, Sweden - III_Bog_N1_1 | ecosystem: Environmental > Terrestrial > Soil > Wetlands > Peat | place: Sweden: Abisko... | reverse complement strand
GTACTGGTGAAATGGCTGTTTGGATACCTTCTTCCGCAACGGTTGCCAGACCAACTCCCGAGCCGACTATCGCATCAAAAGCTACCACTGTCAATGCATTTGGGGTCAATGACCAATGGGAACCAACCAGTTCGGCCGATATATCAAAACCTTATTTATACTGGTGGTTGAAAACAGGAACGGACGAAAATGTGGAATATGCATTCGATCAACCTGAAACGGTGTCGAACGTAGAAGTATACTGGTTGGAATTCGATCATTATGATGGAAATTTCAGGGTGCCGGAAAGCTGGAAATTGTATTATAAAGATGGTGAAGATTGGAAAGAAGTGGAAACCAATGATGCCTACACTGTCAGGAAAGATACATACAACAGCCTTAATTTCAAGCCGGTAAAAACCCAAGGGTTGAAAATTGTTGCCAGTTTGCAGAAAGGACAGTCGGGAGGAGTCATTGAATGGAAAGTGAAATAAAGAGAAAAAATAAAATACCTTAAATAATATCTAATCTTAAATTTAAACAACATGAATGTAAATCAAAAAAGTAATTGCTTTTTCAGGAAGAGTATGCTGAAATTCGCGATTTGTACGTTCCTGACGATTGGAATCAGTCATGGTAACCTACTGGCTGCTCCACAAACACCTGCAACAATAAAAGGGCAGGTAGTCGACGAGAATGGCGAAAGACTGGTTGGTGTAAATATCAAGGAAAAAGGAACCTCAAACGGAACAATTACGAATCTGGATGGTGTGTTTTCATTAAATCTTAAAAGTCAGAAGCCTGTTTTGCTTTTTTCTTACATAGGTTACGCAACACAGGAAATTACAGTTGGAAATAGTAAGAATCTTCAGATAATAATGAAAGAAGATGCCAAACTCGTGGATGAAGTCGTGGTGATTGGTTATGGTACCCAGCGCAAGGGCGATGTCACAAGTTCAATAGCAAGTGTTAAATCAGAAGACTTTACAATTGGTAAAATCGGTGATGCTGCTGAACTCATTAAAGGTAAGATTGCCGGTTTATCTATTACTAAGGGCAGTGGTGATCCCAATGCCGAATCTACCATTCGATTACGTGGTGTTATTTCTATAAAGGGAGGTGCCACTCCGCTGGTTTTAATCGATGGGATTGAAGGAGGCTTAGGAACAGTAGCTCCTGAAAATATTGCTTCCATTGATGTACTGAAAGATGCTTCATCTGCTGCAATTTACGGAACACGCGGTGCTAACGGTGTTATCCTGATCACTACCAAATCGGGTAAACGTGGTTCCAGTACAATAGCCAGTTATTCAGGTTACACCTCCTTGTCCCAATTCGGAAAGACACTTGACTTTATGACTGCCAGTGAAGTACGTCAGGGACTAACGAGCTATACGGATAAAGGATATGATACCAATTGGCTGGATGCCATCACCCGTAATGCCATGACTCAAAACCATAATTTCAATATCAGGGGAGGTTCGGAAAAAACTACGTATTCGGCTGATTTTACCTACCGGAAGGAGGAAGGAGTCATTATAGACACATATAATGATGAAATGAAAATGAATTTTGATATTTCTCACTGGATGCTGAACGATATGCTGAAAATTCAATTCAACGTGGTGAAAGGTTTACACCAGAACAGTGCCACCAATGCTAACAACGATGGAGAATCCAATATTTACCGGCAGGCCATTATCCGTAATCCTACTGAACCCATCTACAATCCCGACGGGAGTTACTATGAAAACTTCCAGGTACTTAATTACTTCAATCCGGTAGGAATGATTAAAGAGCGTGAAGGAGAATACAAATCGGAATATACCCGAATGACCGGTAACATTACCTTAGAACCCTTTAAAGGTTGGCAAACCAACCTTATGTTGGCAAAAAACACGTCCAACAGCCATGACAAAGGATATTACACATCAAAGTTTTACGACCAGAAATTGAATAACCACACCGGGTATGCCTATCAGTCGCAGAGTGAAAGTCATACCGATAATTTAGAAGTTACTTCAAAATATAATCCCAAACTCAATAACCAACGCCTGGAAGCATTAGTTGGGTATAGTTACCAATACAATGAAAACGAGGGGTTTAATGCAAATAACTACGATTATCAAAATGACTTTTTAAAATATAATTATCTGCAGGGAGGTTCTGCTTTAAAAGATGGAAAAGCAGGTATGGGTAGTTCCAAGGATGATAATAAACTTATTGGTTTCTTCGGACGTGTCAGTTACGGATATGCCAATAAATACAATGCACTAATCAGTGTTCGTCAGGAAGGATCTTCTAAATTCGGATCAAACCACAAATGGGGTAGTTTTCCTTCCGCTTCCCTTGGATGGACTATCAGCAACGAAACATTTATGAAAGGTTTCAGTTGGCTGAATAATTTAAAACTGCGTGCCGGTTATGGGATTACCGGTGTAATACCGAATTCTTCATACTTATCACTAACTACTTATAAATTTGGAGAATACTATTATGATCATGGAACATGGAAGCCGGGATTAAAGATAGCTTCTAATCCAAATGAAAACTTGAAATGGGAGACTTCAAAGGAATATAATATTGGATTGGATATGAGCGTATTAAAAGATCGTTTAAGTGCCTCTATCGATGTTTACTCAAAAACGACTTCCGATATGTTATTAGATTTCAAGGTCCCAATGCCACCTTTTGTTTATGATGTAATGATTGATAATGTAGGTCAAATGCGCAACCAGGGTATAGAGATAGTAGTTAACGCTACTCCAGTCCGTACTAAAAATTTTGAGTGGAAAACAACAGTTACTGGTTCTCATAATATTAATAAGCTTTTAAGTCTGTCAAACAGCTATTACGAATCAAAAAACGAAATTGACTGGGGCGGAGTAGGTGAACCTATCAGTATGAGTACCCACCGCCTCGAAATTGGAAAGTCTGTAGGCAACTTCTTTGGGATGAAGTCAGTTGGAGTTTCGAAAAATGGACTTTGGTTAATTGAAGATCCTAAAACCGGAGCACCAATAGAGTTGAAAGATGAGATGCTTGGAAATTCAGATTATAAACAATATCTGGGTAATGGTCTGCCTCAAGTTTACCTGGGTTGGAACAATACGTTTCGCTATAAAAACTTTGATCTAAGTTTTCAACTGACCAGTCAGTTAGGTTTTAAAATATTAAATGAACCGCGTGCATTTTATGAAAACAATACGGTTGTTTACAACCGGTTAAGATCTGTTCAGAATGCGCCGTACGGAGGTCAGTACACACTCTCTTCTGCTCAAAAACAGACTTTGGTAAGTTATTACCTGGAGAACGGCGATTTCGTAAAAATGTCGAATATGTCATTTGGTTACACAGTTCCTCTAAAGGCAAACAAATATGTAAATGGAATTCGTGCTTATGTTTCAGGCGATAACTTATTCTGCATTACAGGATACAGTGGCCTGGATCCTGAACTTTCAAACATCGATGGGCTTATTCCGGGAATTGATAAGCGTGACAAATATCCAGTGATCCGTTCATTTACATTTGGTGTTAATGTTACTTTCTAAAACTACAAAAATTATGAAAACAAGAATATTAAATTTCTTATTAGCAATAATGTTGGTGACAACTATACTGCCTTTTAATAGCTGTACCAATTTGGATGAAAATATTTACAGTACAATTGCAACTGAAAAATACGAGTTCTCACAGAAAGATGCAGCCAGTCTGTTTTTACCAGTATACAGTAGTCTGCGTGATGTATATTGGGGGTGGAACGGATATTGTGACATTCAGGATGAATCATCGGATTTATGGTGTACTCCTTATCGTGTAGGTATTGGTTGGGGTGATCTTTATGTATCTATGCATAAACACCAATTCAACTCAGAAATCGGACACATTTGGACTGAATGGAATGGTGCTTATAACGGAGTAATTGCTTGCAACAAATTATTAGCAATTGAATCAGTAAAATCTTCAGAAACAGCAGTTGCGCAGTTGCGTGGTTATCGAGCATTGTACTATTATGTTTTATTCGACATATTCCGTAATATTCCATTGGATACTACCTTTAACCACCCTACAGGATGGTTACCAGAGCAGGCACTTCCTCAAAAGACATGGGATTTCACTATTAATGAGCTAAACGCTATCAAAGGAAAATGCGGACCAGACAATGGCATGGGTCAGATTAACGATTATACCGTCAATATGTTGTTGGCTAAGATGTATCTGAATCACAATGCATGGTTTAATAATTTTACCGATAATTCATGGTATGGTAAAGCCATTGATGAAATAAACGAAATTATTAAAAGCTCAAAATTCTCGTTAGCTCCCAACTACTCTGATAATTTTAAGGAAGACATCTCAACCTCCAAGGAAATTATATTCGGTATTCCTTTTGCCGAAAAATATGCCGGAGGAAACTATTATGCCAACAAATGGATAGCTACTGCAGGAAGAGCTGCATTTAACTTTAATGGTTGGGCTACAGGTGGTAGTCTGGTTATGCCACAGTTCCTGGATACCTATGATCCTCAGGACACACGATATACTTCCTGTTGGACATTGGGACAACAATATGATATAAACAGTGGTGCCGCAATAATAGCTGATGGAGTACCGGTGAACTATACAAAAGAAATACACAGTATAGACAATCCGGGTTGTTATCCATATGAAGGAGGTCGACTGATAAAATACCAGATCCTTCCGGGAGACTTTGGCACTTCCTATGATGATGTTCCTTTTTTCAGGTTAGCCGACGCTATGATGATAAAAGCAGAATGTTTACTCCGTCTGGGAGGTTATAAAGGTGAAACAGAGCAGGATGCAGCAAATCTGGTAACACAGGTGCGCCAACGGGCATTTAAAAATAACCCGGAAAAAGCAGTACGGACCGTTGAACAGTTGAAAGGTGGCAGTGTGTATTCTTACGGACATCGTGAAAATCAAGGGAAAATGGGCGAATCAGACATTTGGATTACAACTACTGAAGGTGGTTCGGATATTGAACTGGGAGGCCTGTTGGATGATCTGGCCTGGGAATTTGTTGCCGAGCATCACCGTCGCCAGGATTTAATTCGTTTCCGTATTCCAGCAAAAAATCAAAATGTTTACAATGGTAAGTCCTGGTTCTGCAAGGATGCAACTATAAATACTACTGATAATCATTGCGATATTTTCCCTATTCCTAAGGCCTTTATGGATGGAAATCCAAAGTTGGTACAGAATCCGGGCTATACAAAGTAGAACAAAATATATTTAATTCTGATTAAAATTAACTAAAATGAATAAAAATCTAATATATGCCTTATTAGGCTGCTGTATGCTCTCCCTTACTGCCTGTAATGACAGTATAACAGATGCAACAAGTAAACATGTTTACAGTGACAGTGAAAGTCCGTATTTAAGAGTAGATACCGGTGCAGTAGTTACAAATGAAATAGGATTTGCAGTAGGACATTTTACAGCTCAGACCATAAAACTGTCCGATTATTCCGATAAGTTCCAGAAGAATATGAATATGACGGTAGATCAGGTAATGAATGGGTTAAAAGATGGTACTGTCGTGTTTTATAATATCAGCCCAACAAAAAACAACTGGAATAAAGCTGCCATGACAAAAGGAACAACCGGATGGTATTATAATTCAGCCGGAGGAGTTTGTACAGTTAATGACCCGGCACGAACAGCAAGCCTTGATATTGATACAAGTACAAAGACACTCATTGTCAATATTAACGACACTGCCAAAGCGGGAACCGTTATGTCCTTTAATGTCGGATTTGCTGTAAAAGGACCTGATTATGACAAGTATGTCCGCTTTACATGCAATGTTTCAGTGACCGATCCAACCATAGTGCTGACAAGTATTTCAATACCTGCAGGCGATTATGTGACCTTTGGTATCGACTTCAATCTATATGCATCGACCATACAAACCTGTATGGGTGTAAGTGTGAAGGATTTTCTGGCCAATCTGGATTATAACAGTGCTGACGGTAGTCCGACTACCGGAACGACCCACATGTATGTTGTAAATCAAACAACGGGTGCATGGGACAATACCAGTACCTATACAGCCGATGCTCCGGGATATTGGATAAATGATCAGGGAGCGGTTTGTAATTGGGGAGCAACCGGATTTAGTCTGTATGCTGATACAAATATAAAAGATCAGATGTTATATATCGGTCGGGCACCGGCACTGACAGCCGGCACTAAATATACGATCAGTATCGGTTATAAAGACAAAAACAAGGTAAGTAACTTTTTCCGGTTCATTATAGCTGTAACTTTAGAGTAAAATCAACAAAAATACAGGAGGATGGGTAATGTTGTTATTAACCAGCCTCCTGTATCATTTTAAGTTCGTTAAAAAGATAACAACTTAAATAAATGAAAATGATAATCGGACTGTTTTTTAATTTTCAGTATTTCTGTTGTTTAATTAAAAACAAGAAATAAATAATTAGATGTCTTATTTGCGTTTTGTAAGTTGTTTTAACTTGTTGGTTTTAGTTTTTAAGGTGATTTTACCAGTGAAACATCTGACGGTAATTAAACCGTCAGATGTATTTTAATTCATAAAATCAGAAAATAGATTATGAATAGATTCGTTTGGGGAATATATCTAGTATTTTTTTTGTTAACAGAAGCAGTTAATTCACAACCAGCATCTTTATCCGACAAAAAGAATCCTCTTATTGCAGGATACTTTGCCGACCCAACCATAAAAAAGTTTGGTGACACATACTATATCTATTCTACCTCTGATGGAGTCAAACTTGCTTCCGGTGAACCAACTGTATGGATAAGCAAGGATTTTCAGAACTGGTACAATTATAAATTGAATTTGAACATCCCGGATGGGCTGAATAACTGCTGGGCTCCGGATGTAATTCATGCCACTGATGGAAAATACTATTACTACATGGGAAACTGTGAAATGGGCTGCAATATCTATGGCTATGTGTCCGATTCCCCTATGGGTCCATTTGAACCTGTTCATAATGGGAAAGCTGTTATACCGGCCGGAACTGCAAAGAAAGATTTTCCTGCATTGGATGCACAATTCCTGGTTGATGATGATGGTTCGGTATATTCTTATTTTGGAACCTGGTGTACTTCATTTGGTGGAATGGGATTTGTACAACTTGATCCGACGGATATGCACACTATCCTGAAAACAACTTATATTCCGATAGCCCAGATTCCAAAAGCATTCGAAGCAGCCTATCCGATAAAAAGAAACGGAAAATATTTTTTGATGTATTCATCCGGCGATTGCCGTCTGAGTTCTTACGCCGTTCATTACTCAGTAAGCAATAAACCCGAAGGACCTTTTATCCCCGGAAAAAACAGCCCGATACTTGTTACTAACATAGATGGAACGATTGATGGTCCGGGCCATCATTCCATTCTGAAAGAAGGAGACGATACCTACATTGTATATCACCGTCACGATAATCCGCATAGTACGAATGGCGAATTTAGACAGATATGTGTTGATAAACTGATTTTTTCGGATAGTGTGACGATTGAAAAAGTAGTGCCAACAGACACCGGAATTGTTTTACCGGTAAAGAATCATATCACTGTACCAAACCTGGCCTTTAAAACGAAGGTGAATGCCAGTTCCTTTTATCAACTTATTTCAGAACCGACACCATACAGTAAAACGGGCTACAACTACAGTTATCTTCCCGAAAATGCAGTGGACGATGACAATGGAACACTTTGGAAAGCTGCAAGCAGTGACTTGCCTCAACTGTTGACTGTTGATTTGGGTCATGTTCAGCCGATAAAACGTATTATGACTCAGTTTGAATATACGATCTTTTATTATCAATATAAACTGGAAGTCTCTGTTGATAGCATTCATTGGGTCATGTTCAGCGATAAAACTGCCAATCGTCGTTGTGGCAGTCCTATGATTGATGATAATAACGCAATGGTCCGATATGTCAGACTCACCATTACCGGAACAGAGAAAACGGGTATGATTCCCGCTATATGGAACCTGAAAGTATATGGTGCCTTGTTTGATACACCTGATTTCAAAAATACAGCATCAATAAAAGGACCTGGTGTACAAAGTTCTAAAAGACTGTTGGTTGATTTCAACGTTGAACCGTTTAAAGTGGGTACAGTAATGGCTACTATTCTAAATAAAGGAAAACTTGGAGGAACCATTGAGGCAATTGGAACCCCTGTTATTACTCAGATTGATGGTTTTAAAGCTGCATATCTGGATGGAAAAAGTTACCTGAAACTATCGAAGAAAGCTCCTGCCAGTCTTGACTGGAATTCTTCTTTTACAGCCTCTGTTTGGGTTTATAATCCTGATATAGAAATAGGGGAATGTCTGCTTGCCTGGAATTCACGGGAGAATATGTTGCAATCTTCTTATGCTGCATTGATGTACGGTTCGGGTAATTATGGTGCGATGGCTCATGGCGATGGAGCAGTGGATTTGCCCTACAAAGTAATACCGTCTAAAGCTCAATGGCATTATATTCTGGTGACTTTTGACGGAGCTTTAGAAAATGTATATGTAGATGGAAAGTTGAATACACAAACTCCAATTTCTCTTTTTGTGGAAAAAGGAGATGTACTGATTGGTGCTTCCGGTGAGCCTTCAGAAAATCTTACGGGATACATTGCCAGTGCTCAGTTGTACGATCGGTCAATGACACAGGATGAGGTGGTGAAGTTAATGAATTCCACCCGACCTCTAAAGCAAAGACAATAAATTATGATCAAATTTAAAAAAATACCGGAAAGTCTTTTATTAATTAAAAATTTTCAATTGACAATATAATAGAAAACAGTACATTTGAAGTCTGTTAAATAGGTAGAATAAAAAAAACACTAATAATACTCCATATTAAAAATCCCATGAAAAAATTAGTTATCATAATCTTTGTAAGTATAAGTCTGTGTTTGCAGGCACAAGTAAAAAAGAATGCCGGTTATCCGATAACCCCTGTGTCTTTTACTGATGTAAAAATAACTGATGCATTCTGGGGACAACGGCTTAAAGCAAGTCGTGAAGTGACTATTCCACTGGCATTTAGCAAATGTGAAGAAACCGGACGATACCAGAATTTTGTAAAAGCAGCACATCCAAGTGAATTGTATAAAGTGGAAGGGTTTTCTTTCGACGATACCGATGTTTACAAAACCATAGAAGGTGCAAGCTACTCTATGCAAACTTTTCCGAATAAAAAACTGGATAAATACATTGACAGTGTTTTAGTGCTGGTAGCTGCAGCACAGGAACCAGACGGTTATCTTTATACAGCCCGTACCATGAATCCGGCACATCCACACGAATGGTCAGGTACAAAACGTTGGGAAAAAGAAGAGGATCTCAGTCATGAATTATACGATATGGGGCACATGATCGAAGGTGCCATTGCACATTATCAGTCGACAGGCAAACGTAACTTTTTAGATATCGCCATTAAATATGCCGACTGTGCTTCACGTGCTATTGGTAACAACCCCGGACAGTTAACTATTGTTTCCGGTCATCAGATTGCTGAAATGGCTCTTTGTAAACTGTATGTGCTTACAGGGGAAATACGCTATCTGGATCTGGCTAAATTCTTATTGGATAAACGAGGATATACTGACAGGAAAGAAGAATACAGCCAGTCGCATAAACCGGTTATTGAACAGGATGAAGCGGTTGGTCATGCAGTAAGAGCTGCATATATGTATACCGGTATGGCTGATGTGGCGGCACTAACAGGAGATACATCCTACATACATGCCATCGATCGTATCTGGAGTAATATAGTAAATAAAAAGCTGTATATAACAGGAGGAATTGGTGCTAACGGTAATGGTGAAGCATTTGGTAAAAATTATGAATTGCCCAATATGTCGGCCTATTGCGAAACTTGTGCAGCCATCGGAAATGTATATATGAATTTCAGATTATTCTTATTGCATGGTGATGCCAAATACTTTGATGTCCTTGAACGGACCTTGTACAATGGATTAATTTCAGGTGTTTCATTGGATGGCGGCGGATTCTTCTATCCTAATCCATTAGAATCAATCGGTCAACACCAACGTCAGCCATGGTTTGGTTGTGCTTGCTGCCCATCTAATATTTGCAGGTTCATACCTTCTGTTCCGGGATATATTTATGCGGTTAACAACAGCGATGTGTATGTAAATTTGTTTATTGCAAATCATTCTGTCCTGAAAGTTAATGGCAAATCCGTTGAGTTGAAACAAAGCACCAACTATCCCTGGACAGGCAATGTGAATCTGGAAGTATCACCTAAAAGCAAACAAAATTTTACTCTTAAAATCCGTATACCGGGATGGGTAACAGGAAGTGTTGTTCCGGGCAATCTTTACAGTTATACCGATAAAAAAACATTGGCTTACACTGTAAAAGTAAACGGGAAAGAAGTGACAAGTTCCATTGAAAAAGGTTATTTCAGTATTCAACGTGCATGGAAAAAAGGTGACAATGTTGAAGTCCATTTCGATATGGAAGCACGGACTGTTAAAGCAAATGCGGCGGTAGAAGCTGATCTTGGCAAGATAGCCGTTGAACGTGGTCCTATTGTTTATTGTGCCGAGTGGCCTGATAACGATTTCAACATTTTCAGTATTATAATGAATAAAAAACCTGAATTCAAAATAGAAACCAAACCTGATTTGCTTTACGGCATCAATACCATTCAAACCGATGCACAATCGATGAGTTATGATACGCAAGGTAAACTGATAATAAAAGAAGTGAAACTGAACATGATTCCTTATTATGCATGGGCACACCGTGGAAGTGGTAATATGGCAGTCTGGCTTCCGGTTGATTTGAGTGCAACCCGACCTACTATGTCTCCAACAATCGCTTCAGAAAGCAAAGTAAATGCATCGCACAATGTAAAATCAATTTCTGCTATTAATGACGGGCTTCTTCCGAAAGATGAAAACGACCGGACTCTTCCGTATTATCATTGGTGGCCCAAAGAAGGAACTACGGAATGGATATCCTATGATTTTTCAAATGAAAAAACGGTGAGCCGCTCCACTGTTTATTGGTTTGATGATTCACCCTGGGGTGGATGCCGGGTACCTCAAAGCTGGATTATCTATTATAAAGATCATGCAGGTGAGTGGAAACCTGTTGAAAATTCATCACCTTATGGTGTAGAAAAAGGGATTGGAAATGAAGTTGTTTTTAAATCGGTAATTACTAAAGCACTAAAAATTGAAGTGAAGCTTCCTGAAAAAAATGCATCCGGCATTTACGAATGGGAAGTGGAATAAATACCTGACTCATTATTGATTACTTATTGTCATCATATGAACTTGTTTCATATGATGGTTGGATTGTTACATTTATAATTAATAGTGTTTAAAATTCGTAACGCTCTATTATTCATACGTATGTATTAAATGTGTATGTTCTTATTCCTGATTCCAATTTAGCAGGTACCTGCAAAAAAAATAGTTTATTCACCAAATTAAATCAATTTATTATGAAGTATCATTACAATTTTTTTACTTTGTTTTTAATGTTGGTCTTTTTAAGTGTCCAACAATGTTCGTTTGCTTTAGGAAGCCTATCAAAAGCAAGTTTGGAACTGTCAGCGATCCGGTCGGTTAAAGATGCTGACCAGAATATTGCTTTAAGTGCAGTTGTTACGACATCATTTGTTTCGCCATGGGAAACGTTGGGAGCCGTGAATAACAACATTCAACCCACATCGTCTACCAAAGATCAAACTGCTTATGGTAACTGGAACGGGGAAGAAAACTATAATACTTATAATTGGGTACAATACGAATGGACCTCGGCGCAACAAATTTCTTCGACCAACATTTACTGGTGGAGTGACGGGGGAGGAATTTCTCAACCAACTGATGCTTATATTTCTTATTGGGATGGTGTAGAGTGGGTAAAGGCTGGAACTATAGGTACAGAGTTGAATATATACAACACGTTACAGCTCAATTTCCTCACAAAAAAAATCAGGATAAATATGGTGAGCCTGACATCAACCGGTATTTTACAATGGCAGGTTATGGGGGCTCAGGGTCCTGCTTGCAATGCAACTTTATTAACTCCTTATGTTCAGGTTGATACAAACCCGTTGGTTCAATCAAATTTTGCAAATGTATTAATTAGCCAGACCTTACATTTAAGTGTGGAATCCAAAGATTCTGGACGATGGGTATGGACTGGTCCAAAAGGATTCACAGCTTCAACAGCTGAAGTAACACTGACCAATATTCAGTCTGACCAGGCTGGTGCTTATACAGTAACGTTTATAAATTCCTGTGGTGAAACATCTGTGCAGACATTCCCTATAACTGTTTTGGCGAATAATAATGGTGACTCTTACATCTGGCCATCTTACACTCCGACACTGAATTATAATTTTAAACAGGAGTTCCCTGATTTGGCAGAGCCAACGAAAGATCTTGATGATTGCCCTGATGTTGTAGGGACACAATCATCCGGATGGTGGACTTTTAAATGGGGACCTAATGCTAAAAAGCTGGTGACAAGTGCGGCAATAACTCCATTACTTGCCCGGTTGAATAAAGATTTTGCTTATTTCCGCGATGTTATGGGATGGCCACCTGATAAGCGTGCCAAAGAAGGATATCGTAGTGCTGTTTATCTTTTCGGCTCCGGTCTTAAATGCATTGACAGTGCCGACTCCACAGAATTAGGTGGCTGGCAAAGTGCAATAGGAGACTATCCTTGCATTCTGGCTTCGTATTATCCGATTTACAGTTTTGATCCTGCCTGTACTTACAATGATAAGGAGTCACAAATGGGAGCAATGGTTCATGAAGGAATACATGCTGTGCTGGCCGATCTTCCAGGGGCTAAAAATTCAGCCTGGTTTCAGGAAGGTGGGAATACATGGCTTCAACAGGAAGCAGCTGCAACACAATCGGGTGACTATTCTTCTATGGGATTTTTGAATGGTTGTGCTTTTATAGCACCCTTTATGCCTATCGAGTGCTATAGTGGCTGGCTTCAGGACGGCAGTTTTGGTGGTCCATCGGCTGAAGGTGTTAATATGACAAATGACGCCGGCAACCAGGTCTGTACATGGCGGAAATTCTTAGGTGGAACGCAATATGGAAACACTTTCCCCGTATTTTTGGGAACCTCCCTTGGAAAAGGTAGTGTACCCTGGATTTGGAGACATTGTAAATCAAGAGTACTTGAAGGAATGGCTGACTCATTGGGAGATACACAGGTTCGTCGTTTGATTGCCGAATATCGTGCTAAACAAGCTGTAATTGATTTTGGTGTCTGGAC
>Ga0302271_10003472_pt1 | contig 13290 bp, 7 predicted proteins | sample III_Bog_N1_1_FD_198767 | JGI IMG/M metagenome (GOLD analysis project Ga0302271, IMG submission 198767) | Peat permafrost microbial communities from Stordalen Mire near Abisko, Sweden - III_Bog_N1_1 | ecosystem: Environmental > Terrestrial > Soil > Wetlands > Peat | place: Sweden: Abisko... | reverse complement strand
TATTTAGTCCATTCAAATTGACTATTTCGATGACGCCAAATATCTAATTTTTCTTCTTTGGATGATCCCAGACAATATATATCGATAACGGCATCGAAGTATTGATGTCAACGAGCTAATTGAAGTTCGTGTGATTATAAGCGTTATCGATATTTTCGTTTTATTTGTTAGATATCGCATACCCAGCTAACCCACAAGTCCCTTCGAATTCCACACGCTCACCTAGATTAAACAAACCATTAGAAGAAACACACAGAAAAACCAAGAATTCTACCAAAAATGAGAAGAGAATTCACAGAATAAAAAAAAAACCAATCCAATACCTGCGATGAAGGAGTAAATTTTGTCTTTGAGTTAATCTAGCAGGAAGAATCTGACTTCGGTAGTGTCGAGATAGGAGCATAACATATTAGTCGCTCTAGGGATCAGCTCCTCGATTGATTTGTATTTACTTAATTTAACCGAGATATTCAAGAGATTCTTTACCATACTTTAATTCTTTTATTTCTCATCATGCGAAATCGAATTTCTCAATACATTCATAGCATGAACTGCCATTATCTGCAAACAACCTTCGTCATCCTTAGTAAAGAACCCTTCTAGCTTATTGATCGCTTGCATGACACCTACAAGTGTTCCTTTTTCGGAATCAATAACCGGTACACACAACACAGATTTTGTATTGTAATTATTTTTCTTATCAATTTCTGCATTAAATCTGCTGTCTTTATGTGCATCTAGAATATTCAATGGCTTCATTGTGTTTGCCACAAATCCAACGAGGCCTTGCCCAAAAGGGACTTTAATCACTCCTGACCCTTTTGCAATCTTCGTCCAAAGTTCTTAAGTTTGCTAATTCACGAGGAAAACAGATGCCCTGTCGCAGTTCAGAACATTACACGCTTCCTTCACGATCATTTAGAATGCTTCAGTGCTTTCGACTTAAAGATGGATGTTGATGATGGCATTGACTATTTTCTTGAGTTTATTAGTGAGCAAGAAGAAGAGATCGGAGGATTCGAGAGTATGTGCAAGACAGTCATAGAACCCGCCGAAATTACTCTTGGAGAGATTGAGGATCGTTTTTTTGAGGACACGCTCGTCGCTAACCAGCAAACGCATTTACTGGATTTATTTGTTATCATTGTATGTGCGTTAGTTCTCCCCAGCGTCTTGTCAAAGGGAAAAAAGGATAAATAGATTATTATGTTTGTTGCGAAAAGACTGGGGGAATTGGTCTGTTTTGCGTAAAATTAAGATTTGCATTACTTGATTTGAGATCGAGGAGCCTTGTGATGAACGCGAAGTCTGTGGAATGCGATACAAATTCAGATTTTATTTCAGTCTTAGGAGGCTGTTGAATCGGCTGATCATCCAATCCTGCTAATTGCTCAAAGGAACTTCTCTACCCATTATCAATGAAAAACGATTTGTTCGTTCCATCTTCATCGATATTCATATTTTGAAGAGTCAGCTGTCCAAATAGTTTCTTAGCGCTAATGTTGATATTACTTTTAGAAGAATTATTGTTATTATTGTTGTTGTTGTTAGGATTGTCTTTTTGAAGTTTTAAATGATAAGGATTCAGATCAACTTCTGCAGCTGAATCATGCATGCTGATAACGGGAGCGTTTTTATTCTAAGGTGTTGAGAATTTCTAAGTAAAGTTGAGTTTTGCTAAGGGAATGCTATTTTTCTTAGACTGGGATATAGGCATCAATAGAGGAGGAGGAGGATCTTAGCTTTTAGAGGATCGGGGAATTTGATGAGGAGCAACGTCAGTTGTGGGAACATCACTGGTTTAATCGTTATTCACTCGAGGTGGTTTATATGTGAAAGATTGTTTCGAGGATGGAGAAGGATAGACATTTCCTAAAGAAGAGAGGAAAAAGGGAGAAAGAAACAGAAAATTTGGTTATGGTAGGGTTAAAGATAGGGGATCAGGAGAAAGAGAGAGGGTTAGGCGAAAATAGCTCAAAAGAAACAAATTATTTTTGCAAAGAATAAATATCAATTTTACTGGCATGTTGACTTGCTGTTGAATTGTTTCCTTAATCCTACAGCAATTGCAGTTTCGGCGAGTTAATGAAGAAAGATGGATCCTGAGAGTTGCCATTCCTATTCTTCCCTGATTTCTCTTAAGTTAATTGCAAGATTTACTGCTTTAGTTTGATATTTTCAGCGACGATGGCTTTGAATACTTCATCCTTTTGTTTTAAAGAAATCTAAAAATATTCATTCATTGTCTTGAGATGCTTGATTTGCTTTTCTAATCTGATAATAGTTTCATTCTGTTGTGTGTATCTAGACATAGAGTTATCTTGGAGAATACTTTGATGTTGTTGTTTGCTGGATTCGATGATGTTCTCGCTTAATTTGTATTTAGATCCGTTTGTAGGGTGGGTGATATCTTATTCGTCTTCAAGTTCTGAGTTTCTATCACTCTCATTGATGATATTATTGTTATTGTTCATAATTGATATGCTTTGATTTCGTTTAATTGAAGTACTCATGTTTGGTAGATTGTTGCTATGTTTTTTTTATTTAAAACAACTCTCAATAGCAGCAGGGAGTTTAATGCCATTTAGCTAGCTGTAATTAGGAGGGATAAAGTAGAATGAATTAGAATGGTTATTCACGTTAGTATTAGTGTTAGTATTATTGCTATTGGTATTTATGGATGTGATTTCTCTGAGTCTTTATTATGAAATGTTTGCGGAAACATGAGATGAAGAAAGGTTACGCTAGAATAACTTCTTTTTTAAGTAGCCAAAGTCAGTCATCGTTAACTAATGGAATGGCGAAATAGATGTGCCAAAAGGGTAAAGAAGGGTACAGAATTGTGGATATTTTTTAATGATACTATTATTATTTGCTTAAATTTGATTGTTTGTGTTTGGGTGTGTTTATATGAAAAGCTGCAACTATTGTTTCTCTTTTGCTATTCGCTTAAAATAATTAAATTTTTCAAGGAGAACTTCTTGCAGAAATATTGCTTTTATTTTATGAAAAAACACATCAAAACGAAAGAATTTCCCTTTATTTCGCTAATTGAAAGGACACAGCTTTAAGTATAAAATTATTTAACTAATAGCAGATTTTACAAAACAAGTGGAACTTTTTATTCAAAATTGATAGGAACAATCATATGACATTGAGGTATTTTTCTACTGAAGCTTCTTTCAATTCAAAAGATATCTCAGATAAAAGAATTCTACTTGCTTTGTAAAAACTTATCCTAAAATGCTTACTAAAAGAAAAAAAAGAAAAAGAAAGAAATTTAGAAATTATTCGAAGACCTGTTATTATTTGTCATTATTTCTTGAAATTATTTGTCATAATTTTTAGTAGGAATCAATTGAATCTTCAAATTAATGTGCTCAATCGTATGTAAATTAATAAATCTGCAGCTATGATTTCATTCAAAAAGAAGAAAAGAAGTAAAGAAGTACATACAAGGTAAACACAATCTTTTCTTGAAGCCAATAAAACCCTTAGGGAAGGCCAAAACATCCTTGTGTTGTACTAAAAAATCATCAAAATAATAAAATAAACTACTTTTGTTATCCGAATAAAACAACAATAAAAACTATGAATAACTAGTAATAAATAGGTTGATTTTGTGATTTTTGAGTTTCAAAACACAAGTCAATTGTTGTTAAATTTTAGCTCCACGAAATTACCATCTTTTTTCTAAGTAATATCGTTGCTTTTGTTTCCTTTCTTGAATACCAGAGCATAGTTCGATATAGCTCTAGATTAAGAAAGCAATCTAACTGAAGTTATCTTATTTGGTAATTAATACTATTGAGTTTACTGCTGTTATTAAAAGTATTCTTATTTCTTTGTCCTGCGTAGCAACGAAGAACTACTGGACCTTGCTTCTTTAGGACTTGGGATAACTACAAACATTTACTTTCCTTCATTCTTTCCCACTTTTGCTTTTTTATCTCGTAGGTTTGGAGTGTTTTGCTGCCTTGAAGAAGCTAAATTCAAGAGAGTACAAAGTGTAGGAGGACCTTACTACGATCCATTATTCGATCGGTGTTACTGTATTTGGATATGTTTCTCAGTATTTTTATCTTTTTGATCTTTCAAAGACTCTGATCTTTGTATCTGCATGTTTGTGTTAAAACTCTTGTTATTTAGCATTCTCATTGTTAGAATATGTTGCGAATTATTAACCTTAGCATGCCCAGATCTTGATGACTACTCAGTTGAAACTCTCTCACCAGGAGTACCAGAATCCAAACTAGGTTGTATCTAGCAAACTGGTCTGTCCTTAACACCAGCAGTTAATATTTATCTCGTTTTGACTCGTTGATCTTCAGGGATAAGCTCAGAAGCATTCCAATGTTAGCTAGAAGATAGAATAGATTTTCTCAAATCAGCGGTTGATTGTGGAAGGCAACTTTGATTGCTGAACAATTAAGGCTGTTAAGGCAAAGAACTAACCGCCGTAGAAGTCGAAGAAGCTGCTTCAAACGTTCTAAGATAATTTTATGACGCTGCGAGATGATTTACACGATGATAGTAATTTTTATAAAGTGGCGCATGCAAGGCATTAAAGGTATTTTTATCGAAGAATGGAACCTTACCATTATTCTTTAGCTGAGCTGTAATATAAGGTGCAGCATCACCTTGAAGATCACTACTTGCATGACTACAACGGATGATATGCTTCTAAAATCGTTTCATATTATCAGATTATTTATCTTCAAAATCACGATCATCTTCTTCTTGTTATTCGAAATAATTCGTTTTCGCATGGTGATTTATGAACTTCTTCTCGTTTGGAATGCTCTGCTTATTTGCAATGAGAGTTGTTTCTTTTTATGGACTCGAAGAAGGTGGCAGACATTCCATTGTGAGTGAAGAAGAGCATGATGGGAGAATCTATGAAAGGGAGTGATTGTGAGAGATGAGTTAGTTCATTGAATTATGATTTCCCTTTGAGATTTCATTCATTTATTTTTGAAAAGAGTATTGCTGTTTTGAGGTGTTTTGCATGGATTTGAGAGCTTTATTGCCTAAACTATCCAAAGATTAGCGCTTCCATTCTAGTTTTTACTCTGAAAGGATATTGAATGGTTTATTCTGTGGTGATTGACTGCTTTAAGCTAATGAATTAAACGATGAAGAAATTGGCTCAATGTTTGGCTAAGAGTTGAATTTTAGATGATGTTGAATTAGCTCGAGAGAGAGGTTATTATTGGTATTCAGCTATTCAGTCGATCCTAATTGATTCGTAAGATATCCTGTTTTAGTTGTTGGTTTATTCTCCAAATCAATTTAGATTCTCTAATCAGTTGTTTATTACCTACTTCTAGCTGATTCCTTAGCACTATCTCCTTGTGATTATTTCACTCCCTTATCGCATTCTCCTGATTTACAATAATCAATCTACTATTCTACTTCTAAAGCATTTTCAGCAAGTGATCCTTACGTCTTAGCTTTAAATTCTTTCTGGGAAGATACCTTTTTGAATGCTCTTGAGAATATCAATTATCGTTTCGAAGGAGAGCTTGATGTTTCACTATGGTGGGTATTAGGATAATTGTTGTTATTGTTTTTATTGCTATGGCTTTTTTATATTTTTATTGGACGATTTATGAAGCTCTGATGTGTCTCCAGGACATTACTACTGTGAACTACTTATTACCCTTATTATTGTTGTTTCCTTTAGTAATAATAGTTAATCAAATAAGTGGATTCGATTGAATTATTGTTGTTGTTGTTATCGTCATCTTTGATTATTATTCCTTAATTGTTTTTGGCCATTTTGATCATAAGAATCCTCTCAAAGCTTATCTCTCTGATGAGTGTGTTTTTTGTTTTGATCTTTTGATTCTTATTTTCTTTGTCGGAAAGCAAAAATTATTAATTAATTTCTATCTTCACGGCTGTCAATGATTGTGAGAAAATGAGTAATCAATCATGAGAATTGTAAATTCGTGTCCTTTTTTGCTTTTTTTTACCACACAGATAAATAAAACAAGATAGGTTAGGTTAGTATTTTTGTGAAATAAAAAAAAATTGTGGAGCGAGATAAGAAAGACTTAAATAATTGCTAACTTTGAAATTGTTAATTTGCAAAAACTTCAAATGCTAAGCAAACAAAAAAAATAGATGAAATTGTAAAATCAATTGGAACTGAGATTCCATAGCAAGAATAAGGATTAAAACTATGAATTGTTTTCCTCTATCGACTAATAATATTTTTTCATTATTTTTTATGAAAAATTTAACTTTGTTCTTTACTTATAGATCATTGAAATGTTGAATAGAGTAACCAAACAATATTGAAATACATATTTTAGATTTTTACAACATAATATTCACAGCTAGTTCTTTATTAACACTGGAATATCTTTAATTAATTTTAAAAAACCATTTTTTGCAAAAATATTTTTCTTTACATATTATTTTTATTATTAACATGAATTTCATGAAAAAAGTGAACTTCAGTTTAAAAATTGATTCCTCCATGTTTAAATTCAAAATGATAATAACTCAGTTATGAATGCATCCTCATTCAGTTGAGCAAGTAATTACAAGAGATTAAATACTCGTTTAATGCAATCATCTATCTAATTAAGTCAGGCTAATTCTTTTAATCATCTTGTGTTGGGTTGCATCCATGATTCTTGGAAAACATGCATTTTTTATCTAGTTTGTACAAAAACAAAGTTGCCATTGCTTTGTTTCAGATCAATGAAGTGTAAAATGAATAATTTTTAATCAATTTTTTGATGATTTGGTGGAGGTTATTATCTATTAAAACTAGCCCAAATAAGGCAATTTAATTATTTCACCAGTACTATAACAGATTCTTTTGATACTTCTCAATTATATTAATCTCAAGATTAATCAAAAGTAGGCAAGTACAGCTGATAAAACGATCACAGTTAATTTAGTTTATTTTTCTTCCAATTATCATTACATTTATTATGGCTTTTAGTAAATAATATCCATCCATCCTCCCTTCTTCCCCATCTAATTTTCCTTTTCCATAATTCTTAGAAATTTTCTGATTTTTTCAATATTATCAATTGTCAGTAGCCATGTAGTGTTAATATTTTTGCATCACCATTTATTTTATTTTTTTTAAGTTGTTTTTCGTTTTAAGGTTCTTGACATTTTTCTTTAAATAGGATCAACAATTATTCTCTTGTTTGAAGGAGTTTATTATAATTTCTCATTATTTTATGAAGAAAATTATTAATTTTGCAAATATAAAAAGATTAAGGAATGAAAACAATAGAAATCTAAGCTTCAATTACAAAATTTTGGTGATTTTGGTCTACCAAAATGTTACATTGATGTTTTTTTTTTTTTGAAAATCAATTGAAATTTCTTTTTTTAGCGTCAAACATAAAAACACACATCCCATCTCCCAAAGACTTAATAATTGTCTTTCCCACTGAAAAGCAGATATTATCATGTTCAAAAGGGATTAATTAAAGGTAATTTCACAATTATTATTCCACTCAATTTCAAATAATTCTACTTCAAAAAAAAATGAACAGGGTTCTCCCTAATCTCTTAAAAACTGAATTGAAGAATCGAAGGGAAAAATAATTTCCTCAAAAACCAAAAATCAAGCATGTTTTTTCTTACTTTTTCGAATGAAGCCAATTTCTCCCTTTTCTTTGTGAAAAAAAAAAATAATAAACCGATTTTCTATTGATTTATTTATTTTTTTTAAAAAGCAATAATTTACCTTACAGTCAGCTAACAAAAGGTAAATTATGCCTACCATCACGGCACTGACAACCTATTTTAAAACAAGGAGCAATCAATGCACTGCTAATCTTCAAATAGCTCAAAGTTAAAAATTTTCAGAGAAAGCTCTTGATTCGGGAAAAGAAAAATCAAAGGCAAATAACATTTTAATATAATTTCTAGCAAGTCTTTCATAAAAATTATATAAATTAATTCATTTCTTTAGGAAACATAAAGAAGGTTGAGGGAGGGATAATTAATTACCCGAAGAACATAACCAGCCTGTTCTAAATTACTGCTTACAATATCTACAAAAGAAATCCTTTTTTTCAGACATTTTGTGCTAGAGGAACTAAAAAAAGTAACTGAAGGTAAAAATACTTACCTTACAAAAGCAGCTTCTGCATTTATCAACACAATGAGCAACGAGACATAATCATAATAAATTCCACAACCAGTACAGTCATAAATTCTCTTCGATGAGTCCTACTAAGCATAACTTCATTACGCCCACGCAATAGATAATCTCCAAGGAAGGTTTACTCGCTATGAAATCTTTATGTAGACTCTAATGATTATTGGATGTGGTATAATTGGATTTCTGAATGTTCTAAAAACCTCCTAACACGATCTTTAGCTTTCTTCAGGGATACAGAAGCCATTGCTTATATGTTTGATATGTCTTGTATGCTTTATCGAGAGTTTAATTATCGCTGTGATAGCCTGGAGATTTCATCCCAAAGAAGCATAAACTTAAAATTAAAAAAATTACCAAATGAAATAGCTTCTCCTGCCACTTGGAGTATATGCTGCAACTAGTTAACTTGTTCTCTTTGAGATATCCATGATTAATCGTAATAACTTAGTGAATCCTGTAGTTATCTGTGCTATGATTCTTCAACTGCAAACCATATCGAAAATACTAACAATTACAATGAAGAACAAACTTACTGGCTGTTTAGTGGGTTTCTCAATGCTTTATGTCATAACAAGATTACTAACAAGCGAGTGGATAGGAATAATTGAATATTTCGTTTCGTTTTCAGTGATTTTACTCATATGCAGCTCATAAATTACCATCGAGAAATTCAGTATAAACTAAGAATCCTTGAATCATATGAAAACAACGAATCTTCTCAATGTTGTAACCACCTTAAAACACATCTACTCTACTTTGCTACACCACATACCGCAGGGTATCGCAATCGTAGATACATCCCTTAACATCCACTGCACTAACGCTGCAATAAACTCGATTCTCCACTCTGAAAACAATGCATAAATTATCAACGCGCTGAATTAATTAACTTGGAGTAACTCTTCTGCTAATTAAACTAATCTAAACATCAACAACAGTTCTATTCATAATAGTTAGAATAATTATTTAACAAAAGATACTAACAATATCAGCAGTTCTCAGCCGAGTTTCAATTAAATTATCTAGAGAGTATTCAAGAAGAATGCTAAGAACCACCATTAGAGGTTGAAGAATCAATCAAATTCATTAAAGATAACTAAACAGAATTCCAAAGAAATCTCCAAAAAGATATCAAACAATCCAGTTACCAAAGGAGGAGTTAATTTGATAGAGGAAAAGGTAGAGCTACCATTGACGAATAAGGATTAATAGTAGCAGATGTAAGGGCAGTAATAGCAACAGCAACATTCATAAATAATAACTACTGATTTATAAAAAAGTGCTTGTATAAAGCAGTAGTAACTTAGATAGCAGTCACAAAGTCAACAGCAAGCGATATAAATAGCTGAATAACCTAATGAAGAACTAGGATTTTATGAAATAGAAGCGAAATGTGCAGATGGGAAGTAATTGCATATTAAACTAGTCTACTATGGCTTAAGTGGTTAGAATAAAGGGCTTGATAAAGAAGATGGAATAGACGCAGAAGGTGCAGAGTATTGCGAGTGGAATGATTTCTAAAGTTAATCATTGATGTTTTTGATAATAGAAGACTAATCTCAAGCGTAAATGGTGAAAAAATTGGAGAATTAAAATGAATATAAAATGCGAATGTTAGCTAGTGTGTCTCATGAATTGCGTACTCCGCTAAATTGCTCTATTGCGATGCTTCAGATTATGCGAGAGAGTCTGCAGTTTCAAGGAGAAGTTAACATGGTGAAGGAGAATCTCGATCCAGCGTTGTACTCCAGTAAACTACTGCTGAATTTGATAAATGACATCTTAGATTTCGCATAATTAGAAGCAGGGAAGTTCAAAATGACGAGTTAGTTGTTTAGTTTGAAGTAGATTCTGCAGGAATGTTTAGTTCTGATCTCGATTTAATCTCGAATAAAGAATTTATAACTGCGATTGCAGATGGGTAACGCTGAACAAGAAGACTACAATAGCTCATCGTAGATTGAAATAGCATTGCATGATAATCATAGTTCATTAGCCTTCAACGCTATTAATGAGCGGTGCTTGATAAACTCCGACCCCAATCGAGTAAGATAAGTAGTCCTTAATTTACTCAGTAATGCACTGAAATTCACAAATCATGGATTCATAACACTTAGAACTGAAATCATACAAGCAAAGCCACTCTCGGTAAAGATCGTCTGCGAGGATACAGGAATTGGAATCCCACCTGATAGATGCACTTCGATTTTTGATAATTTCAACAAAGCTGACTTGCAAAATAGAATCAAATATAATTAATGTGGAGCTGGGTTGGGGCTGTCAATTAGTAATTAATTAGCGAAAATGTTGTGTCCAAGTAACTATCGAGATTAGCCGATTACCGTAGTTTCAGAAGTCGGCAAAGGATCATCGTTTAGCTTTGTGATTCAAGATTAGTCGCAGATTTCAAATGAAATAACACTCAAAAGGAGCAATACTAATAATAATGAGAATAAACAACAGAATCTCAAGATAAATGAGCAAATATTGAATTAACTCTAACAAAAGGATTAAGTGCTCGAAGGAGAAGAAGAAGCTACGTTGACATAGAAAATCGATCCATCACTTGCATTAACAAACCTTGGGTTTTTAAAGAATCCTAAAGTCACCAAAATGAGTTAATTCGGTAAATAATCGGCTATGAGTCCAGTAGGAAATAGCAATTATGATAAGGATAACAATTCCAGCTCAATTCCAATGACAAACAATAATAGTTTCAGTGGTAGATACAAAGAAAATAGCATAATTCATAATAGCATCAATAACCTAGACAATTCAGATGTAGAGTTTATATCTAAGACAGTTCGCTCGTAGAACTAACCACTTCTTGATGAGTCTGCTGTTATTGCTCCTGTCGATGTAATCTTAAAATGCCCTGAAGGAGAAGTACTATCTTCTTCAATCTAAGAACGAGAAAAACTGCCTATATCTATAATGCAATTTCCTCCAAGGAGAATACTTTCTCCTTCATGCAGCTCAGCGTTCATTGCTGAGAGTTCGGTCTCAATTTCAGCGTTACAACCTATGCATTTTGATGTTGTAAAGCTTGAAATGCAAGATAAAAAACAACATGAAGATATAGAATAGCAGCAATTACACAAAAATGACATAGAATTAGCTTCGCCTTCGAAGAAATTCGATATGGAGATCGAAATCAGAAAAAGTAGCGACGATGGAGTAGAGCTAGACGATACATCGATTGTGAATAATTTACATTTCTCTGGAGAACCAGTGAAACCTCGTGGGTTCTCCAATGCTAGAATATCTTCGTCAGTGAAATTATCTTCAAATGGACAAAATGGGAACCAAACACTTTACAAAGAGCTGATGTCAAAATAGAATTCGATCGATTCCCACTAAAATTACATGTACTCGTATTCGTTGAGTTCACAGAAACACACCTAATATTCAACTCCTTCATAGTTTAATCCTATCCAAACACAACAATAGTTACTTATTCAGTAGCAACAATAGTAGCTCATTCAGCAAGTGCAGTAATAGATCCTGTAGCCACCTAGTCCTTATCGGGAGAATATTATAAACACCACAGCAAACAGCAATAAATACAAGAAACTTATCTAGCAAAGCAAAACGGTGTAGGTGATTCCATAGAAGCACAAATGGTTGTGCCATTCGTTGGAAGAGTTCAAAGCGAGCTAGCTCAAACGAACATGCGGTCATTCTTAAGTGCTAGTTGTAGATGACAATCAGTTTAACATCATCGCATTGCAGCAATAAATCATGAAATTTCACTTGCAGATCGATATGGCGTTTAGTGGGGAATCAGCTCTTCACATGATCTAATAAAGAGTACTCGCTAACTATCCTTGTTGTCCAACGTATTTAGTGGTGTTCATGGATATTGACATGCCAATAATGAACGGGTATGAGGCTACAATATTGATAAATGAATTTTTCAGAGAATAAAACATCTCTTCGTTTGATTGTCCGATAATAGCATGCTCAGCGTATGTAAGTCCGGAAGATAAATAAGCTGCTTTTGATTCGGGGATGCTGGATTATATTGTGAAACCGATAATGCTAGGAACACTGGATAAAGTGTTTTTTCATTGGTTTGTGTAGGCACATAATGCTACTGTGTCAGAGTTTGCTTGAGAGGGAGATGGTAAAAATATAGTTTCCAAAGATATAACTGCGGTGGGATGAAATGTCTGTTTCTTACATTATTTTCAAATTGTTTTCTTAACCTTTTTTGGTTGTCATTTATCTATTTGTTTTTTAGTTTTCGTGTTCGTTTTCTTGTAGTAATATTGATCTCTGCTAAAATGGTAGCATAAATGAGCAATATTATTGTATTATTCAGAGTGCATATTAAGTTAAATATAAACCAAAGAACCTTTTTTGATATTATTGAGTCTTCGAAGGAATTAGATATGTACAAAAGGCATACAGTTTAAAAGAATAAAAGAGAGATTCTTGTTTTTTCCTTTTCTCCAAAGCAAAAATTGAAAACTCAAATCTTCGAAAAGATAATTCAACACTCCTCCTCCTCATCGCCATCGTTAATACAAGTGGTTATCAACTTTAATTGAAAGCCTTTAAGCACTTGATTTAAGAACTTATCTTCTTCTCTTTTCTACAAAAAAAAATTATTGTTTTTCATTTGTAAAGTGCTTCAAAAGTTCACAATCTCCGAGAGCTAAAAGTCCAAGCAGCCCTTTTAGATTTGCTAGAGAGAATTGATTTTTTCATCTTGTTTGTTGTTTTATGTTGATAAAAATATGGACATTCTTGCTTAATTTTTCTATCTCTGGAAAGTATTTTTGAATGATTTTTGCTTTCTAAAAGTTATTTGCCTTAAAAAAGAAGTAAAATTCTCATTTAAAATTTATTTAAAATCTACAACGATTGTTTAAGCAGGAAGATAAGCATAATTCGTGATAGTTCTTTTATGACAGAAAATAATAGTTGACAAGTGGGATAAAAAATGCAGAAGGACAATGAAATAAAGGATTTTTTCTTTGTATTAACAGCAGATAGCCTCTTCCTTTGTCTGGGGAATCTTAAACAATTACTAAAACAGGAATCAATCCTCCTCCTCATCGTCATCGTCATTATCGTCTTAGTTTTCTTCATCTTCTTCTTAATTTTCATTATCATCTTCATCTTCATCATCTTCTAAATTC
>Ga0302271_10003471_pt1 | contig 13291 bp, 9 predicted proteins | sample III_Bog_N1_1_FD_198767 | JGI IMG/M metagenome (GOLD analysis project Ga0302271, IMG submission 198767) | Peat permafrost microbial communities from Stordalen Mire near Abisko, Sweden - III_Bog_N1_1 | ecosystem: Environmental > Terrestrial > Soil > Wetlands > Peat | place: Sweden: Abisko... | reverse complement strand
AGCAAATCGCTACGGCTAAAACAGAACGTATTCGTGTGGAAAATCTATTAAAAGCCAATGCAGCCAATCAGAAACAGCTGGACGATATAAATGCGCAGATAGCAGTATTGGTAAAACAACTGGATGCCCAAAAAACAACACTGGAAACCACAAACCAGGGTATTACCGACGACACGGAAGGAATAAAACTGCAGGTGGCACAGATTGAAGACCAACTGAACAAGTGCAAAATCATCTCACCGATAAGCGGGACAGTCCTGATAAAATATGCCGAAATGGGCGAAGTGGCAGCACCTGGTAAAGCACTCTTCAAGATTGCCGACACGAACAATATGATCCTGCGTGCATATGTTACGAATGACCAGTTATCAAAAATAAAAATTGGCCAGAAGGTAAAAGTGTTTTGCGACGCAGGGATAAAGGAAATGAAGGAATATGAAGGAACGTTAGCATGGATTTCCGAGAAATCGGAGTTCACACCAAAGACAATCCAAACCAAAGATGAACGTGCTAACCTGGTGTATGCTGTAAAAATCAATGTGAAAAATGATGGGTTATTGAAAATAGGCATGTATGGGAATGTGAAATTTTGAGACTAAGATTATTTCCATCTATCTATGGAACAGAACTCAAATTTAAACCAGGACATTCAGTTATTCCATTTGCATAATTACCAATAAACCTGAAATTAATATCCGAATAGAACATGTCTGCTATTGAAGTAAAAAACATATCTAAGAATTACTATTCTGCTAAATCCGGCAAATTTGCTGGAATTGGTAGAAATCCTCTGTTGGGGGAAGATCAAACTAAAAGCATCTCAACGAAGGAGACGGGTATTTCCTTTGAGGTTGAAAAGGGAGAGATTTTTGGTATTATTGGCCCGGATGGAGCAGGCAAAACAACCCTATTCAGGATACTGACTACCTTAATCCTGGCTGATAGCGGTAGTGCTGCGGTTGACGGATTTGATGTTGTAAATGACTATAAGGAGATTCGTAAAAGAGTCGGGTATATGCCCGGACGATTCTCGCTGTATCAGGACCTGACGGTAGAAGAAAACCTGAATTTCTTTGCTACGGTATTTAATACGACTATTGAAGAAAATTATGATCTGGTAAAAGATATATACCAACAGATAGAACCTTTCAAAAAAAGGCGTGCCGGCAAACTATCGGGAGGTATGAAACAGAAACTGGCTTTAAGCTGTGCATTGATTCATAAGCCAAGCGTACTGTTCTTAGACGAACCTACCACCGGTGTCGATCCTGTATCCCGTAAAGAGTTCTGGGGAATGCTCAAGAAACTGAAAGACCAGGGTATCACCATACTTGTTTCAACTCCCTATATGGACGAGGCTACGCTATGCGACCGGATAGCATTGATACAGAACGGACAGTTTCTAAAAATTGACACTCCTGAAAATATCGTTCGTCAATACAAAAATAAACTCTGGGCTGTTCAGAGTGACACCATGTACAAACTTCTCACTGACTTACGGGCCAATAACCTGACAAAAAACTGTTTTGCCTTTGGGGACAAGCATCATCTGTCCATGGACAATGATCAACTGACAACAGATGAGTTGAAAGCATTAATAGAAAAGTCAGGACATAAGAATGTTATTGTACAGGAAATTGAACCAACCATCGAGGATTGCTTCATGCAATTAAGTCAGGGTTAAGTAATTAAGAAAACGAAGATGAATAACACACCTCAAATAAAATCAGGGAAAGTCATTTCGGCTGTGAATCTAACGAAGAGATTCGGACATTTCACAGCAGTTGACAACATTTCGTTCGAAGTAGAACGCGGTGAGATCTTTGGCTTCCTGGGAGCTAATGGTGCAGGTAAAACAACTGCCATGCGGATGCTTTGCGGATTGAGTATCCCTTCCGGAGGCAAAGGAATAGTAGCCGGCTTTGATATTGAAAGCCAGACAGAGCTGGTGAAAAGAAACATTGGGTACATGAGCCAGAAATTCTCTCTGTATGATGACCTGAAGGTATGGGAAAACATTGAGCTGTTCGGTGGAATTTACGGTATGAAAGACAACGAAATAAAGGAAAAAACGGATGAATTGATGAAAGTATTGAATTTTGAGAATGAACGAAACAAACTTGTTGGCTCCTTACCGTTGGGATTTAAACAGAAACTGGCTTTTTCAGTTTCCATTTTTCATAGCCCGCAGGTAGTATTCCTGGATGAACCAACGGGTGGTGTTGACCCTATAACACGGCGTCAGTTTTGGGAGTTAATTTATGATGCAACATCAAAAGGGATCACCGTCTTCGTGACCACCCATTACATGGATGAAGCAGAATACTGCGACAGGGTCTCCATCATGGTTAATGGCAAGATTGAAGCTCTCGATTCACCCAGGAACCTGAAAAAGCAATTTAATGCAACCAGCATGGATGGTGTCTTTCAGCAACTGGCCCGTAAATCCACCCGTAAAGCTGATTAATTATGAAACAATTACTATCTTTTGTACGAAAAGAGTTTTATCATATCCTGCGTGACAGGACCACCATGATGATTCTGCTTCTGATGCCCATCATTCAAATTATCTTATTTGGGTTTGCTTTATCAACAGAGGTAAAAAACACACAGGTTGCCATACTCGCACCTACCAATGATGAAGCAACCAGCCGGATTATTGATAAAATTGATGCCAGTGCCTACTTCGACGTGGTAGCTAAGATTCACACAACCGAAGAAATCCAGCCAATCTTCAGGGATGCTAAAGCAAAATTAGTTATTGTTTTCGAAGACCATTTTGCAGAAAGACTCCGCAAAACCGGGAAAGCACATATTCAGCTCATTGCCGATGCTACCGATCCCAATGCTGCCACTTCGTTCACTTTTTATGCCAGTAATATTATAGCCTCCTACCAACAGGAATTGATGGGACCTGTGAGCAATCCGTACCAGATCATTCCGGAAGTAAAGATGTTGTATAATCCGCAAATGATTGGCGCTTTTAATTTTGTACCCGGGGTGCTGGGTATGATTATGCTTTTAATCTGTGCCATGATGACCTCAATAGCAATAGTCCGTGAGAAAGAAATGGGTACCATGGAAATACTGCTGGTATCACCCATGAAGCCGATATACACCATCCTTTCAAAAATAACGCCGTACTTTGTGTTGTCCTGCGTCAATTTTGCAACAATCATGTTGTTGTCGGTTTTTGTCCTTAAAGTTCCAATTGCAGGCAGCTTTATCAGTTTAGTGGTTGTTTCGTTGCTCTACATATTCCTGTCCCTGGCACTTGGACTGCTGGTTTCAACCATGACGAACTCACAACAAGCAGCCATGCTCATTTCGGGTATGGGATTAATGCTTCCTGTGATGCTACTGTCGGGAATGATATTTCCCATCGAGAACATGCCGGTGGCACTGCAATGGCTATCAGACATTGTACCTGCTAAATGGTATATTTCAGCAGTCAAAACAATTATGATTAAAGGACTCGGTATTACTTCCGTACTAAAAGAAGTGACTATCCTCAGCATTATGAGCCTGGTATTGGTTGGAATAAGTCTCAAGAAGTTCAAGATCAGGCTGGAATAGTGTGGGTAGTTGGTAGTCGGTAGTAAGTAGTAAGTAGTCGGTAGTAAGAAGTAAGTAGTAAGAAGTAAGTAGTTGATAGCATTCCAGACTGGGAATACCAGTCTAAAAATTCAAATGAAACAACTCTCGCCTACCACTCTTAACATCCCCGCAATTTATCCCGATATTTATCGGGAGGGGCTTGGGGCAGTTAGTTTCTTAAGAGTAAGTAGTCGGTAATAAGTAGTTGATTATAGTTGACAATCAACAGATTAATAATATAAATTTTATGATAAAATATCTTCTTAAAAAAGAGTTTAAGCAAATCCTTCGGAACTCCTTTCTTCCGAAAATGATTTTTATTTTCCCGTTTATGGTTCTCCTGGTTTTTCCATGGGCTGCCAGCTATGAGATAAAAAACCTGAACCTGAGTGTGATTGACAATGATCACAGTACGTATTCACAACAGCTTATTCAGAAAATAATTTCATCCAATTATTTCAAACTTACCGATGTTTCTCCCAATTACATCAAAGCACTAAAAAGCATTGAGCGGAATCAGTCAGACATTATCCTGGAGATCCCAGCCCATTTCGAAAAGGATATCGTCAACCGCCAGGGTGGGAAAGTAATGATTTCAGCCAACGCTGTGAACGGAATGAAAGGCGGTATTGGAATGACCTACCTGAATAGCATTATCATGGATTTTAATGCAGGTATCGTGAAAGATTTAATGCCTGCTGCCACAACCTCTGCATTAACTCCAACCATCCAGATAGACAGCCAATACCGCTTTAATCCTAATCTCAATTATCGTGTATTTATGGTTCCGGCCCTGATGGTATTAATATTGACCTTACTTTGCGGCTTCTTACCGGCTATCTCAATCGTATTTGAAAAGGAAAGGGGAACCATGGAACAGATCAATGTAAGCCCGGTACCAAAATCCACCTTTATCATTGCAAAACTAATCCCGTTCTGGATGATCGGAGGTATAATCATCACTATCGGCTTTCTGATTGCCTGGGCAGTTTATGGATTGATTCCTGCCGGGCACTTCTCTACCATCTATTTGTTTGCAGCCATTTATATTCTTACAGTATCAGGGTTAGGCATAGTGATTTCAAATTATGCATCCACCCTTCAACAAGCCATGTTCGTTGTCTTCTTCTTCATGATGCTTTTTATCATGCTAAGCGGATTGTACACACCTATCGACAGCATGCCTGAATGGGCTAAATGGATCGCAGCATTCAATCCGCTGAAACACTTTATGGTTGTCATGCGGTCGGTTTACCTGAAAGGAAGTAATCCGTTACAACTCATGAGTGACTTACTGGCATTGATTGGATTTGCCGTATTTTTCAATGCCTGGGCGGTAATCAGCTACAAGAAGAAAAATTAGAACTCATTCCAGAACAAAAAGGGTTGCCCTGTTTAGAGGCAACCCTTTTTGTATCAGCGATTCTGAAACATGAATAAATCCTATGGCCGGGACATGGCATTTTCAGTGTTTATCCTGATAGCAATATGAGTTTGAAGATCCTTATACGTTGCATTTAAAACTCCGTTATCAGCTCCTGAAGCAACAAATTCACCCTTAGCGGTGATCGTACCGAGCTTAGGGTCACAGGTTAGCACTATGCCTTGCACATTGGTGCTGAGGATGGTTCCATATTGATTATAACCCAGGAACGTTGGTCTAAAAACATCTGACTTTGACAGTTGTCTGGAGTGTTGATAGGGCCCGATCTCACATATAACCGTATCAACAGGTGCAGAAGAAACAGCAAAGATCCCATTCCCAACCGGACGCTCTTTGCCATCACTGGTAACATTCACTACATTAAGTTCTTTCACATACATACAACTGGAACCTCCGCCATCTAAATTTATGGCAGTATAGGCTCCGGCACTCTTCATTATGTCCGCCAGTTGTTTGGTGCTTACTCCCACTGATAACTGTGAGCGGCCATCAACCACACAGAAATAGATCCTGGTCTTATCGGCAGAAAATCCCATGGCGGTACGTGGATTTGGTTTTACCCAATCAGTCCCGGCAACCTGCCCTTCCTGCAGGATCAACCGATCACCTCCAACCATATCAGTCAATGATGGTTTTTCACCTCCGTTTGTCATAGTTATGCCCAGGTTTAGTTCTATTTCATCGTTCACCTTTAATGCCTTTAAGAAAGACTGAGCAATACCCTGACCGGACAATACGGCACTCCCGGCAGGAACAGGCATATTTCCGACCCCTGTTTCAACCTTAACTATTTTGGCTTTCAACGTCTTATTCACACCCCAATCCGTATCCATTAACCGGACCAATACTTCGGTTCCGTTGGAATCCGTATGGGTATACCTGCCATTCAGGCTATTATACATAACCAGTTGATCCGGGCTCCGGGTCGTATTTACCGCTGTAATGGGAAATGATTTTCCGGCAAAACGGATAGTCCCATCAAATACATTTATTCCAATAAAGGGAATTAAATTTTTATCGAAGGCAATATCAGGACGGGAGGTTGGGATCAACCCGATTTGTCCTTCCACCATGCATCCGGCAATCGGTAACCCAATGGGTCCTTTTATATTAAAAAAATCAGCATTTGTTCCTGCAAAGTACACAGCACCTGCTTTTGATTTTCGCTTAGCCATATCAGTCGGGCATTCACAGGTGAGTGTTGAATCTTTTCCCAGTACGCTTTTAAAACTTACATACGGATTTGTTGCGTCTACTTCCAGAAAAAATACCCGGAGAGGATTCGTAGCATCAACAAAATGTAACGATGTGTAATAGCTACCGGGCCCTACTTTGTAATGTGCCAGCGTATCAACAGGGTACGTCTTTGTTCCGACTACTACATTTCCGGCAAATGAAGAATATAAGAACAAAAAGAGAAGCAGTGAGAGAAGAATCGTCTTTTTCATAAAAAATGAAATTAAATTTAGTGCAGGTTGACAAGTGATATTATAAATGAAGGTTGGTGGTGAAACACCACCAACCTTCATTTGCCTATGTGTTGGAATCATTTATCATGCAAAATGATGTAAATGAAGACAAAATAAAATCATACTGCAAACGATTGCGGTATATTTAAATCAACGCATAATCCGTTCAGAGATTTTCTTTCCGGTAAGCATCCACAGCCTTTTTTACAGACCCATGGATCAACAGGATATTCTTAGCTAACTCGTAATCCAACCCAAGTTCTTCGACAATCATCCGGGCTCCACGATCCACCAGTTTGGCATTGGAAAGTTGCATATTCACCATCTTATTTCCTTTTACTCGTCCCAGTTTGATCATGGTCACAGTGGTGATCATATTCAACACCAGCTTCTGGGCGGTTCCTGATTTTAACCGGGTGCTCCCCGTCACAAACTCAGGATCAACAATGGCTTCAATCTTTATTTCGGCTTCCTGAGCAATAGGGGAATCCGGGTTACATGCTACCGAGGCAGTCAGGATGCCGTTTGCACGGGCATTCCGGAGTGCTCCGATCACATAGGGTGTCGTTCCGGAAGCTGCAATCCCAATGACAGTATCATTTTGATTCACGTTGCGCTCAACCAGTTCAGCCCATCCTTTATTAATATCATCCTCTGCATTTTCAACAGGATTACGTAAGGCTCTTTCTCCACCGGCAATTAACCCTACTACCAAATGGCCAGGCATCCCAAATGTCGGAGGAATTTCAGAAGCATCCAATACTCCTAACCGCCCGCTTGTACCGGCACCCAGGTAAAATATCCGTCCACCACGTTGCATGCGCTCTACAATTTTTTCCACCAGCGCTTCGATTTGAGGAATTGCCTTTGCTACAGCCAGCGGTACTTTTTGGTCTTCCTGGTTCATTTCAACCAGCAACTCCTTCACAGATTTCTTATCAAGATTGTCATGCAGCGAATTCTGCTCTGTAATTTTTTTAAACGACATAATATATTTTATTTATAACACAATATTCATTACTTATCTGTACTTTCCTACGATATGTCTTGCAACACCCTCAAATACTGATATCAACAATCAATGATACTTATTCTATCGGGCTTGTATGTGAATTTCATTTTCATTCCATCTCTTCACTGTATAGAGGGGGTTGACAGGGGGTTTATAGGGGGTTCATAGGGTCTTACCCCCTATGAACCCCCTATAAACCCCCTGTCAACCCCCTGTCAACCCCCTATGAACCCCCTATGAACATTAAATAAGTCATAACTAAAAAGGGAATCAGTCGAACTGCCAACAGGCACACAGGCACTCATTTCAAAGACAACTTCAAAGATACAGGATTAAAACGAAATTGCCTGAAATTGGGACGAATAAAATGAGAAAGTCTTATTTTATTTTGAGATAATACATCAAATAATGGGAACCGATACTTACGTATGATATTTCACCAACCCGTCCATCGGATTTTGAACAACCTGAGAGATGGTAATTCCGTGTCTGGAAGCTACCTGTTCCAATATTTCATGGAAATAATGGGCAATGGACCCGACAAATCCAACCTGTACATTTTCTGTTTTATATTGCAGGACATTACGTACAAAGAATGCATCGAAACTGTCGGATACAATTTTACGAATGGATGGTTCGTGAATGTTTTCAAGTAAAAACGGGGTCAGTTTGGCTAAAAAGCGGTTAGGAAACGGTTTTTTATAGACATTTTCCAGAATAACCTGTGGTGTCAGTTCATACGTTTTCAGCAACTTATCTTTTAGTTCTACCGGCAGTTGATTTTTAAGGGCATCAGCAATCAGCGTTTTGCCCAATACAGCGCCACTGCCTTCATCGCCCAGGATAAATCCCAAGGGAGATACATTTTCAGTAATTTGTTTGCCATCATACAGACAGGAGTTGGAGCCCGTTCCTAAAATGCAGGCAATTCCCTTACTGTGAGCAAACAGCGAACGAGCTGCGCCAACCAGGTCGCTCTGTACTTCGATCGACACATTCTTAAAATGCCAGCCAATGGCACCGCTGACCAATGCTATTTTTTCGGGGAATGAACACCCCGCCCCATAGAAGTAAACCTGATCCACCTGATAGCCTTTCAAGGATGGGACCAAAGATATTTCCAGATCACGGATGATTTCCTCTTCGGTTTGATAAAAAGGATTGATTCCTTTGGTAAAAATAGTTTTCAGAATCACCCCGTTTTCGCTCAGGCACCAATTTGTTTTTGTTGATCCACTATCAGCAATCAATATCATAATTCGTATTTTAACAGTTATTACTTGAATTTCAACGCAAATTAAAGCAAAAGGATTGACCTAACCAAAGAAATACGGGAAAAAAGTAATTTTTTATGCAAACGTTTGCATTAAATTGTAAGATTCCAAATATTTTATTACTTTTGACCTCTAATTTACACGATTGGTAAACTAGAAAACAATAATATGAGAACAAACCTGAGTTCACAAATCACGCTGACACGAGTTCCGAAACGATATTATCAACCGGAAGATGTCTTTGAATTATCGCGAGTTACACGATTTGAAAAAATAAACACGGAGATTTTCGAGAACGACCTGATTGGTTCGTTGAAAATCGCCCATGAAATTGCGGCCCTGATACGGGAAAAACACGCAGTGGGTGAAAAATGCATCCTGGGATTAACAAACGGCAAATCCACCGTCAGCATATATACTGAGCTGGTGCGCCTGCACAAGGAAGAGAAATTAAGTTTTAAAAATGTGATCGTATTCATTCTTTTCGAATATTATCCACTTGGCAATAATACGCAGGGTTGCTATCTTCAAATGAAAGAAGTCCTGTTCGACCAGATCGATATCCTTGCTGAAAACATTTACACTCCGAATGGAACACTTGACAAGTCGGAAATAATGAATTCCTGTATTGCCTATGAAAAGAAAATTGCCGAATTCGGAGGCATTGATTTTCAGATTTTAGGCATTGGACGTTCCGGGAATATCGGATTCAACGAACCTGGATCACAGTCAAATTCAACCACCCGGCTTATTTTACTGGACAATATATCACGAAAAGATGCAGCCGATTTGTTTGGCGGGATTGATACTGTACCCATTAGTGCCATCACAATGGGGGTAGGAACCATCCTGAAAGCTAAACGGATTGTGTTGGTTGGTTGGGGTGAACATAAATCAACCGTGATCAAGGACTCGATTGAAGGAGTGATGTCTGACGCTTTTCCGGCTTCATTTTTACAGACTCACAGTAATGTCAAAATGGTCATCGATTTACCGGCAGCGAGTGAGCTTACCCGCATTAGCCGGCCATGGTCGGTAACATCCTGCGAGTGGGATGAAAAGCTGATCAGGCGTGCCATTGTATGGCTGTGTATGAAAATCAAGAAACCGATTTTAAAGCTTACGAATAAAGATTATAATGAAAACGGACTGAGTGAATTGCTGGCAATTTACGGATCCGCCTACAATGTAAATATTCAGATTTTCAACGACTTGCAACATACAATTACAGGATGGCCCGGCGGGAAACCAAATGCCGATGACACCAACCGTCCTGAACGTGCCAATCCATATCCAAAAAACGTATTGATTTTCAGCCCACACCCGGATGATGATGTCATATCAATGGGTGGAACTTTCAAAAGACTGATTGACCAGCACCATAACGTGCATGTCGCTTATCAGACTTCCGGGAATATAGCGGTTGCGGACGAAGAGATCGTTCGTTTTCTGGCATTTCTGAAAGGGTTTAAAGATATTTATGACGACAGCAATAATGCTATTGAAGATAAATACCAGGAATTCCGCAAGTTTATCCTGCAGGATAAAAAAGAAGGAGACATGGACACCCGGGAGATCCTGGATTTAAAAGCCCTGATACGACGAGGCGAAGCAAAAGCTGCCTGCCGGTATATGGGACTTGCATCGAAGAAAATCCACTTCCTGAACCTGCCTTTTTATGAGACCGGTACAATAAAAAAGGGGGTAATGAGTTCTAACGATGTACAAATCATTAAAGACCTGCTCAGCGAGCTGAAGCCACAGCAGATCTATGTAGCCGGCGACCTTGCTGATCCGCACGGAACGCATAAGGTATGCCTGGATGCTGCATTGGCCGCCATTGATGAAATGAAAGAAGAAGCATGGATGAAAGACTGTCGCATTTGGATGTACCGCGGTGCCTGGAAAGAATGGGAAATCGACCATATTGAAATGGCAGTACCCATCAGTCCCGAGGAATTACGCAACAAACGCAATGCTATCCTGCGTCACCAATCGCAAATGGAGAGTGCTCCTTTTATGGGAAATGACGAGCGGCTGTTCTGGCAACGGTCAGAAGACAGGAACCATGCTACTGCTGAATTGTATTCCCAGTTGGGACTGGCATCTTACGAGGCTATTGAAGCTTTCGTACAATATATTCCATTATAAATCATCCGGCTATCATTTTCAAATTAAACACACTAAATAAAACAATAAAACTAAGAAATAATTTAAATTTATTTATGAAACAAATTAATTGCTTTATAGCATACAACGATGTAACCCAAGCTGAAATTACTGCTCAAAATTTATTGAAATCATCACTTGTCAAATCAGTATTTCTGCTTGCAACATCGGGAAATAATTTAGATGTTGACGGTTGCGAGAGCATTGAAATTGATTCCATAAATAGCACAAGTACCTTCAAAAAGATTTCCGAAAAGTCAGACACCCCGTATTCGCTTCTCTATACCAAAGACACTACCCTCGAATTAGGTCAGTATGCCCTGGAACGTTTCTTCCACATTGCTGAAGGGACAAAAGCCGGGTTGGTTTATTCCGATTATTATCAGATAGCAGATGGCGTTCGTTCCAACTTACCTTTGATAGATTATCAGGCTGGAAGTTTGCGCGATGATTTCAATTTCGGATCCGTATTGTTTTACAACACCGAATATCTTAAAAAAGCGGTAGATGCTGCGACAGTAGACTACAAACATGCCGGATTGTATGACATCCGGTTAAAAGTGTCACAACTGGCTGATTTAATCCATATCAACGAATACCTGTATTCGGAAATTGAACATGACACGCGTAAATCGGGAGAAAAGATTTTCGATTATGTAGATCCTAAAAACAGGGCAGTCCAGATAGAAATGGAAGCTGCCTGTACAGACCATTTAAAAAAGACCGGCGGGTACCTGGCTCCTAATTTCAAGAGCATTGCCTTTGAAGAAAAGTCATTCCCGGTTGAAGCTTCTGTGATCATTCCAATCCGTGACAGAGTCAGGACAGTGGAAGATGCAATAAAATCGGTACTTTCCCAGAAAACCACATTCAGTTTCAACCTGATCATCGTTGACAATTTCTCGACTGATGGAACGACCGAAATAATTGAAAAGTACGCCAAGCTGGACAGTCGCCTGATTCATCTCAAGCCGACACGTACTGACCTTGGAATCGGCGGTTGCTGGAATGAAGGTGTTGACTATCCGGGTTGTGGTAAATTTTCAGTACAACTGGACAGTGATGATGTCTATGAAAATGAAAATACACTCCAGACCATTGTGAATGCATTTTATGAACAAAACTGCGCCATGGTGATCGGATCGTATACCATGACCGACTTTAAAATGGAAACCATTGCCCCGGGACTTATTGACCACAAGGAATGGACACCTGAAAACGGGAGGAACAACGCCATGCGTATAAACGGACTGGGAGCGCCACGCGCATTCTACACCCCTATACTTCGCAGTATTAAGGTTCCAAACACCAGTTACGGGGAAGATTACGCATTAGGGTTATATTTCAGCCGGGAATACCAGATTGGACGGATCTACGACTCGATCTATCTGTGCCGCCGTTGGGATGATAATTCGGATGCTTCGTTGGATGTAGTGAAAATGAACGGGTATAACCTGTACAAAGACAAGATTAGAACTATCGAATTGAAGGCCAGACAAAACCTGAATAAAAAATAGACACCTAAATAATACCTATATTGTTAATGTTGTAAAATTATAACCTTCTATAGCTAACAAACAATAATTAATTTGTTGATTTTATTTTATTAAAATTAACGGAATAATTATTGTTTATAGAAGAAACATAATTTTAAAATTCAGGATTATGAAAAAGACATTCAGTACCGGTTTTATTTTCTGTTTTTTCTTAGCAGCATTCTCTATGAATGCTTCGGCCCAGGAGTACAAATACGATTTGAACAAGTATTTCACTCCGGATATAGTGCGTAACAGGTTGGATTTGAATTTCAACGGTAGAGGTGATTTTGGAAATAACACAAGCCAACCCACCACACCTGGAAATCCGAAAGACTCTACAAGTTCTTCGAACATGAACGGGAATATTCAGTCAACTTTTCAAACCACCAGGAATACGCGAAAACACATCACTGATTTTTATCTTGTTGGATATCTATCTGGAAATACGTCAACAAATAATGATAACCGGGACCAAACCTATGCAAAGAATACCGGAAATAATGTATCAGAAGGTATAAATCCGAACTATTCAAGTACAATTTATAATTTAAAAAATCAATTCATTCGATTCGGTGGTTCTATGAATTTATATAATTACATTGAAACCAATAATAATAATTATAAATTATATAAAATCAAATCAAACTATGACCAACGAAACTTTAGTGCGAATGCTTCAATTGCCATAGGTGTTGGCAGAATTGAACAAGTTGAGGATGCCCGCCAGGCTATTTATATCCTGGAGGCATTATCCACGAAAGGGCTCTTAACCCGTCATTTAGCGGAGG
>Ga0302271_10003470_pt1 | contig 13291 bp, 7 predicted proteins | sample III_Bog_N1_1_FD_198767 | JGI IMG/M metagenome (GOLD analysis project Ga0302271, IMG submission 198767) | Peat permafrost microbial communities from Stordalen Mire near Abisko, Sweden - III_Bog_N1_1 | ecosystem: Environmental > Terrestrial > Soil > Wetlands > Peat | place: Sweden: Abisko... | reverse complement strand
GACTGACCATAAATTGTAATGGATTTTGTGTAAAAAAATCTTAATAATAGAAAATAAAAATTTTGTTCTCAAAAGAAATAAACTTGAAAATGGTGAAGATTTTAAAGATTGATAAAGGTGGGGGGTGGGGGGATGGATAATAAGAACTCAACTACTAAATTTAAAGGAATTCAAAAAAAAAATTACATACTAAAGATCTAAGGAAAAACAGTAGTTTTAAGGAATGCACCTATTTGAAGTAGACTAGATGCAGAAAATAGGCTATTTGCTCTCACAGGTCTTATTAACTGAAATAGATATTAGGAGAGGATATTCCTAAAATCAATCATAAGGTGACAGGACTCAATAATCAGTTGGAACAAGAGGTGAATGGCAAATCCCTTAATAAATTCTCATTTATGAGTAGTATGGGAATTAGCGATCTTGTCTATGCCTAATAAGCTGTAAACCGAGTGGATAGAAAGACAATATGGTGAACAAGAACTAACCATCAAGAAAAGTAAGAAATTACTTGAAGAAAAATAGTTCGTGTTATTTCTACTTCATAGACTCTAACAGGTTACTATTGCTATCATTGATGATTGATTGTCCCAAGATGATTTCATTAGAATTATCCTGTTTGCTTTATGAAAAACAATCTCAATATTATTTGCTGCCAAAAAATGACATTTTTTTAATTATTTTAGTCTTTCTTTATTTAAATTCTTTTGATTTGAATATGATATTCTTTAGCCATTACGATTCCATCAAGAAATATTTAATTATTAACTCTTCCCCCTTCTTATCTTATGTCCTATAAAGATGTAGAAATTATAATAGTAATTACTCAACAAATAACTCTCAACTTTATAAAATTAAAAAAAAAGAAGGATTTTTATGGGGTCTTAAGCACATTCTTCGTACTTTGCCAATTCTTCATTGGTAATATCAATGTTGGTCAGATACAACCTGAGTTTAGACATATTTTGCTTTGCTTTGTTCTCCTTTTATCTTGAGCATTCTTTTATAAAGGAAGAAACCTCCAGCTGCTACAATTCCTGCGAAACCAACAGAACCAATAACAATTCCAGCTATTCCACCATCGCTCAGTCCATCATCTTCATCATTTGTGTTGCTATTAGACCCTCCATTAGCTGCAGAGCACTTAGATTTGTCTAAGTAGATGCATGTAGAATCAAGGTAAAGTGAAGTAGCTCCATTCACAGCACAAGTCACGACTAGACCATTAATTGTTGGCACTGTAAAATCCTTAGTATTAGCTTTGTTAGTCTGAAGATCAATCGTAACACAGACATACAGCTGAGAAGTTTTTGTCACAGGAAATTCCACATTAACTGCTGTTGAGGTTAGCATTCTCTTATCATCTGAATACATTTCTGTTGAAACGCTTACTACGGGGAACTAGCAGTCGCTGATCGAGCAACTTGGATTGTTTACAATGACAGATGAAGCAATCGTGTTGTATGCTATCATCGGAGCTAGTTTCAGTCAAATCAGGAGCAGTATTTCCAAGGATACTGCTGAGACTAATAGAACTTTTCATTTTTCGACCTGATCTTAATTTCTAGACAACAGCCAAGACTGTTGTTTTACTGCCAAACGAATAGGGCTACATATCAACTTCCTCCGATGATGATGTTGACAAGCCAGTAGCAATAGAATTTATAAATGTCTTCCCCAGGTTTTCAATTTTCGTAAGCACATCTTAGTTATTAGAAGTTGAGCTGACAGTTGCTCCAACAGAATTAACTAAATCGCTCATGGAAACCTACATATTATTTAACACTATCAGGTTGTTGAGACCATATTGTAGTACATCCGAAAGGGAATAAAATTTATTTTGAACTGTTACGGATGCCTTCTCAATACATTTTCCACCTTCTGAATTTGAAACGAGTATCTTATCAGCTTCACAAGCAACGCAAATGTTTGGCACTTCTGGAGTTAACTCAGATATATTTTTGCATAAATCCATGCACTTCAATCCATCGGAGGACTTGTATTATGCACAAGAGGCCACACAGAAAGTTTCTTTGTTTCCAAATTATTAATATGTATCAGCTGGACAGAAATTACATCCTGTTGTTGTGCAGCTTGGTGAGGAGCAGAAATACCTGTGAGAATGTCGGGGTACTTGCATTTTGAATCGCAGGATTTTCCATCGCTCGACATTTTATAATTGGCGCAAGCTGCCGCCGAGAGTTCTCCTGATTAAAGACATACATAATCAGGGAAAACTACAACATAATTAGTTGGACAATTGGTGATACATGTACTGTCACTTTCGAGGAATAAGTTTTTGCAGACTGTGCATTGCTTGTATCCAGTCATTTAAACAGCTGTCTCAAGTTTACTCGCATCACACACTGAAATGCATTGTAAAGAGTTTGATGATATGACTGTTGCACAATCTGTCTTAGATGGCAAGCATGTTTTATCAGAAGCTCTGGAAATCATAGATACAGGGCAGACTGCAATGCAGTATTTTTTTGAATCCTAAGTGTAAGTATAGAAATTTTCTGGGATTGCCGTCAAGCAAAGTTTGCAAGAGAACATAGACATAGGATCAACCTTAATATATTCGGAAGTAGCGCAAGCACTTACACATTGAGTTGAATCGCTAGAAAGTAATTTTGTACAGCTAGTTTTTGTTAGTATGCATGCTTTTGCCTCAACGTCTACAATCAGCGAATTATCACACTTTGCAACACATGACAAGTCTACACCTAACTCTTGATATTAGGGAGTAGCACCTTCGCAAACAGTGCATTAATAGTAGGTTTTACTAGAATATGGATCCTGAGTGACCTTTTTAAACGATCCAAGAGGACATTCATTCAAGCAATATTTTTTGTCTACACTGATAACTCCATTATAGCAGGTCGTATAAGAACTTAAGCATGATACCCAGGTGGATCTTGCGTCGGTGACTGGGCAATCTTTGATGCAACTTAACTTGTCTAGACTCACGTAATCAGCGCAGGTTACACATTACTTGTAGCCAATTTTCTGAACGTAATACTATTTATCATCGCACTATGGTTAACATTTAATTCCATCGACAGAAACAAAATTAACTCCAGTGCATTCAGCAGTTGAAGCAAGACATGTTTCTAAGGTAATGTTTGTCAGCTAAGGTGAAGCACAATAATCTCAATTTGTCTTGTCTTTGTTTGGAATGGGTTTAGCAAGTATGCATGGATCGCATGTTGAATAAAGATAATTTTCACCTTTTGGAATACCATACTCATTGCTTAAACAAACATTCTTTCCACATAATTTGGTAGTTTTGGTCATATACGTTTTGCAGTCAGCATCTGAAGAAAGACAGAGTTTGTAATCCTGATCGACAATCTAGGTGCTAGGACAACTTGCAACACAAGTCTATGTTATCATATCGAAGTACAGAGTTCCTTCTGGGCATGTACAAATCTGCACTCCATTGACGTCCTGTGGAGTCTGAGTATCTTTGCAAACGGCTGCACCACAAAGTGACTGGCCTTGAGTGAGCTACAACTTGCATTTATCAACAGAAGCAAGGCATCTTTTTTTGCCTTCTTAGGCAACATCATATTTGCAAGTAAAGGGGCAAGACTTTCCGTTCGACGAAACATTTGCATAACCACAAGCATAGCACGAATTGTGGTCGTTATTATCTGAACCAACTATATAATCAGTGTCAGGACATTCATCGATACAAGTCTTATTTGATTCGACAACAAATCCAGGACTACATTATGATCTCACAATACAGGTGCCTGGAGTTGAAGTTGATTTTTTATCTTCATATTCCTTGGGAAAGCCACAGCCTCTTCCAAGAGAAAAAAGCAAGCAAAGAATCACAGATATTAGGAAAATCTAATGTTGATTCATATAATTTTGTTGTTTATAAATGTTTTGTGTTTATTATTTTTTATCAACTCTAAGAGCTTCATATTTAAAGCTAACAAGTTACTCAATATTATCAATTAATCAAAATCGAAGAAGATAAAATAGATCTATTTACAAGACAACCGAGTTTTTCTTTTGAAGCAAGGAAACTCTCCAATACTTTTAGTTCTTCACTGTTGTTGAGGGCATGAGATATTTTCTTTAAGAAATCTCAGTTTGACTTAGGTTGGTATAGAGCTAACACTGTTAATAACAGGTCTTTCGAAGAATTTAAAAGTACTGATGAGTATCCTCTTTTATCTGAAGAAAGCGTTATCGTTATTGATTATTTTAAAATATTTTAGGTTAATACCATAACAGGTAGATTTTTTTGCAAAAAATGCATATTTTATCAAAACTAAACACACAACTAGCCTATCAAGTACTATGCTTAAAGACAAAACATAAGTATTGAGTTAAACTAGTTGAATGCTTATTTCTCTTGAGTTTATTAACTGGTCTCAAAAATAGGTATTATGGTTTTAATTTAATCTATTGAAGAGATAGGCATATTAACAATCAAACATAGACTTTCAATAAGGTGGAAATACAAAAGAAACACAAAATAAGTTCATTGGTTGTAGGTGAGTTAGTTCGTCTGTGGTTTTAAGCCAAAACAACAAAAAGAATTATATTGAGAAGCCTTCTATTACTAGGGACTGAGAAATAAATAAATAACTGATGACTCAATATCTATTATGACGTTTTTTTTCAACAAGAGCAGGCAAAGTAATCTAAGAGGCAGGCATGGGAAATCAAACTTTTTTCCCTAGAAATTTTTATCTAATCATTTTTTTGCCCTCCAACTTTTTTTTTTTATTAATGCATAAATATGAAGACAAATATGGCACTACAAAGATTGCATTTGACGATCTTGTGCAAAAAATATTAATAGAACATATCCTCCATTTGATTATTTAAAATAATGAGAATGTAAATATCTGGCTGAAATTCATTTAATTAGCCATTTGTATGATATTATCTATGTATTGTCTACAAAAAAATGAAAAGAGGTCATGTTAATTTAAATTCATGGGATAATACCTGAATTAATAAAATGTTAAATTGTTAAGATTATCAACTTGATTCCTAGCCCTAATTATTGAAAACATTAAAGATTTTAACAATAGCCTATGGATAATTTATTTTAGCTGTAAACTCAAAAGACTTCCAGCTTGAACTTTCATTTTAAATATTTTTCACAATTTCGTTTCAACACATATTTATTTATTTAAGCTAGCATAGCTAAGATTTATCAAAAGAGATTCGTGCCTTCTATGTCATCCTTTATTTGTTAAATGTTGAATACATTTTAGCTACATTTTAAGAATTGTTAGAGGAGATTTTGAAAATATTTGTATTTAAATGAAAGGACTTAATTGAATTAATTCACAAAAAAAATCCCCCGATCAGAGAAAAGGAAAGTAAATTTTTCAGGTGTCTGTTGTGTTTGTTTTTTTTTCTTTTTCAAAACTATTATTTTATTTTCACTCTTAATGATATTTTGAAGCATGGTTGATACTATCTTCTCTGCTTCCTTTAATTGATCAACTTTGACTTAAATTCTGCCAGTAGGTTTTTTACAGTCATTTTAATCATTTTAATCTTCTAATCATCAATAGTCAAGCCGATAGCTTTTCCCTAATCTTCCACTAAGGCATAACAACCTGTTCTGGGTCTAATCTAAATTTTTAAAAAAAGTGATTTTTCTTTCCATTTCAATAATGTTGAACAACTGAATATCTATTTCGTTTGATTTTTTATTTATTTTTTAAAAATTTTATTGAGAAGAGAAATACAAGCTAAACAGGCATATTTGATAAACTCATTTTTTTAAATTTGAGAAAAAATAATGAAAGGTGTCTTCCTTTTTTTCCATTCTAAAAGCTTTAATAATTATTTTGAATTGCTCTCATGAAGCTTGATTGTCCTCACTCTTTCAGCTCTATTAGCTGTGCAAAATGTTGAACTCTCATATTTGTATTTCTCATTAGCAAAATTGAGTTGCTCATCCAGAAGATCAATCATTTCTTTTTGTATGTATTTTTTTGGGTAATAAATCTGTATGGGCTTTCTTGATAGTGGATAATACAATAATTTTATCTGTAAGCTAACTGTCTATCAAGTTGATAGAGACTTTGCCCTTTTATTTCTCTTCCATTTTGATTGTCAATCCCTCTAGTATCCCTTCACATCCATCATCCTCTCCATCATTATTTTGTTATCATTCATTTTGTAGATTTTTTTATTTCCCCAAATCTAATCTTCAGCAATGCCGGATTCTCCAGTTAATAATGTCTAAATATTGTGTAGGAGTTATGAATAAGTAATTATTAGTATTACTTTGATACTAAGGTAATTTTCGCCCTCGACTGAAAAAAGCGATTCTAAATCATTTTTTTTACTTATATCGAGCTACCTAGCATTCTTAGGTTCTTCCTAAACTTTGACTAGCTAAAATTGTCTTAAATAAGCTAATTCTCTGCTGATTTGAAAGTGGATGATATCTAATTTAGATAAAATACTTGCAATTATTCAGAATTTTTAACTTTTAGGCATAAAATGTTTGAGAGTTGATTACAGAAAATAACTGTTCTTTTTCTTATGAATTTTTTCTTTACATATTTCCAAGGTTGGATATCGAAATGCTATTGGAAAGGACTAGCTTCATAGTTTATAAAAATACATAATTTCATGTAAAATCACTGTTTAAAATGGTGAAAAACAAAATTCAATTTGTGACAATATTTCCAATCTAATAATAATGTGGGATTCACATCAAATCACTTTAGAATCTTATTCTTTTCCAGAAAGCCACCCTTCAAATCATAGATTATTTAAGAAAAAAATCTTTAGACAATTGATTAAATATTTTGTCTGTGAAATACAAATAAAGGTAAATGATCCTCTGAGTATGAAATGCTTTTCAAAATGGAGAAAAACCTAAAAGCTACGAAATGTTTTTTTTCTTCTAATTTTCTTTATATTTTCGAGCCATTTATCCTCAGAATCTTCATCAAAACCTATTATTTTTTAAAGATTATCTATGACAACATCCTTGTAATAACCATCACCTTTGTTTGTGATTTGTCTTTGAATAAATTGAGAAACTTTTTTATTTTGTTCTGGATTTTATTAAGGTTGCTCTTTTTCATCTTTTTATTCTTCTTCTTCCTCAAGAGTACAAAAACAATGTTCCTGTCTATTTAAGTAATTTTCCTGCTTCTAAGAGGAGTTTTCTACTACAAATACACTTCCTGCTGTTTTTAATTCATAGATTCTAACTGCTACTACTGCTGCTGTGATTGTGAAGATGATTACATTAGAATTATTCTATTTGCTTTATGAAAATAATAGTGTTATTTTCTGACAAAAATTTGACTTTCTAAATTATTTTTCTTTCTTTATTTAATTCTTTTGATTTGAATATGATATTATTTTAGCCATTCTGGATTCATCAAGAAATATTGCATTATCAACTCTTCCCCTTATTATCCTCTTTTATCGATAAAAGATGCAGAAATAATATTAACAATACCCAAAATATATCTCTCAACTTTACAAATCATCCATTAAAAAAAAGAATGACTATTATGTGTTTTTTTAAAGCATATTCTTCATGCTTCAACAATTCTTCTTTGATAATCTCAATGGTCAGATACAGCCTGAGTTTAGACGTATTTGGCTTTGTTTTGTTCTCCTTTTATCTTGAGCATTCTTTTATAAAGGAAGAAACCTCCAGCTGCTACAATTCCTGCGAAACCAACAGAACCAATAACAATTCCAGCTATTCCACCATCGCTCAGTCCATCATCTTCATCATTTGTGTTGCTATTAGGCCCTCCATTAGCTGCAGCGCACTTAGATTTGTCTAAGTAGATGCATGTAGAATCTAAGTAAAGTGAAGTAGGTCCATTCACAGCACAAGTCACGACTAGACCATTAATTGTTGGCACTGTGAAATCCTTAGTGTTAGCTTTGTTAGTCTGAAGATCAATGCTAACACAAATGTACAGCTGAGACGTTTTTGTCACAGGAAAGTCCACATTAACTAGTGTTGTCTCTGCGGATAACATTCTCAGCATAAATATGTTCGATTATGCCTATACGTTAACTACGGGGAACTAGCAGTCGCTGATTGAGCAACTTGGATTATTTACAATGACAGATGAGACAATCGTGCTGTATACTACACTGTTTCCGGAGTTGACTTCAGTCAAATCAGGAGCAGTATCTCCAAGGATACTGCTGAGACTAATAGAACTTTTCATTTTTCGACCTGGTTTTAATTTCTAGACAACTGCCAGGACTGTAGTTTTACTGCCAAATGAATATGGTAACGTAGCAGCTTCCTCCGATGATGATGTCAATTACAACCCACCAACAATAGAATTTATAAATGCCTACCCCAGGGTTTCAATGTTCGTAAGTAGTTCTTAGTTGTTAGAAGCCGAGCTGACAGTTGATCCAACAGATTTAACGAAATCACTCAGGGAACCTTATAAATTATTTAACACTGTCTGGTTTTCGATAGCTCTTGAAAGTACATTCGAAAGGGAATCAATTTTATTTTGAACTGTTGTGGAGGCCTTCGTTTTACATTCTCCACCGGATGAATTTGAAAGGAATATCTCATCAGCCCCACAAGCAATGCAGGTGGTCGCATCTCCTAGTGTTACCTCAAATATAATTTTGCAATGTTGCACGCACTTCAATCCATCTGAAGACTTGAAGTATCCGCAGGAAGCAGAACAGGAAGTTTGTTTCCTTTCAAATAATTAATATGTTTCTTTTGGACAGAAATCGCATCCTGCTGTTGTGCAGCTTGGTGAGAAGCAGGAAGAATCTACGAGAATGTCTGGGTACTTGCATTTTGTATCGCAGGATTTTCCATCAGTTTACATTTTGTAACTGGAGCAAGCTTACACAGAGAGTTCTCCTTTTTAAAGACATACATTCGCAGGATAAACAGCAACGTAATTATCTGGACAAGTGGTGATGCATGTGCTGTCACTTTCAAGGAATAAGTTTGTGCAGACCGTGCATTGCTTGTATCCAGTCATTTAAACAGCTGTTTCAAGTTTACTTGCATCACACGTAGATGTACATTGCAAAGAGTTTGCTGATATGAACTATGCGCATTCTGTCTTAGATAGCAAGCATGTTTTATCAGAAGCTCTTGAAATCATAGAATCGGAGCAGGCTTAGATGCAGTATTTTTTTGAATCTTAAATGTAAGAATAGTAATTTTCTGGGATTGCAGCCAAGCATAGTTTGTAAGTCAAAATAGATATAGGATCAACCTTAATATATTCTGAATTGCTGCAGGCACTTACACATTGAGTTGAATCGCTGGAAAGTAATTTTGTGCATTTGGCTATGGTTATGCATGCTTTTGCCTCAACGTCTAAGATCAGCGAAGAATCACACTTTGCGACACATGATAAGCTTACACCTAACTCTTAATAGTAGGGAGTTTCACCATCGCAAACAGTGCATTAATAGTAGGTTTTACTCGAATATGGATCCTGAGTGACCATTTTAAACGATCCGAGAGGACATTCATTAATGCAAGATTTTTTGTCTACACTGATAACTCCATTATAGCAGCTTGTATAAGAAGTAAAGCAATTACCATAGGAGTTTCTTGCGTCGGAAAGTGGACAATCTTTGACACAACTTAACTTGTCTAGACTCACGTGGTCACTGCAGGTGATACATTACTTGTAGCTATCTTTCTGAATATAATACTCAGTTGAATCGCATTCTGGTCCACATCTTTTGCCATCAGTATAAACAAAATTTACTCCATTACATTCAGCAGTTGAAGCAAGACATGTTCCTGTGGTAATGTTTGTCAGCAAAGGTGAAGCACAATAATCGCAATTTGATTTATCACTCTTTGGAATTGGTCTAAAAGTAGGGCATGGCTCACATATTGAATAGATTGTATTGCCACCATTTGGGATAGCATACTCATTGCTTAAACAGACATTCGTTCCACATAACTTGGTAGTTTTCGTCATAAATGAGTAGCAGTCAGCATCGCTAGAAAGGCAGACTTTGTAATCCGGATTAACAATTTAGGTGCTTTGACAACTTGCAAGACATGTCTGCGTTTTCATATCATAGTAAGGAGTTCCATCTGGGCATGAACAAATCTACACTCCATTGACATCCAGTGGAGTCTAAGTATCTTTGCAAATGGTTGAACCACAAAGTGTCCGATCTTGGGCGAGCTACAAGGTGCATTTATCAGGAGTAGCAAGGCATCTTAGTTTCCCACCATCTTAAGCAACTTCATTTCCGCAAGAATCATAGCAATACTATAAGCTTGATGAAATATGCAGCTTATCACAAACAAGACACTTTTTGTAGTCCTTATATGCTACACCAACTACATAAGAAGCTTCAGGACATTGATCGACACAAGTCTTATTTTCCTCGATAAGAAATCCAGGAATACATTATATTTCTTCAATACAGGTTCCTGGAGTTGAAGCTGCTCGTGTATCCTCATAGAACTTGGGATAGGTGCTACAGCCTCTTCCAAGAGAAAAGAGCAAGCAAAGAATCACAGTTATTGGGAAAATCTAAAGTTTATTCATAGAATTTTGTTGTTTTTAAATGTTTTGTGTTTATTATTGTTTATCAAATCATGCACATTCAGCCTCTAAGAGCTTGACATTTAAAGCTAACAATTTACTCTAGGTTAATTAATCAAAATCTAAGAAGATAGAAATAGATTTATTTACAAGACAACCGAGTTTTCCTTTGAGGCAGGAAGCTCTCCAATACTTTAAGTTCTTCACTGTTGTTTATGCCCTGAGATGATTTCTAAAATAAATCTCAGTTTGACTAGGCTGGTATAGAGCCAACACTGTCCATTACTGGCCTTTCGAATAGTTTAAAACTACTGGATGACTATCCTCTTTTATCTGAAGAAAGCATTATCGTTATTGATTATTATAGACTATTCTAGGTTAATATCATAACAGGTAGATTTTTTTGTAAAAAAATGCATATTTTATCAAAATTAAACACATAACTAACCTGTTAAGTACTGTGTTTAAAGACAAAACATAATATATTGAGTTAAACTTTTGCATGCTTATTTCTTTTGAGTTTATGAACTGGTCTCAAAAAATAGGTCTTATGGCTTAATTTAATTGATTGAAGATAGGCTTATTAACAATCAAACATAGACTTTCAAAAGGTGTTATTTCGAAAGAAACACAAAATAAGCACATTGATGTGGGTGGGTAAGTTGGTCCGTGGTTTTAAGCTAAAACTACCCATAGAATTCTATTGAGAAACCTTTTGTTACTAGGGTCTGAGAAATAAATAACTGTTGACTTAATATCTATTATGACATTTTTTTCGATAAGGGTCAGCAAAGTAATCCAAGAGGCATGGGAAATCAAACTTTTTTCCCAGAAAAATTGCTAGCTAATCGGTTCTTTGCCCTCAAACTTTTTTTTTGATTAATGCATAAATATGAAGACAAATATGGCATTAAAAAGACTGCATTTGACGATTCAGTGAAAAATTATTAATAAAACATGCCCTTCATTTGATTATTTAAAATTATGAGAATATAAATATCTGGTTCAGGTTCGTTTCATTAGCAATTTGCATGATATTATCTATGTATTGTCTACAAAAAAATGAAAAAAAAGTGAATACGAAAAGAGGTCATGCTAAAATGATGGAATAATACCTTAATTAATAAATCGTTAAATAAAAAAGAATATCAACTTGACACCCAGTCCTAATCATTGAAAATATTAAAGATTTTTACAATAGCCTAAGGATAATTTATTTTAGTTGTAAACTCCAGAGACTAACAGCTTGAACTTTCATATTTAAATATATTTCACAATTTAGTTTCAACACATATTTATTTAAGCTAGTATAGTTAAGTTTTATCAAAAGAGACTAGTGCTATCTATGGTACACTTTATTTTTGAAATACCGAATACATTTCAGCTATATTTTAAGAATTGTTAGAGGAGCTTGTAAATATTTGTATTTAAATTAAAGGACTTAATTGAATTAATTGATAACAAAAAAAATCCCTGGATTGGAGAAAATGAACGTAAATTATTTAGGTAGCTGTTGGGTTTGCTAATTTTTTAACTTTTTCAAAACTATTATTTTATTTTTACTAATTCATATTTTGAAGCATGGTTGATATTATCATTTATGATTCATTTAATTAATCAATTTTTACTTAAATTCTGCCAGTTGGCTTTTTTACAGTCATTTTAATCATTTTAGTCTTCTAATCATCAATAGTCAAGCCGATAGCTTTTCCCTAATCATACTAAGGTATAACAACCTGTTTTGGGTCTAATACAAATATTTTAAGTAAAGTTCTTATCAACTACGATAAGTTACTATCTATTTTATGATTTTTAAATTGATCCCCCCTTTGTAGAAATTAACAGTACTTGTCTCTCCGTTAGTAATGCTTCTTTGATTTTTCTTTCAATTTCAGCCATTGTCGAATAAAATAATCTCTATTTCGTTTGATTTTTCATTTATTTTTTAAAACTTTATTGAGAAGAGAAATTCAAACTAAACAGACATATTTCATAGACTCATATAAATTTTTTGAGAAAAACGAATGAAATGTGTCTTCCTTTCCATTATAAAAAATCAAGTGATTAGTTTGAACTGCTTTCACGAGGCTTGTTTGTCCCCACTCTTCCAGTTCGTTAAGCTGTGCAAAACGCTGAACTCTCATAGTTGTATTTCTCTTTAGTGAAATTGAGAAGCTCATCCAACAGGTTGATCATTTCGTTTTGCATATACTTTTTTTGGTAATAAATCTGATGATGGACTTTCTTGTTAGTGGAGAATACTTCAAGAATATCTATAAGCTAAGTATCTATCAAGTTGATAGAGACTTTACCCTCTTATTTCTCTTCCATTTTAATTGTCAATCCCTCTAGTATTCCTTCACTTCCATCATCTTCTCCATTATTATTTAGTTATCACTCATTTTGTCGATTTTTTCTCCACAATATAATCTTCAGCAATGTCGGATTCTCCAGTTAATAAGGTGGAGATATTGTGTAGGAGTTATGAATAAGTAAGTATTAGAATTAATTTGATACTAAGGTAACTATCACCCTTGACTGAAATAAGTGATTTTAAATCATTCTTTTTTACTTATGTAGAGCTACCTAGCATTCTTAGGTTCTTCCTTAACTTTGATTTCACTAAAATTGTCTTGAATAAGATGATTCTCTGTTGATTTGAAAATGGATAATATCCAATTTGGCTGAAATACTTGCAGTTAATAATAATATTATTCATTTCATCAATACTTTATATTGTTTTTTATTCTATGTTG
>Ga0302271_10003469_pt1 | contig 13291 bp, 9 predicted proteins | sample III_Bog_N1_1_FD_198767 | JGI IMG/M metagenome (GOLD analysis project Ga0302271, IMG submission 198767) | Peat permafrost microbial communities from Stordalen Mire near Abisko, Sweden - III_Bog_N1_1 | ecosystem: Environmental > Terrestrial > Soil > Wetlands > Peat | place: Sweden: Abisko... | reverse complement strand
AATGTAAAAGATCAAAATCAATAAATTTTTCTTTAACTCTAAGGTTTCTTTTTTCCTCTACTCGCTGTTTCTTCTTCTTCTAACTCCGACAACTAATGCTTGTTTCAATAATATCAAAATCTCTCTATTTCCCTCTCTTTGTTTTTTATTATTTTCTCTTCCTTTTAGATGACCTTTTCCCTTGAATCCTGTCTCCCTCCCCTTTTTTGATTTCTAAAAATGAAATGAAAAGAAGACTACTAAATAATAAGGCTATTTCACTCAACTGAAACACTTTTTAATTAAATTTTTGAAACTTTTTTCTATTACGAAATTAATCATTTGTTATTTTATTCTTGCTATTTTTTAACATTCGAAAGTAGGACATTTTCAGGAATAAAACATCATCAAATAATAACAGGAAAGCATGAAAAATAGTCAAACAAAACTATGCATGAATTTTAAGAATTATGAATAAGCAAAGATTTAAAATTTCCAAAAAACAAGATATTTTCAATTGGCCTGTTTATTATTATTATTACAAATTGAATTCATTATTTTTGGTTTTTTATCAAAAATAATCAATGAACATTTCAACATTTAAAAAGTGTATTAGTGAATAGCAAGCAAAGAGAGAATGAGCTCCAGTAACATAACCAAAATTACATTTGTAAGAAATGGTGTAACTATTATTTCTTCATCAGTTTTATATTAGAATTTGATTTAGAAGTTATGCAGTAGTTGGTGCCATTAACAGCATATTTTTTTAATAGTTTTAAACAATTGAATAGGACTTATTCCTAGTTAATTATGCACTAGAGAGAAAAGTTGATGCTTGCTGTAAGATGTTGGTTTGATTTTTACAATCTTTTCGTGCATTTATCATTATCAAATTCTTTCCTGAATTAGAGTTATGATTTGCTTTTATTATGGATTAACTTTTATCTTAAGAGATATTATTTGAGGTTCACTTTTTTCCAATACCCAAATGAAGATAATAACACTTAGAGTAGTTCTTCATTTTTAAAATTACTTAACTATTATGGAAGAGGCTATTTTGAAAGCCCTAATCTTGTGGTAAATTGATTTTGTTTGCTTATTTCAAATTCATGAAAGAATGAATAGAAATGAATTATTTGTTGTTCCATAATCCACAGTTACAAATCAACAAGAATTACAGTTTTAGAAAATTAACTCAGATATAGACAGATAATTCATGAGATCATTTTAAAGATAGAAATAGTAATCATAAAATTATTAAAAGTAAGTGAGAAGGACAAGTCTGTACTAAACGATCTCACAATGATGATTTTTTAAAAATGCATTATTAGCATCAAAAACCAAACCAAAATAATGAATAATTAAATCAAATTATATTCTTTAAACTTGTTATTAAATGCTAATCGCTGTAGTTAACTTTTAACCAATGGATGCCTTTTTTGTTGTTTCTCGCTGAAAAAATCATAACCCCCCTTGCAATTTTTGTACTTTTGTTTAAGATAACACAATAATTTCTTTGCCATGTTTCTTCATGTATTTGTATTACAAAAATAGATTACTTGGAATAGTAAAATGATTTAAAATGAGTGACCAACATAATCTACTAGATTTTTGTCTTTTAATCCCTTTTATAAAATGATCTTACTGGTCTATTTTTGATTTGGATTCTCAATCTAGTGGAAATCTTAACACAAAAATTAGCAATAATCTTAAAAAAATTTATGAAAAGCCTTACTCGAACTATCCCTCAAAGATGAGATTAACGCGAATGCAATAATTTCAAAGTAGACATAAGAATATGCTCTTTCCTGCTTGCTATCTTTTTAAATTGTCTGTTCTAAACGAAAACCCAAAATATGGTAAGATAAGCATGCATACCATATGGACCATTCACCTACTTTCAAAGTGATTATATTTCAGTGCAACTTGGCGTTAAATCAATTTGAAGGGACCAATTAATTTGCTTAGCTAGAAGGCTCTGCTTAATTGATAGTTTGCTCACTTCTTTTGTTAGAAGATTCTGTGCTTACAAGTCCTCATCAGAAGGATTAATAATTTTTTCCATATGAAAGGCAAGGGAGATTGAGGAAGGTAATAATTAAAATCAAACAAATAAATAGCTGATTTCTTCATTCTTAGCAAACACAATAATATCAATAAAGAATCACTGGTACAACAACACAGGAATAGCTAAGAGAGATAAAATACAATCACAATCACGAATCTATGGAAGCGGAACTATACGGATGGGAGTTAGTTGACCAATACGAGAAGATAATTGGAAGCATCGCTGAGTGGAGGACGAACATGTACAGCATTCTGAACTTAGTCTCCTGGAAAAAGTAAATTTAACCTCGTATGTAGAGTGATATTGGGCTCATTCAGAATGCGCTTATGCTGCCTGCAAACTACGACATAGGAGATTTCACGTTGCAGCAAGTCAACTAAATGATCAACTTCAAGACTCTCTTTGATTAGCTCATAAGTTCACATAAGCAGCTGATCCATGGTTTTTCATCTTTGCTGAGTATCGAATTACTGTGTGAGTTGGAGTAAAAGACAGGCACGCTTATTACTTATTTTGATTACAGCCCACATGCTAGTTTAGTCTCACCAATCCATCTAGCTGCTTCTCTTAATCTTCCAAGTCTGCTAGGAGATCACATGACTTTCTAGAAACAACATTATTCACACCCTAATAATCTTTAGCATCATCCTCATAATGGTTAAAACCTTCATCATCAATCACATGAACATCCTCTATCTATGCCCTTGATCGTTTCACTGTCTAATTTAGACACTTTACCTCAATCTGAAGATGCAACTCATCTTGAGAACATATCCAGTTGTCCAAGCAACTAAACAAAATCTAAGAATCCTTTAAAAAGCTCTCTCGAACAGGTTTCGAACTGCAGTACATGGGTTTCCATCAATAGTTTCACAAACTGTGGAGATGCTGTCATTGAAATTGAATGAAAAACACAATAATAACAAAAAGGCAATAACTTATCTCTTTCTCTATCTCTCTATCTTACTAAATCAAAGCCAACCCCTTTAAATCTCCCTCTTCTGAATCTCTTTTTATCCTTTCCAAAGGGTTTATTATTAACAGGATTGTGAAATCAATCTAGCAAATACTAATTATTGTACATATTTGCATGTTTATTTTCCCCAGAGAAACTCACACTTTTTATAAATTATTTCTTGCTTCCTTAAACTCTCTCTCTCTAAGAAAAGCAATTACGCATTCGATTTGATTAAATTAGAATCCATCGTCCCTCACTCCTAAATCGATTTAGGTGTTACTCCTTTTTTCTAGATTCCTTATTATCTCAAAAGACAATCAATTTTACTATTCTTTTTAGTTAATTATTCGAAACATCCATTCATTTTGTTTTTTTTCATCAGTTTTTTAGAACATTTTCTGTAGATTGATATTAACACGAGCTTCTAATAATCTTGCGTTAAAATCTCAAGTTTATTCCTCCTGTTTTTTCATCAAACTTCTTGATTTCTTACCTTTCAAGCCTAAACTGAATATTGATTAAAAAACAGTAACATGAAGCTCGACTCCACAAATTTTCTTTTGCTTTCTTTAATTTTACTTTGTTTTTTGGGTGTAACTTTCCTTATTTGAAAAACATAGTTTACTGTAATTCAAGATGTTTGATTGAATTAATTAGATATCTTCTCAATCGCTTGGATTTTGGTTGGGGTAATAAAGGAAGAAGAAAGATGAATTTCACGGTATAAATTACAATTTCATATTTTGTCTAATTAGAGTTTTCATTAGGGATGATGATAAACTGAAAAATTCAAAGAATTTTCCTCCTATTTTTTCCAAATTTTTTCTAACACTTCTTTTTAGATTTCGATTTGACTCTTTAGATTTTAGTCATCAAATCTACCCACACACACACACCAAATTGTTGTAACCAAAATATAATAAATGATGGGGGTATTTCCTTTTGTTTTTTATTTTCATTTGAGTTATTCATTAACATTTTGGTGATTTTTTTTTAAGCAAAAACCACTTTCTAACAGATTAAAACTATTAAACAGTATTTTTTGCTATTTTTCGAAAAATGATCAGTTTCATTTAACAAAAGCTTGCTGCAAATATTATTTATCTCTATGTCAGTTTGTCCCTGATAATCCAAGAAACAATTAAATAAAAATGGAACAGATAAATAATAAATATGAATCATTATTAAGAAAGTGCACTTAAAAAAAATATCTGTTATTACTGCAAATAGTTTATTGATTTCTTCGAAAATGTATGTATTGATCAAATATGTTAATTGAGGATCTTACAATTTCTTCATTTTTTCTGTTAAGTCTAAATCGGACGTTTTCATCGTCGAGCTATTTATTGAGTTTCCCGTTATTTAAATATCCACAAAAATTATTGAAATTTCAAGATAATTGTAAAAAAACAATTAACTTCTTTTTAAGCTATTTTTTCTCTTTTTTATTGAATTCAATAAATATTGATTAAGTATGGTAAAATTTTTGAGAGAAAAATTTTGATAACAGACAGTAAGAAATATTAGAACTATCTACTTCCATTCTGTTTTAATGCTAAAATCGAAAGTGCTTTAATACAATCAGCAACTCTCCTCTCAAAGAATAACTATTGTTTCTTGAGGAGCATAATATCTTTTTAAGGATTTGTATCATCTACCACACAGAATAAAAAAGGACTTGTAAAAGTACAAGATAATACATCTCTTTCTTTTTAAATGAAAATAAACAAAATTGGATGGAGTCTGCCTTTGTCTAAAACCTTATTTTAATTCATTCATCTATTAAATGAGTCTCATTTGTCAACAACCTCGAAACTCTTGATGAATAGATAATAGACTGGTGCTAATTCATCTTCTGAATGAATATGAGTTTCAGTCTCCTTGCTAAGAAATACAATCAAAGTCATGTAATTGGCATTCAAAAATGGATTAAAGATAAGATAAAATTAGGGAGAAAAATAGTCAAATCCAAAAATAGAGATTGCTAGAAGACTGTCTTTTTCAGAATTAAAAGTTGTATTTTTTATGTATTACATAATAATTTTTTTCTTGTAGACTGGAGCATCTAGTGTGAGGCTTTCGTATTCACCACCTTCTCCGCACACGTTCAAGTGAAATTTCTTATTCTTTTTTTGATACAAAATAACTTGGATGAGAATCGAAAAGTTGATTTATCCTCCAACTATTTTTGAGAGAATTTTTAGTTTTGTTAAAATAATTTTGATTGGTGTTGTACAAGTGCGACGATTTTATCATAGTTATCTTCTAAAGACAACCCAAGATGGTCTTTGCCTAGACCATAAGAAGCTACTTTAATGAGAATCGAATTCATCTTGGCGTCAATCATTTCCTTTAATAGTTCAGTCTGATCTCGACCCCATAGATATGCAAGACTCACCAAGCCCAAACGAGAGCAGCTAAAATAGATACAAAAGGTTTAGATTTAAGTTATTTAAAGTTAACTAGCAGCTTTTAAAATATAAATCTTTATTTTTTACACATCTTCGACTCTCAGTTTCTAGTAAGTTGAAGCAATCGCACCAGAAGAAACACCAACGAAATTCCATTTGGTTTTTGCTTCTTTAAGGATTTCATAAAGATCCTCAACTTCATCTTCCTTTTTGGTTTCTAGAGAGCCAGTGTATTCAAGATTTAGCACAACAGGTTTTCCTTATAATTGCCTTGTTTAACAAAAAAGCAGGAATATGATATTTGTTAAAATAACTGAAAGACTACAAAACAACAGAGATGAAATTGTCCTTTTTATATTACCTTCTGATGATAGGCACTCCTAAACATTCCGCGACTGCTTCAGCCATATTTGTTCCAACTGATTAATACATGTAACTGTCTTTTTCCATTCCTATTTCAGCTGGATAAAGATTAGCTACTGCAACGAGAGTGTGGCCTTGCTGGATGCACTTATAGATGTTAAAAATGCTGTCTTTTCCTCCTGAAATAAGAGCTATAAAATTCATTGGTGCTATAGATTCTGAAGCCATTTGAGTTTGAGGTTAGTTTCTTTTTGATTTATTTCAGAAATTCTATCTATTGATATTTAATTAATTGTTTTAACCAAAATATTCAACTCGTTCCTCTCATTTGATTTAAATATTAATAATTTGAACTGCCCCCTCCTGTCATGGAAAACCATTAATTGCGAATTATAAGAAGAAGGAGTTAAGCCACTTATGTAAGATAAGATGATGCGTTGTAAAGAGAGTGAATGATATTACTTTTTTGGACATTTGAAAAGAATCAAATGAGTAATTCTGGCTAATTTCTACAAAGACAGAATTAATCAAGATCAAATTTGTTTCTTTCAGTTTTCTCAGATTTCAATGAAGCTTAAAGCACATAATTTATGATGCTTAATGCACTAAATTCATAAAAATATGCCAATATTCCAAATGGAAATAAAAATTTCATTTTTTAGTTATGGTTTTTATTTTAAGAAATGTTTAACTACAAATTATAAGAGCAAACAAGCTCAGCTTGAAAAATTATTGTAGATAGTCATGAAAATTCCTTAGATTTTTTCTAAATTCATTTTTAGATAATGTTCAATCAAACGAATAAGTCAATTTCTTTCAATTAAGAGGGAAAGCCATTTTTATTTGCTTGTTATTATCGAATAAATACATTTCTTCTTATCTTATGAAGGAAATACTTTTATTGTAGTAAAAGGGAGTTTTTTTATTATGTTTAGATGAAATAAGAATTTTTAGCATTGTCTCACATTATCGATATTAGAATGAGTGGGGAAAACAACTCACACAGATTCAATCCATATTCTTGGGTTTTGAAATTCTTTGTAAAAAGAAGATTAGATAATTGGTAGAAGAGATGGATCTAGTTGCATGATCAAAAGAAAAATTTGTTTGGTTGCTTTCAAAATTGTGATTCCACAAATATTCCGTTCTCTTTTAAAATATTACATAGAATAATCATTGAGTGATTGATTCATTATTTTTTGTTCTAATTTTCTCCTAAAAAATACTTCTTCATCAAAAAAATCACAATTCACATTTTAATTCGAAATTAAGCAAATACAAAAATAACCTTGTTCTCATTCTTGAAAAAAGATGTCTTTAAAACTTTCTACCGTCTTATGCTATTTATCTCTTAGCAATCATTCATTATTTCTAGCTCTCTAACCTTATTTTCAACAATAAAAAGCGATAAGGCTTCACAATATTACTTCCCTTGGTTAATTAATACTAGCCAACATAATGATTATGTTCTCCCTACCAATCCCTCTCTAAGTTTTTGTGTTATTAAACTTCAGTTATCTATTTCAGTTTTTTTCTCTCTCTCTCTCTCTCTCTCTCTCTCTCTCTCTTAAATGCCAGTTTTGAATCTCTTTTACCAAATGAATATTTGATGATCCTGTTCACTCATCAATACCCCTTTTTCCCTTTGAAAAACAATATCTCCTTTTTGTTGTTATTGATTCTTCTTCTACTTAAGCAGATTCTTTTCAATTCCTTTAATTAATTTATCATTTCTGATGTTTTCTTTGGTCAATTTAATAATTTGATTGATCAATCTTTAATCAATATCTTCTTTCACCTAATATCTATCAATTAAATAAATGGATAAAAAATGAACATTCTCTAATGGAATTACAATTATTGTTGGTAAATACAAATAATAAGGTAAAAATTCTTTCATATGATGTTTTGGCAATCTTAGTGTTTGAAGAAATCAAGAAAAGAAACATAAAAGAAACTTGAAATAATTCATCTTTGTGGAGAAGTATTTCTTAAATTTTGCTTTACATTTCAAAAGAAAAGTAAAAGCAAGTTATCTGCTTTATTCTTTTAAGGATAAGTTCTGAAAATTTCTTTTGATTAAACTAAAGAAGAAATTAATTCAGAGGAGGATAATACATCAGTACAGCAATTAAGTGGGTACCATTAACTGAAAAGATCGATTATTTCTGAACATAAAAGAAGTTAATAATAATAATAAAAGAAGTTTTCAACTTTTATGAAACAATTCATTTCGAAAAATTAAAACTGTATCTTTCTCGGAATTCTTCTTCTACCAATAATAGGTACTAAAAAAAGATATATTATTTAGGCTGCTTTAACAATAAACTTCAAATATGCTACTCCTAGGTATCATAATCAAGCAAGAAAGTTGTTTAAAAAAAAGGGGTGAACAAATCACTCCATGAAAGAGATTCTTCAGAACCTGAAATTTAGTTTATCGATTAAGATACAAGATAAAAAATTTCAACGAATGAAATATGGAAGGACAACAATTATCGCAAATTCGCATAAGCGTGTCAAGTCAAAGGTTATTTTAATGTAGAAAGAAATGCAACAAAATCTATTTTTTGTCAAGAAAAATCTTTTAAATACTCAACAAGGACAAAACTTAAAATCAAATAATAAGAGGCGAACCTTCATTCCCTACAAATGTTGATTTCTGCAAGTTTAAATTTGATTTTTTTTGTTGTTGATAAAATGAATAACCATACATTGTTTCAAGTTGTAAAAATCATTTTATATGAGAAAGTGGATATGTGAAAAACTATTGGAGAAATCAAACTCCCTTTTGAGTAAAGTTTTTCAAAAACCAACATAATTGTTCTTTTCCCTTATTGTTTCACAATTTGCCACAAATCAGCAAATGCTAGTCAAAATTCAGAGAATGGGCCTTTTTTAAAGTATCCAGATCAAACTCTGGGCAAGAATAAACCTAATCAATTAAATAACTTCACCAAATATGCTGTCCTTTAAGGCAATAAGTAGTTGTGTCCAACTGCAACTCTGGGAACATGCACTCGAAGTATTCTCCTCCTTGTAACAAATTCTTAGGTTTAAGAAATGGATTTATATATGTTTGATATTAGAAAATATAATATGGGATAGGTGAATTTTGTATGCAGAGCAATACGCAAGCAAGATAGAATGAAGTTGTTTTTGGAAAGAAGGGTTGGATCATGTGAGACTTCTCCTCGAATGTTTATTTTTGTTGTTTCATTGGTTGGTCTATCTTAATTTCATTTGAGCTCCTAAATCAACAAAATTAATTAAAATTTTCATTTGTTATCTGTAATATAAGTTTATTTATTACTCTTCAAACGGAGCTGCTCAATGTAAGATTCCTCAGCTTCCTTGGTGCTTTCTGTGGAAGATTCTTTATTTTCTTGAACAGGAGCAGCCGATTCTACTTGATTGGTAGATTATGACTGAGTGGTTGTTGTGGAAGTCTTCTACAGATTTGGCTAGATTCTCTTTAACGACTCAGCAATCTTGAGTTTTAAAAGATCTAATTCAGGTTTAACGTTTTGTTTTTTATCTTGCAATTAGTTTCTCTGCTCTGGAGAAATGACTTGAGGAATTCCTTCTCCTTGGTTTGATGCATTGGACAAGCTTGGTCTAGAAAAAATGAAAGAATTAGAAAAAATAAAAAAAAGAAAAGAAAATTTACAATGTTTTCTTTGGTTCAATGATGATGTCGGGAGGATATACTACTGTTGCTCGAGGTGTAGAAGGATTATTTGGTAATAAAGAAGGGTTTAAAAAAGTAATAGGTAATTCTAAATGAGGAATTGCAGGTGGTAATGGAGGTTAAGTGAAAGGAATAAATGCTTTCTAAGGTTGCTACGGCAATTAAACTTGATTTTGCTGAATTAATTGATAAGAAGGTAATTACTCTTACAATTGTTAGATTGATTCTTTCAGTTATTCTTGTAGTAATTCAGTTTAATGAGATTTTTACTATTATTCTGTCTTGGTGGATTTACTGCGACTTCGGGAATAATTTTTCTTATTTTCCTTATGTCGCTGTCTAGATTCTTTACTTCGTTCTCGGGATCTTTTTTGTTTCTTTTCGCTTCTGCTTCTTTTTCTATCTCTGGAATGTCTAGAGCTATTATTCTTTCTTTTATCTTCGTTTCTTCGGGAACTACTTTCTTCATGCCTACGGGAGCTGCTCTCATCATGCCTGCGAGAACTACTCTCTTCATGTCTGCGAGAACTGCTCTCATCATGCCTTCTGGAGCTACTTTCATCGTGTCTCCGAGAACTACTCTCATCATGCCTTCTTTTATCACTTTCACCATATTTTCTCGAACTACTTTCATCTTTTCTTCTTGAATTACTTTCTTCGTGTATTCTTGATTAGCTTTCATTATTTTTCCTCGAATTATTAGCTTCTTTCTCTCTTAATCCCTTTTCTTCTCCTTAGATTTATGTATTCGGAGACTTTTTTTAAACTGATTCAGCTGAATCCCCTTCAGTACTTGGTAGAGATCCTGGCTTTTCTGCAAAAGGTTTATCTTTTATCTAGTTTTGTTATGAACTATTTAAACCTCCATTTTGTGATTCTTATGATATTTTATTTGTAGTGTTTGATTACTCGAGAGGAGAAGAATCGGATCGATCACGCTTTCTATGACCATGCTTGCTGTTGTTGTTGTTGTTGTCTTTTTTATTTTTAAAATCTTTTTTATGTTTCGATTCTTTGATTTCCTTTCGATCGTCCCTTCTACTTTTTCTCTCTCGACTAGGACTACTGTCGCTACTATCACTGCTGCTATGCTTTCTGTGTTTTTTTTATTACTTCCGTGCTGACCCACTTCTTGAACGTTTACTGCGTCGTTCAGAAGGAGATTACTATCTAGTTGCTTTCATTTCTCGTGTACTCTTGAACCCTCCTCCAGCAACCATAACTGGGAAAGAAGAAACTAAACCATCAGCTGGGACGACAGCTGCTGAAATTTATTCTTATTATTGTTTTGTTTTTGCAATTGCTTCTGCGACTCTAGACATGACGTTACCTGCTTGTGTGGATGGCTGTCTCTCTATGAAATCATGATAAAGATTATCAAATTTTAGAACATAATTGCGTTTGGCAGCTAGTGATGTGAGAATCGCTAGACAATCTGCAAACTTAGGCGTAACGTTGAATTGATTATACAACGCTTAAATCTTTGCTGCACCAAGTCTAAGATTCTTCAATGAAGTCTCCATGATAGTCCACCAAGCTACTCTCGGCATTTCAAGGGCTTCCTTTCTGAAAGCCAAGTAAATGCAAGAAGCGACGATCATCTAGAATGGCAGGTAGACGCACAAGTTAGTCCTGTAGCTGTCATTCAAGTAATTGAAAGCACTCCTAGTTAAATTCTGAAACGAACTCAATTGACTTCCCTGTTTAGACGGCTTGAACAAATTAAGATAGAAGTACATCAAACGATGAGGCTGTTCGTTCCAGGTAATCTAGAACATTTCGAATCCTAATTCCTTTAGGATCAATCTCTCCATCTCCTGCACTACTTCCTTTAGTCTCGTGAATTTCATGCTCTTATCGTCAAGAATAGCCACTGGTCTCGCTGCTCCATCTTCTATCTAATTAAGAAAAAATGTTTGTGAATATTAATTATTTTTACCAATTAACTTAATCTTATCAAGGGAACTTAACACAAGTTAATTAAAATGTAAATTTGATGTAGCGTCTAGAAAATAATGAAAAATTTACTTTAAAAATTTAATCGAAAACATAAGCGAAATCACGAGGCTTTTTGATTGTCTCTTACGCCTTTCCAGCCAGGAAAAGGGAGCCTAAAGCAACGTCTCTGAGATCATACTTCAAGAATGAGCACCTATAAAAGAAAAATGCATGAAAGAAGTGCAGTTCCAGAAGTTTGTAACGTCAAGCATCTTGGGGATATTTGTGGAAATGGCTAAGTACACGAATGATTCAAGTTTGACACTGGAAATGGCTAAAAAATAGAGTTGCAGCTAAAGTGAACGAGGAATTTTAAAGGAAAATAAAAATAATTTATTATTGAAAAATCAAATTTATACCTTGTGTAGAATCGGTGGAAGATAGTTTACGCTGATACAGTGGTAGATATTGGTAGCTGGAGGAACTATGCAGCATTCGAGATCAAAGTTGCTCCATAAAAATGAAGCATACTCTATTATGAATGTGTTAATCCATCAATGTCAGCTTATAAAATTGAACCAATCTCCAAGAACAAGTTTTAGTGCGACATATCAAGTATTTTTCTCAGTTCTTCATCGGAGATGCCTGCCGAACTCTCCAATCTTTTTCGGAGACGCTGAAAAATGTACTTTGCACCGAAATTCTCCTCATTCATCCCAATTGATAATTCGAACTGCTGGAAATTATCCTCTAGCTCTTTTATTTCGTTGTTGTTCATTTCCTTCCTTTGTTTTATCTATTTTCCTTGTGTTGTTTTATTCCAAAAAGGCTTTATTTTTCTTTATATTTCTTTATTAGCTAATCTTAATTTCCTACACACACACACACTTTCAAAGTGCCTTCTCCCTATTTATCTGAATTATCTTTCCTTATTAAGCCACATTAATTATCCCTCTCTTTTGAGCCTTTTCTTCTCAGTCTATTTCAATTTGAATTAATCAAATTTTCTTTCCAACAATTAAAAACCCAATATCAAAGCAAACAATGTTTATTTCCTCTTCAGAAAATAACAACTAACACAAGAATTGCAATTTTGAATGAAACAATTATTGGAAGTTGGTAGTGTGCTGTTTTTTAGTTTCATTCTTCATCTTGAAAGATGTCTTCAAAAATAATTAAAAATATTTTGTTGATAACTTCTTTTGGAGAATACATTGTTAAGCATACTTTTTGCTTTAAGTGCATACATTTTCAACCAAAAAATCTCTGTATTTAAATGAATTACATCATTTTTTAAATGCTAACATCTTTGCTGATTGAGGATAAGCAAATAATATAAAACAAGTATTTAAAAGTTTAAATCTTAGAATCATCCCTCTTTTTTTTTTAATTTCCTTCAAATAATTGCTTTATTTGATATTTTTTTAACATATTAATACAAAAAAGAAGAGATATTTGAGCCAATTTTTATTTTGATTATTGTCTTTTAAGAATTTGATTGTATATTCCATTAAAAGAGATAATGGAAACATCAAAACATGAAGACTTATTTATTTGTTTCCCTATAAACTTGGAAGCTACTTTATCTCCATTTGACTTTAGATAAATTCAGAATATAATAAAAATGGAAATCCCTGTAACTAAGCTAAACAATAACTCTTTGTTGAATGGCTCTGTCTGCCTGTGTCCAGTGTCGACATATAGCTAATTCAACTGAAAATAAAGATCAAGTGTGGTTTTGAAACTTCAGAAAGGGAGAAAAGAAGTTATAAAAAGATAAATCATATTATGAAATGTGAAAATATTGTTTCCTTTTTTGGGTGGGATGACTAAGCAGTATTGATTGATATTGAGAGCAATAATAAAATAAAAGGAAAATAAAA
>Ga0302271_10003468_pt1 | contig 13297 bp, 10 predicted proteins | sample III_Bog_N1_1_FD_198767 | JGI IMG/M metagenome (GOLD analysis project Ga0302271, IMG submission 198767) | Peat permafrost microbial communities from Stordalen Mire near Abisko, Sweden - III_Bog_N1_1 | ecosystem: Environmental > Terrestrial > Soil > Wetlands > Peat | place: Sweden: Abisko... | reverse complement strand
TGGTTCACCTAAAGATTCCAGTTGATTATAGATATCCTGAATCTTTGATACGATTTTACCCAGCCGGTTATTCAAAATTTTAACATCCTCTGTCCGCCCGGTAATCTGCTGGGCCGAGTCATTCCACATCTCACTAAAGATGAAAAATTTTGTTGCAAATTCAAATCTTTGCCCATTTAATGTACATCTTGCATATATTGGGAATTTGCCATCCGACCTCGGTTTGGCCATTTTTAATTGAAAACAAACTGTAACTCTCATCTGTCAGCATTTAAAATATTAAAAATAGGTCTCTCTCAAGTGCTAAATTTACCAGATTTTTTGATCGTTTACAAGCACCAAATCACGCCAAATTGCATCAAATTGTATTTGAATTACAGAGAGTTAAACTAAATAACAAGATTTTCAAATCAATCATAATATAGGTCTCGCAATAGTCCCTTTTAATTTGATTTTCCATGCATATTTTGAACATATTACAAAAATAAAAAAGCACCCAAATCATTGATTTTGAGTGCTTTTATATCTGTTTGACATATGCATTTGTGACCCAATCTGGGATCGAACCAGAAACCTACAGCTTAGAAGGCTGTCGCTCTATCCAATTGAGCTATTGGGCCAGCAAAATTGTGGTGCAAAAGTATAAAAAATCCCCATATGCTGTTGCATCAGGGTGACTTTTAGTTAAAATGATTATTATACCATAAAAATATTGCGTTCCGCACACTGACGGATCATCTCTTCAGGCCACAGACTTGCCTGAACTTCACCGATATGAGCTTTGCGTAACAAATACATACACAGACGCGATTGTCCGATACCGCCACCAATTGACAATGGTAATTCATCTCTTAAAAGCTTCTTATGGAATAAGAGTTCCTTCCTTTCGGTCAAACCAGTTATTGCAAGTTGCCGTAAAAGCGTCTCTTTGTCAACGCGGATTCCCATAGAGGAAAGTTCGAGTGATTGTTGTAAAATCGGATTCCAGATAATGATATCGCCATTCAGACCTTTGTATCCTGCAGCATTTTCTGTTGTCCAGTCATCATAGTCGGGGGCCCGTCCATCGTGTTTTTCGCCATCCGATAGCACTCCGCCTATACCAATAATAAACACAGCGCCATGCTCCTTGGCTATTTCGTGTTCGCGCTCTTTGGGCGTAAGCTTCGGGAAACGTTGCAACAACTCCTCCGAATGTACAAAAAAGATCTCTTCGGGAAGCTGGGGTTTGATCGCCGGGTAATTTTCATAAACCATAAATTCAGTGCGAAGCATCACCGCATAAATCTGGTTAACAACCTTCTTCAGAAACTCCAGATTACGTTGCTTTGCTGTAAGCACTTTTTCCCAATCCCATTGGTCAACATACAAAGAGTGAATATTCGTCAGTTCTTCGTCGGCACGGATGGCATTCATGTCGGTATAGATTCCGTAACCCACAGGAATTCCATATTGGGCTAACATCAGCCGTTTCCATTTTGCCAGCGAATGAACAACTTCGGCCGTTGCATCGTTCATCTCTTTTACAGCAAATGTTACTGCCCTTTCGACACCGTTGAGGTCATCATTGATACCTGTTCCTTTTAAAACAAATAATGGAGCGGTCACCCGTCGCAGGCGCAATTCAGCAGAAAGGCTTTCCTGAAAGAAATCTTTTACAAATTTTATGGCCTTTTCAGTTTGTTTAAGATCGAGTTTCGGTTTATAATTATCCGGGAAATAAAGTTTCATTTATATGCGATTTATCAGTTTTTCGTTGCAATGATACTAATTATTGATCTATTTTAGGTGAATTTGACATCCAAATCACAAAAATTCCATGTCAATCAAATCTGATGGCCTTATCCGGTTCAATCCTTGAAACATACCAGGAAGGCACTAACAACATCAACAAGGTAATAATAATTGTCCCAGCGTTAAGCAACAAAAGATGCGTAATTTTCAAATTAACAGGTACTGTATCTAAATAATAGGAACCTGGATCAAGTTTGAATAGTCCAAACTTTGCCTGAATCAGACAGAATGCGATTCCAACTAAATTGCCCCAAAACATTCCTTTGAGAATAAGGAAAGAAGATATGTAAATAAAAATCTTTCGAATACTCCAATTCCCGGTACCGATAGCCTTCAAAACACCGATCATCGTTGTTCGTTCAAGAATCAGAATCAGTAATCCCGATACCATGTTAAACCCGGCAACAAGAATAATAAGTGTGAGGATGATCCATACATTCATATCAAGCAGATTAAGCCAATCAAAAATCTGAGGATATTTGGAAGTTATAGTAACTGGTCGAAGTATCGAATCATTATCCTTGGAATAACTTAATGTAATACTACGGATTTCGCGATTAATGACTTCAAGATCATTAAAATCATTAATAGCAATCTCGAACCCGCTAATTTGATCTGGCTTCCAGTCGTTTAATTTCCTGACATGAGAAATATCAGCCAAAACAAACAAGCGGTCAAACTCTTCAAGACTGGTACTGTAGATACCGCAGATCTTAAACTTACGCATTTTCTGTGCTTTGGTCTCTTCATTTAGGAAATAAGTATAAAGCGGATCGCCCACTTTCAATTTAAGCAATGAAGCTATCTGTTTAGATATCAACACATCATCAGTCTTAACACTATCAGACACAGAAAATAGCCTTCCCTCAACGAGATTTTCTTTGAAAAATGACCAATCAAAATCAGATCCGACACCTTTAAGAACAATCCCATGAATTTCATCATCAGTTTTAACAATTCCGGGTTTAGTGGCAAAGCTTTGAATACTTTTTATCCCTGGTAAATTTTTGATCTCTTGTAACCATATCTGATCTTTCGAAACCGGAACTGTTTCGTAAGACGAATTGGAATCGAAATTAACAATCTGAATATGAGAACCAAAACCAATCACCTTATTCCTTACCTCTTTCTTAAAACCAGTAACGATTGCAACAGAAAGAATCATCACAAACAGACCGAACGCAATTCCAAAAACTGCAAACGAAACAATTGATTCTGAAAACTTTCTGGAAGTTCCTTTAGCGAAAAAAATTCGGCGGGCAATAAATAATTCAGTATTAAGTAGCGACACTTTGTTTTCTTTTGCGTAAAAGTAACGATTTTTTCCGCCGTACAAACCCGGAACAATTTCGTACTTTTGCAGCCAGATCCCGGAAGTCATTGATTTTTTGAATACTTCCCGTCTTTTTAAAATTTAAATCAAAAACGTAGAATGCAAGTAAGGGCAAAGAAAAGTTTGGGTCAACATTTTCTCATTGATAAAAATATTGCACGCGATATCGTCAATAGTTTGAAGGCGACCAACGTGAGCAAAATTCTTGAAATAGGTCCTGGCATGGGGGTATTGACAAATTTTTTGCTCGAAAATGAAAACTACGAGACATATGTTATCGAAATAGATCATGAATCTGTTGATTACCTTCACAAACATTTTCCGCAACTGAAGGACCGGATTATAGAAGGTGACTTTCTGAAACTTGATCTGGCAGCCAGTATATCGGATCAACCTTTCGCTCTGATTGGTAATTTACCTTATAATATATCCTCACAAATATTCTTTAAAGTTCTTGAAAATAAAGAATTAGTGCCCGAAATAGTTTGCATGCTCCAAAAAGAGGTGGCAAAGCGTATCTGCTCGGGCCCGGGTTCAAAAGTTTACGGAATTCTGAGCGTATTTCTTCAGGCATGGTACAATGTTGAATACCTGATAGATGTTCCTGAGTATGTTTTCGATCCACCACCAAAAGTACAATCGGCAGTAATCCGCCTTACCGCTAATGGAAGAACAGATTTAGGGTGTGATGAAAAACTCTTCTTCAAAGTCGTAAAAACGGCCTTTAATCAGCGGCGTAAAATGCTGAGAAATAGCATAAAAAGTTTTAGTCCTCGGATTGAAGAATTAGATGCAGTATTGTTGACCCGACGACCTGAACAACTCTCGGTTTCAGAATTTGTTGAATTGACAAACAATATCGAAATACTACTTCAAAATGGTGAATTACCAAATGTTGCAGACGCAGTAACAGAATAGCCTAAACTGCATTCATCGCAGTTACCGGATCAAGATGTGCCGCAGTACGAGCAGGAACCAGCCCTGCCACCAAGCCTATTACAACACTGATCATCAGACCAGTAATAATATTCCCAACAGTCAGAACAAGATTAAAATCAAATACTTTGCTGACAACAAAAGTCAAGGCGTAGATGATCAACAATCCAATAGCTCCGCCTATCAATGAGAGTACGCTTGCCTCAAAAAGGAATTCGAGCAGTATAAATTTACTCTTCGCACCCAGCGCTTTTTGTAATCCGATTATCTTAGTTCGTTCTTTTACCGAAACAAACATGATATTTGCGATTCCGAATCCACCAACTATTATTGCAAAACCTCCTATAATCCAGCCGGCAATGTTAAAAACTTTAAAAAGACTGTCGAGCTGTCCGGAAATTAGACTTACTTCATTCAGGGCAAAATCATTTTCAGCTGAAGGTTTTATCCTTCTGATAGAACGCATGATACCTTCGAGCTCTTCAGAAAGACGAGTTGCCGGAACATCTGCCTTACCTTTAACAATAATACTTTGTCCCATATCCATTCGAGAATCAACCATTCGGGCAATAAGTTTAACAGGAATTAAAACCCTTTTATCCATACTTGTGCCAAACATATCCTCTCCCATTTTCTCGAAAATGCCTACAATGTAGACAGTAAAACCCTGCAATTTAATCGACTTTCCAACCGGGTTAACACCAGGAAATAACTGCTCCGCAATTTCCGATCCCAGCATCGCAAAATTAGCGCCTGCGCCAAACTCTTGCTCAGTCAATGGCCGTCCATTCGAAATTTTAAGACTCCAGGTTTCAATGATGCCATTTGATGATCCGATAATCGCCACATTTTCGGCTTTATTTCTCCCGTTTTGAATAGTACGGTTAAATCCGTAATTATAGACGGCGTATTGCGATAATCCAGACCTGCGCAAGATTTCCTGGGTTTCTGAAAGCGTTGGAATAGGTCGGTTCAGGTATTTCCACCATGGATATTCCGATTCTCCTGGAGGTGGCGTCCATGGCCATTTCTGTATATAAATAACATTACTCCCCAATTTTGACATACTATCTCGAATCGTCCGCTCAAGCGAATCGATGATTGTGAAAACTGATATGATGCAAAAAATCCCGATTGTGATTCCAAGCAGCGAAAGAAATGTCCTTAATTTATTCACTACAAGCGAATTATAAGCAAATCTAAAACTTTCAACTATAAGACGAAGAATTAACATGACTTTGAGTTATTACCTTCTAAAAGTAGGAATTATTTGGTTCCGTCAATAAAATTGTGTTAAATACTCGTAAATTTATGAAAATTAAAATTCGTGACCCCAATTAGGCAATACGCAAAGTTACTTGTTAATGTATCACTCATCAGCCATTAAAATTCTTGCAGTATGCAGACATTAAATAAAATAGTCGTGTTGCAATCGAGTTACTTCAAGAATGTGTGAATTATACAACACACCTGAGTTCAGAAATGATTTAATAAAAATGTGACAAAACCATAACACTAATGCTCCAAAAACTTGCAGGTTTTTATTAGCTTTGCAAAAAATTATTAAGAAATTTATAATGAGCGAATTAAAAAAAATAAAATCGGCCTTAATATCTGTTTATCACAAAGATGGACTGGACGAACTTATTACTAAGCTTGATAATCTTGGTGTCAAACTATATTCAACTGGAGGAACAAAAGATTTCATTGAAAGTTTGCATGTGGCAGTAACTGCTGTAGAAGAGCTGACTACCTATCCATCAATATTAGGTGGAAGGGTAAAAACATTACATCCTAAAATATTTGGTGGTATTCTGGCTCGCCGTGAAAATGAAGGCGATATTGCACAACTTACCCAATACAATATCCCCGAAATTGATCTCGTTATTGTAGACCTTTATCCATTTGAAGAAACAGTAGCATCCGGAGCTACAGACGCAGACATTATCGAAAAAATTGATATTGGCGGGATCTCGTTAATCAGAGGAGCAGCCAAAAATTTCAATGATGTTGTTATTATCTCAAATCAGGGACAATACAATTCCTTAATCGAATTACTTAAATCCGGAAACGGGTTTACCACAATAGAAGATCGCAGAAGATATGCTATTGAGGCATTTGCAACATCATCAAACTACGATTCAGCGATTTACAACTATTTCGCCGGCGAATGGCCTGACCAATTCAGACAAAGCTTCAATTCAGCAAAACATTTGCGCTATGGAGAAAACCCACATCAGAAAGGTGCTTTCTTTGGCAATTTCGATGCCATGTTTGATCAATTGTCTGGTAAAGAAATATCATACAATAATCTTCTTGACATTGATGCGGCAGTCAATCTTATAAACGAATTTACCGATACCACATTTGCAATCCTTAAACACAACAATGCCTGCGGATGTGCTTCACGCAATACAGTAATCGATTCGTATCTGGCCGCTTTGGCTGGTGACCCAGTATCGGCTTATGGAGGCGTTTTTGTCACGAACGGAACAATTGATAAAGCTACCGCCGAAGAAGTAGGAAAAATATTTTTTGAGGTGATGATCGCTCCGGCATACAATTCTGATGCCTTGGAAATTTTGAAATCGAAGAAAAATCTGATTATACTGGTCAGAAAAAATGTCGATCTGCCAACGCTGCAATACAAGAGTGTTCTGAATGGAACTGTTCTTCAAAATCGTGATCAAAAGCAAGAAACAGCCGATGATCTTCAGCCGGTCACGAAAATTGCCCCCGACGCAGAAATAATTAATGATTTATTGTTTGCTAATCGTTTGGTTAAACAGTCAAAATCAAATACTATTGTACTCGCAAAAGGGAAGCAACTTTTTTCCAGCGGAGTCGGACAAACATCACGTGTTGATGCCTTAAGACAAGCCATCGAAAAAGCAAAATCTTTTGGGTTCGATTTACACGGAGCTGTAATGGCTTCAGATGCGTTCTTTCCTTTTCCTGATTGCGTTGAAATCGCAAATAATGAAGGGATCAAATCAGTAATTCAACCCGGTGGATCAATCAGGGACAAACTTTCTGTCGAATACTGCGACAACCACGAAATGTCGATGGTTATTACAGGTTTCAGACATTTTAAACATTGATGTTTTAGTATAAAATATACATAAAGATTTTAATATGGGTTTCTTTACATTTCTGACACAGGAAATAGCTATCGACCTTGGAACTGCCAACACAATTATCATTTACAACGGCAAAGTTGTTGTTGATGAGCCGTCTGTGGTTACCATCGATATGAAAACCGAGAAACTGGTTGCAATCGGTGAGAAAGCACGGCAGATGCAGGGTAAGACACATGCCAACCTAAAAACGATTCGTCCGTTGCAGGATGGAGTTATTGCCGACTTCAATGCCGCAGAACAGATGATCCGTGGGATGATTAAAATGATCAATCCCAAAAAGAGATTTTTTTCCCCTGCACTAAAAATGGTAATTTGCATCCCTTCAGGATCAACCGAAGTTGAAATCAGAGCTGTGCGTGACTCTTCAGAACATGCCGGTGGACGCGACGTTTATATGATTTACGAACCAATGGCAGCAGCTATTGGTATTGGCCTTGATGTTGAAGCGCCTGAAGGAAATATGGTAGTTGACATCGGTGGTGGAACTACTGAGATTGCTGTTATTTCACTTGGAGGTATTGTCACCAATAAATCGATTCGGATTGCAGGCGATGATCTTACTGCTGATATTATGGAATACATGCGTCATCAGCATAATATTAAAATCGGAGAAAGAACGGCTGAAGATATTAAAATTAATGTTGGAGCAGCTCTTTCAGAACTGGATGAACCACCAACTGATTACATCGTTCGTGGCCCTAACCAGATGACTGCGTTACCAATTGAGATTCCGGTTTCGTACCAGGAAATTGCACATTGTCTCGATAAATCAATTTCAAAAATTGAGACTGCCATCCTAAGCGCCCTGGAACAAACTCCGCCGGAACTTTATGCGGATATTGTTACCAGAGGAATTTGGCTTGCAGGTGGAGGCGCATTGCTTCGTGGATTAGATAAAAGACTTTTTGATAAAATCAACATTCCTTTTCATATTGCAGAAGATCCATTGCGGGCTGTTGCACGTGGTACAGGTGTTGCTTTAAAAAATGTTGATAAATTTTCATTTTTACTTCGATAAAACTGCGGAACAGGAAGGGTAAAATCCCTTCCTAATTTGCTTATGAAGAACTTATTCAGGCTCATTTACCGATATCATGTTGTATTTCTTTTTGTGATTTTGGAAACGCTATCCTTATCGATGGTCGTAACCTACAACAACTTTCAGCGAGCCACTTTTTTTGATTCGAGTAACTTCATTTCTGGCACTTTATTTGAAAAATTCTCATCGTTTTTTCAGATTTTCGATTTCAAACAGGTAAATATTAAAATGGCTGAGGAGAACGCTGTTTTGAGGGCTGCACTCCAAGAGCAATTATTAAAATCAAGCCCTGGAACCTATCATGCCCGAGATTCCATTTATCTTCCACGAATAGCAAAAGATTCTTCACTTAGAGCCGTTTATCACTTCACTACAGCAAGGGTAATCAACAACTCTATTAATCAACAACACAATTTCATAACATTAAATAAAGGCCGGCATGATGGTGTTAAGCCTGATATGGGAGTTATTGCAAATGGTCAGGTTGTCGGTTTAGTAACCAATGTTTCAGAAAATTTCAGCACCGTTATTTCATTGCTAAATAGCCGATGGAAAATAAGCGCCAAAATAAAAAGAAACGACTACTTTGGATCACTTTCATGGGATGGAAAAGATTACAGAAGAGTACAATTAAACGAAATACCCTACCATGTACCGGTTCAGAATGGTGATACGGTTGTCACAACTGGTTATTCTTCAAGTTTTCCCGAAGGACTTACAATTGGAACCATTTCCGACTTTTCAATTGGTACAGGAAGCAATTTTTATAAGATTGAAGTGATGCTCGCTGCCGATTTTAAAAATCTTGTGATTGTAGGATTAGTTGAAAATAAACAGCTTAATGAAATCAAACAATTGGAATCGATAAGTAAAAATGGTAATTAATCTGCTCAAATATGCGCTTGTGTTTGTAGTGTCTGTTTTATTACAGGTACTTATTTTCAACAATGTTCTGATAGCAAGAATGATCTCACCATTTTTCTATATTTTGTTCATCGTTTTATTGCCATTTGACACGCCACGTGCAATGCTTTTATTTTTAGCCTTTTCTTTGGGTTTAACAGTCGATATCTTCACAAATACACCAGGAGTTCATGCATCGGCATGTCTTTTAACTGGTTTTATCCGTCCGGGTGTTCTTCAGTTGATCTCATCGCGAGAAACGCTTGAATCGGTTACTGCACCAAGGGTCGGGAACATGGGATTTCAATGGTTTGCCGGCTATGTCACTTTTCTGGTATTGATACATCATTTTTTTCTCTTTTTTATTGAAGCCTTTACATTTCAAGGCTTTCCTTTTACATTATTAAGGGTCATTCTAAGCTCGGTATTATCGGTTGTCTTAATTGTACTGAGCCAATTTATAATTTTCCGGAAATAGCCGGATAACTTAAAGAAAAGTGGACGTTAATAGTAAACGTAAATATCTGATTATTGGCTTGTTTTCACTTACAGCCTTGATTATTGTTATTCGCTTGTTCACCATACAAGTGATGGATCCATCGTATAAAATTTCGGCAGAAAATAATGTATTACGTCGGGTTGTCAATTTCCCTGCAAGGGGTTTAATTTACGACAGAAACGGAAAATTGCTTGTTTTTAACCAGGCAGCCTATGATGTTCTTATCACACCACGAGAGATGAAAGCCTTTGACACGCTGGCATTTTGCCGGATTGTAGGCGTCGAAAAGGAGGAGTTGGTTAAAGAGATCATTTTTGCGAGGGGTTATTCAATGTATAAACCATCGCCAATCATCAAGCAGCTTTCGGCTCAGACCTACGCTGTCCTTCAGGAACAACTCTTCAAATATCCCGGTTTTTTTATTCAGGCACGAACCTTACGGCAATTTCCCTCCCAAATGGCCGCACATGTATTGGGTTACATTGGTGAAGTAGATCAAAAGGGTATTGACAACAATGCCTATTACGAAAGTGGAGACTATATCGGAAAGAGCGGAATAGAAAAATCATACGAAGCTGAACTTCGCGGGGTCAAAGGAATCTCCTATATGATGGTCGATGTTCACAATATGCCGAAAGGATCATTTGAACAGGGAAAGATGGATACCGCAGCAGTAATTGGAAAAAACCTCACATCTACATTAAATGCTGATCTGCAAAGCTATGGTGAACAATTATTAGCTGGTAAAGTTGGAAGTATCGTTGCAATCGAACCCGAAACCGGCGAAATACTTGTTTTAGCCAGTTCTCCAACATTCGATCCTGGATTGTTTATTGGACGTGAACGATCCAAGAATTTTTCAAAGTTATTAAATGATCCGTATAAGCCCATGTTAAACAGGGCAATCACTTCATCGTATCCTCCTGGTTCGACCTTTAAAATCGCGAATGCGTTGATAGGTCTTGAGGAAGGAGTTTTGCAATCCGTCCGCTATTCCTGCCAGGGACCAGGCTCCTCCCCTATCAAATGCACACATAATCATGAAACACCGTTGGGTTTAATTTCAGCGATCCGTGAATCTTGTAATGCTTACTTCTGGCAGGCATTTAAAGCAGAAATTAATCATTATCCAACTCCGGCCGAAGGATTGGAAGCATTCCGCAACTTTCTTCTTGAAATGGGCATCGGAAAAAAGATTGGAGGAGACCTATATTCCGAAACCTCAGGTAGCATACCAACAATATCCTACTACGACAAGTATTTCGGAGCTGGCAGATGGAATTCACTAACAATAAGATCCTTATCTATAGGACAGGGAGAATTGTTATTAACACCACTTCAGTTATCGAACATGGTATCATTAATTGCCAACAGGGGTTATTACATTGCGCCACATCTTGTAAAAAGCATTCAGAATTACGACGGCACTCAAAGAGTTTTGCAATTCGACAAGCATACAGTAGATGCTGGTCGTGAAAACTATGAAATGATTGTTCAGGGAATGGAACAAGTTGTTGAAAATGGGACCGCACGAGCCTCTGCAAAAATTGATAGTGTGATCATTTGCGGTAAGACAGGAACAATTCAGAATCCTCATGGCGAAGCTCATTCAGCTTTTGTCGCTTTCGGACCAAAGATTAATCCTAAAATAGCAATTGCCGTATACATCGAAAACGGTGTTTGGGGGGCACGTTACGCCGCTCCAATTGCCAGTTTGATCATCGAAAAATACCTGAAAGGTAAAATTTCACCGAGCAGACAGCATTGGGAAGATGGAATGTTTAATTCAGATTTAATATCCACCATGAAAGTAGAAACTGGAGATTGAAAGCTCGAAATAACATATTACTTAATCTCGACTGGATAACAGTCTTTCTTTACCTGGTACTCGTAATGCTCGGCTGGATAAACATATATGCAGCTGTTTACAGTGATGAGCATCAAAGCATTCTGGATATGGGACAGAGGTATGGAAAGCAATTAATTTGGATTATTGCTGGAATAATACTTGCCATAATGGTGCTTACAATCGACAGTAAATTCTTTGCAGCCTTTGCAACGCATATCTATATTATCACAATCTTACTTCTGGTTGCAGTACTCATCTTTGGGAAAGAGGTTAATGGAGCGCGAGCTTGGTTCGAATTTGGGAGTGTCGCGTTGCAGCCTGCTGAATTGGGCAAATTTGCTACAAATCTTGCAATTGCGAAGTGCATTAGTCAGTTCGATTTTAAAATACAAAAGCTGCGATCGTACTTAACACTAGGCGCCATAATTGCGTTACCGGCTATCCTCATCATTATGCAGAATGATACGGGATCAGCACTTGTATTTGCTGTATTCATCTTTGTATTTTTCAGAGAAGGGCTATCAGGTATGGTGCTTTTCTGGGGATTTGCTGCGGCTGCTCTCTTTGTTCTCTCACTGGTGCTAGATGAATTCAAATTGTTATTATTTCTTCTTTCCATCTCTGTTGCAGCTTATGGAGTTTTACGTTTAAGTATTAAAGAAGCACTAATTGGAATTCTTGCCATTATTGGAACATTCGGATTAATTTGGCTGATAGACGCAATAATAGGCCTGGGAGGTTCACCCTTTCAACTATTGCTCATAACCACCGTTATAATTGCGGTTCTTTTTATTGCTTTTGGCATTTTTTATCATGTCAAACAAGTCTGGAGCATCCTTCTATTTTTTATCTTTGCAATAGGCATCTCAATGTCGGTGAACTATTTCTACAAAAACGTGCTGATCATTCACCAGAGAAATCGCATCGATGAAGTTCTTGGCATCAAAACAGACAAGCTGGGTGCTGGTTACAATGTCAATCAATCAAAAATTGCCATTGGTTCAGGAGGAATCACCGGGAAAGGATTTCTGAACGGAACGCAAACCAAATACAATTTTGTACCCGAACAAAGTACTGACTTTATTTTTTGCACTGTAGGCGAAGAATGGGGCTTTCTTGGCTCAACGTTCGTTGTTGGCCTGTTTCTAATCCTGTTGATCCGACTTATCACACTTGCTGAACGACAACGCTCACAGTTTAGTAGGGTGTATGGTTACGGGGTAGCCTGTATTCTCTTTTTCCACATCGCCATTAATATTTCGATGACCATTGGACTTGCACCAGTAATTGGTATACCACTGCCTTTTTTTAGTTATGGTGGCTCTTCACTTTGGGCATTTACCATACTTTTATTTATTTTTCTGCGCCTCGATGCGAGCAGAACAGAAAATCTCAGGTAACAGCCCAATAATATTTGAAGAGTATTGATCGCTTAAATATGATATTTAAGACTAAACTTCAATACAAAAGCCTTTTATCGTCTCCCTTCTCGCTATCATTTCCTATCTTAAAATCAAAAAATGGTCTTTTGATTTTGAAGCCACCATTCTGTTCAACGAAATGAATCATCTCTGGGAAAAATTGATTAAAAGCCATATTGAAAAACTCATACTCATCTTCAAGAATTTTCATCGCAAATTCAGTTTCAGAGGGCAATGAAGTACGTGAAACCATAACTCTGAGCGTCTTTTCAATACCTTCAAAGGAAACATACGACTGAAGCCGCTTATTCTGTATCAGAAAAGGCAAAAACATCTTTACCTGTGAAGGAAGCTGAAAGAAATTTGACAAAAGGACAGCGTGA
>Ga0302271_10003466_pt1 | contig 13302 bp, 8 predicted proteins | sample III_Bog_N1_1_FD_198767 | JGI IMG/M metagenome (GOLD analysis project Ga0302271, IMG submission 198767) | Peat permafrost microbial communities from Stordalen Mire near Abisko, Sweden - III_Bog_N1_1 | ecosystem: Environmental > Terrestrial > Soil > Wetlands > Peat | place: Sweden: Abisko... | reverse complement strand
TAGATGATCAAGATCCCCCCCTCCCCCCCCCCCCCACCTCAAGAATAGAAAAATTGAGATACTTTATCTCAAAAGAATTATTGATAATCGAGATATTGTCTCTCAAATTAAATCTCAGCAAAAAAGCAAAAAAAATGAGCAATCAGCAAGATAAAACGTCAAATGCTTAGAAGGCTCCAAAAGATAACACCCTTCTAAATAAGCTGCTTAAAGCCAATGAAAATCAAGAAAGAAAATAGCCTAAAGCGGAAGACCTGCAGTAACATTAGCAACATTAAGATAGACCGTTTTAATGGCAGTAATAGGCAACATCGAATTACCAATAGCAATTGCCATAATAACCATAACAGCAATAATCAATGCCGCAATAACAGCAATTTCCATAGTAGCAATATCAGCCATTGACATAGTAACCTTAGCAATGGTCATAGTAACAATAACAACAATCACTTTTGTAACAATATCAGCTATTATCATAGTAACAATAACAACAATTACCAACATATGCCTAACTACAGCCTAGGCGGGCAGAAACACAGCCAGATTTGCCTCCACTACCATCATATCCATAATAATATTTTATGCAGGCAGGAAGAAGACCAGATGAGTATTCTTCATAGACAGCTTTCGGAAGTTCGAATAACTAAAACATACCGCAGATGAGCTCACAACCTCGTTCAAATTTTCTCAATTATGAGGACAATGAGCCAATACGTCTATAACAACAGACATTTTCAGATTTTATTTAAACGAGAGCACGAACGTAGCAATAATCGTAATAAACTTAACAATAAAAATAACCTCTGCAAATTCCACAACCACCGCCTCTTCGGCTTCCTTAATAGCAGCTTCCACCTCCACCTGGATTAAGAATACTCAATGAGCAGCCACCATAGTCATCTTTAACAAGTTTGAAACAGGACAATTTACAGCAGATCAGCTCAAAGCTTCGTAGTTCTTACATTGCAACTGGGATTGCACGGTCGAAAAGCCATCAAAAATAACAATAATAAGAAGAAAAAAGACCTTAAAATCAATATTTAAAACAATAACAATGGAGAAATGATGATTTTTAACTTAAATCAACAAAATCAAAAGCTGAAAAATTTCAATAACTTCAATAAAAATATCAAAAGAAAAAATAATAACTACCTAAACCATAACCTAAAAGCTCTCAATTACCCAAAGTTGTTAAAGAAGGTGGGCTCTCCTCAAAGAAAAAAGATCTAAAAGAATAATAAAACTTATCAAAAACAAATCTTTCATTGGACTAAGCATCAAATGAATCAGCCTAGGATCTTCTTTAAGAGTAAGACGAGGAGGAATGTAGGGAATATTGTATGTCTTCATCCAAGGTATGTTCTGATGATGAAATAGAATCTCCAAGTGATGAGAGTTCTATTATGTTTGGACAATAAGATGAATAACCCGAATAACTTCACCAAAGAAATTTCCCCGATTATTGCATCGAATCTAAGTAATCAGATGATCAAGAATCTAAGAAGAGACTGTCTTCTAAATCAATTGAAAGGACAAGAGAGAGGACTGAAAAGAAAGTAATTTCCAAAAACGCTAAGGGAAAGTAGCAGCTTTCATATGCCAGTAAAGAACTATCTTAAGCCTCTTCCTATCCCAAAAGAAGAAGACAAATGGCAGATATCTAAACAGGCTCTTTGAACACCTCTCATTCAATAACCAAAGAATCATTTAAATGGAATTCCATTGCAAACTAGCATATCTTTCAAAAAGGTTAGCAGCAACTTCCTCAAATTTAATAATAATATCAACCAATAATTGCTTTTTTTGAAAAACAGCTGAAAAAGCCAAAAAGAAGCAATTCAAAGATCCTTTCGCTGGCAGCGGAATGGAACTAGAAGAAGATGATGAGGCTGCTAATGAATTCTCTTTACTGGATAGAGACGATTAAGAAGATATCACTGCGAAAAAAGGAAAATATAATTTTTACAATAGCAAAATAATCGAGGAAAAAAAACAACTTAGTGAATCTGAAAATAATGTGCTCTTGAGGCTATTCAATAAATTAAACATTCAAGATAAGGATTCTGTTTTGAAGACTGCACAAGCCTTTGCCCAAACAATGGACATATTAATTCAAGAATAAGAATCTCTAAGACCGATTATTAAAATGGAGGATTTATTGTATTGTCAGAATATTGGAAAAGGCAGCTTTGGCAAAGTTGATTTATATCTTCTAAACATATCCAACAGTTTTAACGAGATGATGAGTTCCTCTTTAAGTTAATCGCCTTATAATTCAGGCTTTACCTCTCAGACTAAAACATCTTCAAAGGGTTTAATGATGTCTTCTTCTTCTGGTCAATATCCGTTTCAAATGTAATTATCAGCATCTAAAAATATCTTTTCTTTAGAAAAAGTAGAATCAATAGATTTAAGTTAACCAACACCTCCAAATGCTTACAGTCTATCTTCACAAAAATAATCAAATGTATTTTCAACTGGTACGAATTCTTAAATTCAAAAAACCTAAAATATTCCATTATGTGGGCTACCAATTGCTGCCAAGAAGATTGAAAATATCGATGAATATACTAGAGAATTATACATTGTCTAGCTAATAAAAGGAGAGTTCATTCCGACATTATTTCATGCTGATCTTGATAATCAACTTCTATTCATGGAAGTTGGTCTTGCTAGTCTTGAGGATATTAAAACTCACAGCAATTAATCTGGGTAACCTCTAAGTGATGCATTCACATATGCAGTTCTACTCAATCTTATCAAAGCCATTGAATAACTCCTGAAAAATAAAGATAAGAATACTAATTAGCCACTTCCGCTTTTTCATTCTGATATCAAACCCTCTAATGTGATGCTATCCGTGAAATAAAATGCTAAATAAAAAGATTTCTGCTAAGTTAAATTACTTTTAATTGACTATGGAGGAGCCTCCTTCTCACAAGCTGATTATTGGTCGTATTACACTCCAGCCTTTGTCTGTCCGACTCTTTGGAGCAAACTTGTGGTTGAAGAGAATCTGGGGACTTAACTTTCCTGGGAAGAGATTCATTATGCCGAGATTTATGCTGCTTGTCGCTCAGTAATGTTTCTGATTGTTGAAGCAGATCGCAAAGATCAGTTCAATAAGGAGAATATTGTGTAATTCTACAAAGCCTACTCATTTAAATATCCTAGGACTTGTTCGATTTTTAGAAAGGTTTTTGAGAAAGAAAGAATTTGTGAAATTCCTTATTTTTTCTTTGGAAATACGTTTCCTGCTGAAGTTGCTAGTTTCTTGAATAATAACTGCTAAATTCCCTTTGAGACAAAAGAGTTATTCTCACTTTCTTCGATTTATTCGTATTATTCATAAAAACAAAGCGAGGTAAAAGAAGTGCACAGGTAAGAAACAAAAGGTTCTACATAAAAAGGAAGGATAATTAAAGTATGAATAATAATAGGAGTATTGACAAAATTGGTTTCTTAAAAGTTGTGTGTGTTCATATCTTAGTTTTATTGGATGTTTTATTTATTTTGATAATAAAAATATTACTTAAAAAATGAAATTGCTTTCCAAAATAAGAGGAAAAGTTTGGATTATTTTAAGGAAATCTATCTACCAAAGGAATAAAATATTTTAAATTCAATTTATCCTTTCAATTATCTTCATCACATGTAAAGTTTTCTTAATTACTTTACTTTGTTTACTTTTCCTAGTATCTAAAGTACTTTTTGTTGTTGAGTTTCTGCTGTTTGGTGCATTATTTTACAACAGATTTGATTTAACATGGCAATATAATTAATCAAAAAATTAGGAATGCCAATTTAATTAAAGAAAATAAAAAATATCATTGTTCAATCAATACCAATCAATAAAATTTGCTGATTACTACTCCTACAGAAACAAAACAAAAAAAAAGATAATTTCTGAGGGAGAATTTAACTTTCATTAAGTACTAAAAATGAAGTCATTTCGATCAGAATAACAACATAAAACAAATACTAAATTAGCTCTCGAAATCATTGTATCTATTGGTGAAGAGTTTAAGAAATCCTTAATATTTGAAAAAGGCCAAGATCCAGTGCTTGCGGCAAGTTTATTTTGTGAAGAAAATGGACTCAAACCATCTGCAGTGTACTATATCTAACGAGCAATTGAGAAAGTTATCGCAGATGCATATGAACATGAAAAAGATCATCTTATTGAAAGAGAACATATCAATGAAATTGATGAATTCTACAATAATGAACATGGAAAAGAAGAAGAGGAAGATAATATCAATGACGAGGAGGATGATGAAGATGATGATGGATATTGCTAAAATAATTATGCAAATCCTAAAAAGCAATTATCCACGAAAGTAAGTAGATCAGAGAAAAAATGCACGCCAACAAAAAATAAGAAGAAAACAAGCAATCACAGAAGAAGCCATACAGAAGAAAAAGAGAATATCCGTATGAAATCAAAATAGCATAGAGATAAAAGTCCAATTATGGTTAGAAACAAGCCAAATTAGATTGATAATTTTGGAGCTCGCATGTATAATCAAGAACTAGCAAGAAAGCAGACAAAACAGTAAACACAAAAATTGTTAAAATTTGCACATTTTTTATGCAACTTTTATTAGAAAGAAATTAGAGGAGATGCAAAAGCAAATTGAAGAAGTGAACCTCATTGAAGCTACATTCAAGCCAGCAATTAGTTTGAACTCGCAGTTGATCAGTGTAAGGACAAATATGATTTTTAAGACTTTACTACAATTCTAAATTCTTAATAAAATCATATGATATGATATTGATTTATTGAATAAACAGTAAAGAATTGATCTGCAAGGGCAAAAAGAAAAAATGGAAATTAGAAAAATAGCAAGAATGGATTAAATCAGGATTGAAAGGGAATGCAAGTAATAAGCTGCTTGCACTTTCTAACCTCAGATTGGAGCAGTGTAAAATAATTATTTATGTTTTATTCTAATTTTTCTCAATTGATAGAAGCTTAAAATAGACACTACTTTTTCATAAAAAAATTAATATGATCATATATTTTTGTTATTTGATATTTTAGAAGCTAAAGAATAGGATAATTCGCTAAGCATTCAAGAGAGGAGCATGATGTATTTTCACATTTATACTTAGATTCCTTTAAGAGACAAAAAGATGCTGAACTTAAGGAAGAAGCATAATCTGAAGCGTAAGTACTTGATATTTCTAAGCAATATAATTTTAAATTGATTGATATTTTTGTATTTTTAGGATTGCTGAAAGAATCCGAATTGAATGTCCATTTCAGCCTGAAATTAATTTTACTCCAAATCTTCTGAAAAATATGGCTGAATAATAGATAATTCCTATGAACTCAGAAGATAATAAAAATATTACATCATAATCCTTGATTTTTAGTAATGGGTAAGTAAATGCTCTTGAATTCAATCGCAGAAATACAAACTTAGATTAGTATCAAATATATGAGGAACATAAACCAAATAGAAAGGACATGACATTTGAAATATCCTCCGATCAAATAAGCTCTCCACTTTTCTAACAAGGGAGATAATAAGAAATGAAGCTGTCTTCAAAACAAAAAATATCATTTACACAAAATGATGTAAATTCATAATAATAATATGTAGGATAAATGGCTATATCGTTCAAAGATGTCAGAGATTCGATGTGTTCTTCTGGAAGAGATTTAGCTGCGCCTCTTAGACATTCTTTTCAATAATATTAATCAATTTCATCTATTAAATCAAAGAATTCAAATATTATTGCTCCGTTAATGATAAATGAAGATGAGTTTATGGATTTTTCAAAAGAGAAAGGTCTTATTTCTGCTAGTCCTAGAATTGACTCTCCTCCATGCATTATTCCTAATTTTGTAGAAATAAAGCGTAAATCCACTCCAATTAAACTACAAATTGAGTCTCCTTAAGCTTAAAAATATTCTGAAACTAAAAATAATATTATTTAACAACAAAAAGTGTAATAGTTAGATATACCTATCATCCTTGAAGGAGATACTCCTCAAAATGGCAATGCAGTTGATTGTTCTGAAAATATAAAAGAACCAACTCACTCTCCGTTGAGTTCATCGACTGCTAAAACTGAAGGAACATAAGATAATTAGCAGTAAAATTTATAAAATACCTCGAAAGGTTTAGTAAGTGTATGGGATGAGCTGTATGTAGATGCAATTCATCAACAAGAAAAATAAAAATTAGCAGAAATTCGAGCAAAAGAATATCCTGAAAAATTATCAAAAATTAAGAAAATATCTGCCTAAAGTGATGCCATTGCTAAAGAACAACGTAATCGACTAGTGGAATGTATGTTTGAAGCTCTTGATGGAAAGTAACTAGGGTATTTAAGCAGCACAAATTTAAGTATTGAGAGATTGTCCGAAGAGATAGTTCGCATTCATAAACCTTTATTCAATGCAATCACTGAATCTTAGAGGAATTTTAATGAATTAACGTTTTAAAAAGCAGCAAAGTAGTTTTATTCTACAATTAATAGCTAAGATCTTCTGACTCTCTCGACTCTGCTCTCAGCTAAGATCTCTGATACTAATTATTCACAGAATGAAAAAGCAAGCAGACATAGAAAGGTAGATTATTTTTACATTCAAATTCATTTCCATTACATTCTATTAGGAATATTTATTTTTTATCATTTCCTTAAAATTATTAATTTTCCCAAAAGATAGGAAAAATAGGTGTCAATTAGTTGAAATCAGAAGGCTATCCTGTAGCTTAAAGTTGTAGAACGTGCTGTGATACAGTAGAAATTATGGATACTTTAGAAAAAATGAAGACAGATCATCCAATTACTTCTAAATGAGAAGCCCCAAGAAATCCTTATTATATTTATTTTGCTTGCTAATTTCATTGTTATTAAAAATGTTTATGAATTAATGTAAAAAGAGTCGAAATATTAATTTCGTGGAAATAAATGACTAGGAATTATTATTATAGATATTTATATCCAGCCCTTATTTGGAGGGTAACTCCCAGATCAAGCTTAGATAATTGTCTAAATAATTTCACTGAATCATTACTTCAAAAAAACAAATAAAATATGGAAGTCAATTTTCGTTAAACTGAGTAAGAGACTCTACAATTATAAAAACCCATTTCGCAGGACGCAATTGTAATTGCCGCGAAGGTTAAGATACCCTCATTGTAGGAGAAGCTAACAGGGAAGTAAAAACAAGATCTAATTAGGTTCAAGGAGAATGCTAAATAACTTTAAGATCATCTGGAAAAGAAGAATGCTTTGTTTTAAGTGGAAAGAGAGAAAGAACTTGCTTAGTTGAAGCATTAGAAGCTAATTGAGAACATAGAACTGAAGAGATCTATGGTAAAGAACTTTTGAATTTGATACCTTGGAAAAGAGAATTATTTTATTTATTTTTGTGATGATTCTTTTAGGGCAACGGCTAACCAAAGCATCCGATGCATTTCCGCAAAGCTAACAAAGAGCTTCCTGTGTTTCAAGAATAATTCTTTCTTCTTCCAACTATTGAAAAAGTAAACCAGAGAATCAGTTTTTGAACTCAATCGGAACCCATATTACCACTTATTTTCGGTTATTTTTTTTAGGCTAGGCAGTACAAACTTGAAGAAGAGTAGTAGCTGAGAGATAAGAAAGCATACTTGAAAACAAAGGCTACAAGAAAAATAGAGGATCCATGGAATCCAACTAAGCAAGTAGCTACATATTTTGATAATATTAATCTTATGAAATCACCTGAGGAATATGAGTAAGTGTCGTATGCATATACCATGAAGAATAAGAAAGCGGAATCAATTAATTCTTTAAAAAGCATTAAGGAATTGTCTCAACGACCAGCTACGGGAAGAAGTAAAACTGATAAAAAGAGTGTTTAATTTGACGATCATGAGTAATTCTCTGTTGAAAAGAGTACCTACAAGCCAACTTCAGCGAATAATCTTATTATGTTCAAGTAGTAATTAGCTAAAGAACAACAAGAAAAAGATAAATACCACCATAAAAATGCTCATAGTTCATCGACTCTAGGATCATCAAAGGTGCATGATAAATCTTCAAATGACATGAGTTTGCACTCTCGTAGCCATTTAGAATCTGCTTCTGTAATGCTCGCAAATAAAGAATGGATTAATGCTTATCATATTAGGGAAACTTTCAGCAGACCACTTTTTGATAATTTAGATATCAAACTTCAAGCAGAAAACCCTCATTTTAAACCGTTTAAGCCAACTAAAACATAAGGATACGATTTTAGTAAATACTTATCTTTAGATGCAGGAGAGCGTGCTACTTTAGGATAAAGAGGATCTCTTGAATGCTTGGATAACATTGAAAATGAATCTTTAGAAATTAAGCAGCCCAAGAGAATTTAGAAGAACGTTACTAATGCCTCTAACTCATGATCAAAATATGAAATCCCTTTCTCTTTCTTGATATTATTTTTTCCTAACAACAAAATAAAAACTTGATAAATTTTTGGCAATTTTGGTATGTTTTATTCCTAATAAATTCGATTCAACAAATTAGCATAAAACTGAAATTGAAAAATAGTTTTTAACACAATATTAATCTATTTAATTTCTTTTTTCGAAGCTTTTTTGCAAGCCTTAGTTTTTAGAACTAATTTTTTCCACACATTTAGTATCTTTTCAACTTTTCTTATTTTATTTTGTTAAATCAAAGTTTTTCTTCTTGCATCCTCACAAAAGTTAATAATTTAAGAAAAATGATTGACCAGCATTAGTATCAATAAAATAAGCAAGAAAAGTTAGTAGAAATCGTATTTTTAATCGAGAAGAAGAGATCTGCTTGATTTCTTCTTAGATAGTAAAGGATTCTTTGATAAGAAAATTAACTCAAATACTCCCGCGATTTATTAGAAAAACTGTCGCCTAAAAAAAAACGATCACAAATTTAAAGTTTTTGCATAAATTTCAATATCTTTATTTCTGCTTTTTAGAAAAATACAAAGTAACTCAATCAAGTAATGAAGGGTATTGAATCTTCAAAGAGAATGAAATACTGTCATCATGCACTTTACTTCATCTTTAAAATGTTACAGGATATTTTTCCTATTTTGGAATGATAAAGCTCCACGTAATTAATTTTTTTAGTAGCTTAAGGCGTTGGAGCTTAGCAGTGATTTTTGGGAAGGAATAGCTATAAAATAAATCTAAATTGGATGAATAAATTAAAAAAGAAAAAACTAACCTTAAGGAAGAGTGATAAGAGAAAGTTAAGAAATTTGTAGCTATTTATCATTCGAATAGAGTTTACTTTTAATAAAAACTGATTCTAATAATAAAGCGTTATTTTATAATTGATTATTATTGAAATGTTGTTACATAATGCTCTAAAAAATATCTTAACAAACTGACGTAGAAAGAATTGTCTAGAAATAATATATTTCAGTAAAATCTAAATTAATCCTCCAAATTATTCACTTGAAATCAATTCGAGCAGACTGTCTTCAAAAGAAACAAGAATTTTCTCATTGTTTTTTTTATTCAGGTGGATGAATCAAAGGATACTTAATTAGTTCTAGTCATAAGTTAATCGATACTGAGTTCAACTTTTGCATGCGTTTTAAGAAGAAAATATGGCATTTTCTTTAAAGTTTTAAAATAAATGAAGAAAACTCAATTGCTAAATAAAATTTCTAAAACAACGAACTCAAAGAGGAATTAATAGCAAAGAATAAAAAGGGGTTTTATGTGATAACAGCATAAAATATGCCTGTAAAACATATGAATGAAATTACTTGTGGTAGGCACAACATCCTTTTTTAATTATGCAATTAGAAGAAATATGATCTGTATTTAAACAAGAGAGAGAAACATAAACAGGAAAACAGTCTTTTAAATTGTATGGTTGGGCAATAAAAACCTTAAAATAATAAAATAATAATCTAGATAAATCGCAAAAAAGTAAAACAAGAATGGACAAAAAGTTATCTTCTAAGAACTTCACTGATTGGGAAGCAGGCGATCGTTATGAACTTATAAAGGTCATTGGAAGTGGTTCATATGGATCAGTCGCTGAAGCTACTGATAAAAAGACTGGAAAGAAGGTTGCCATCAAGCGTCTAACAGGTATTTTTGAAGACAATGTTGATTGCAAGCGCATTTTGAGAGAAATTCATCTTTTGAGAATTTTGAACCATCCTAATCTCATCCGCATCAGCGAGATCATTCAGCCTAAGGACTACAATAACTTCGACACTTTGTATGTCGTGACGGAATATTGCTAGTCTGATTTGAAGAAACTCTTCAAGAGCCCGATCCATCTTGTTATGATCCAAGTTCAGACACTCACTTATAATATTCTCACAGGCATAAAGTACCTTCACTCAGCAGAAGTCCTTCACAGAGATCTCAAACCTGCCAATGTTCTTATCAATGAAGATTGCTCAGTTAAAGTTTGCGACTTTGGTCTTGCCAGATCAGTCGAAGGTAGTTCATTTATTCTTATTTTATTGAACTCCAAAATAGAGACAATTTTTATCATTTTTTATTTTTTCGAACAAAAGGTATCGAGGGAGCCCATATCTACGATGATACAGAGAATACTAGCAATAGCCCTCCTGGAAAAAATGTCCCAACTTAAAGCCCAGAAAAGCCAGTTGTAGCAGGTGGTAAACCAAAGCTAGTCAAAGAAAAGCCTCTAAATGCCAAGGCTTCTAAAAGAGAACTTACTGGGCATGTAGTAACAAGATGGTACAGAGCACCAGAACTTATTCTTCTTGAAAAGGATTACACTGCTGCTATTGATATTTGGAGTGTCGGCTGTATCTTTGCAGAGCTTATGAATATGATCAAGGAGAACTCACCTACTTTCTTAGATCGATCTCCTCTGTTCCCTGGAAGCAGCTGTTTCCCATTGTCTCCAGATCGCAATAACACAGTTAAACAAGGCGGATTCCCTCACAGTCACAGTGATCAATTGAATGTGATCTTCTCCGTTTTAGGTACCCCAACTGAAGATGAAATGGATTTCGTGACTGATGTTAAAGCTATTGAGTATCTCAAGAGTTTCAAGCAAAAGAAGCGTGTTGATTTCAAAGATCTCTTCCCTGCTGCCACTCCAGAATGCATTGATTTCCTTAATCAAACACTAGTTTTCAATCCTAGAAAGAGAATCACCATCGATGCCGCTCTCAATCATCCACTCTTCACATCAGTTAGAGATCTCAAAAAAGAATCATTTGCTGACGGATCAGTTGTATTACCCTTCGAGAAAGAAGGAGACATGCAAATTCCTCGTCTTCGTGAGTTGTTCGTCGAAGAAATCAAGAGATATCACACCAAATGAAAACTACATCGTTTTTGCTATTGTCACAAACATCCTGATGGTTGTATTATCAATCTACATATTGGTTCTTCCATATACTTTTTCAACATCCCTTAGCTTCTAAGAATTGGATTCTATTAAATTATTATTAATCGTAAAGAGTAAAGAAAAGATATTGGCCTAAAACTCAAACTCATTTTTAGTTTTTACTACAAGACAGACCAAAATACTCGTCTTGTTATTCTTAGCACAAACAAATGAAGATAAGACAAAATTGTGAATACAAAGGGGGGAAATTAATCATAAATTAGTAACTATCATTTGTTATGGAGCTATTAATCCAATACATGAATGGGGAAATAGTCGGAAACGAACGAAAATAAGGCAAGATAAATAATTTGAAGAAATAGAATCTAATTTAAAGTAAAGAGAGAAAAAATAAAGGAAATGGCTATTAAACCCGTTGCACACAAGAAGGTCATCAAGAAAAGAACCAAGAAGTTCGTTAGATTCGAGAGTGAAGATTTCGGCAAGCTCGAATCCTCTTGGAGAAGACCCAGAGGTATTGATAACAGAGTCAGAAGAAGATTCAGAGGTCAACGCAGAATGGCTAAGATCGGTTTTGGTTCAGACAACTCCACTAAATTCCTTCTTCCCAACGGTTTCAAGAAGTTCCTCATCACCAACGCCGCTGATCTTGAGATTCTCCTCATGAACAACAGAACCTACAGTGGTGAAATCGCACACTCTGTTTCTGCTAAGCTCAAGGCTGTCCTCGTGAAGAGAGCTGCTGAACTCGGTGTCAGACTTACCAATGCTAGCGCTAAGGTGAAGACCGCAGAAACTGCTTGATTCAATTTACTATCTTAGATTTTTAAGCAGAGAAAGATGTATTAGAATAGCAATGTTAATGTTTTAGGGAAATGTGCTCTTTTGAAAATACCTGTTTGTGTTTTAAAGAAATAGCGTATGGATGAGAATACTCTCCTCACTTCATATTTCTCATGTTTATTCCATCTATTTAAACCCCAATTCCATCAATTTATCATCTGTGATCTATGTTTAATATCATAAAAAGAGTATTTCACAGCTAAAGGAATACATTATTATGTGAAGTAGTTTAAATACTTCTCAGATTATTGTTTTCTCAGGAGAACAAACATGACTTAAATAGATTAATTTCAAAGTTAAAAAGAAAGTATTAATAGCAAGCCATAACTAGAGAATAATGTCTTGATATGAAAATTCTATTGACAAAAGTGGCTGTGAAAATGTTATTGCTTTCCTCCAAAAGAAAGGAGAGCCCAGAACTTAGAAATGGAATCAGTAAGATGATGAGAGTTAAGAATTCAAGGCATGTTATAGATAGCAAGGAATCGTCAAAAGAGATCTATTTAATTAAATTGATTTCACTTTTTTTCTAAAGAAATTTCTTTAATTGAGAGAGAATTACAGGAATCTCTTTATTGATAAGCTAATGAAATAGATTAATTGAGAAGAATATTTATTTATTTCTTCAAAATAAAAGCTTTTTCTTCATTTAATAAATCAAATCATTTTAGCCATTTTTAAATTGTAACAAAAAAAAATATTGATTTCTTCGAAATTTACTTATGTTTTTAAAGAAATTAATATCTATGACATCCAAAACAAGGGGGAAAAATAATATTCGAAAATAGAATTGCGAGGTATGAAACTGCATTTTAAATAATTTAATTTCATAACACCATTCGATTGTTCCACTAATTTAAATTTTGTGTAATATCAAGTTGGAAATGATATTTTTCTTCTTCTTAAATTTCTAATCTTTCCCTACAAATATTACTTATATATGAGAAAATAATACTCCTTTCCATAACTTAGAAACTATGAATAAGATAAACACACATAATTCAGAGAATAATAATATCCTTTTGAGTCATAATAGGATTTTGAGGTATTTAAATGATCTTTCTTTTGTATTAATGAAAATAAATAATATGGGAAGAAAAAACTAAGGGGGGGGGGGGGGGAATCGAAACACAA
>Ga0302271_10003463_pt1 | contig 13315 bp, 26 predicted proteins | sample III_Bog_N1_1_FD_198767 | JGI IMG/M metagenome (GOLD analysis project Ga0302271, IMG submission 198767) | Peat permafrost microbial communities from Stordalen Mire near Abisko, Sweden - III_Bog_N1_1 | ecosystem: Environmental > Terrestrial > Soil > Wetlands > Peat | place: Sweden: Abisko... | reverse complement strand
GCCCATTGGCAAAACTCACGCGCCATTGGTTGCCGGTTGCCGGGTCAACGGGCCACACTTCGCAACCAATCCGTTTTAGGTAGCCAAAAAAGCGCGGCTCCTCAAGTTGGCCGCGCTCGAATAAACGCAGCATGCGACCACTAAAAAGCTCTTTACCGGCCCATCTCCAAATATACCAAACCTCCCGCAAACAAGGCCGACCAAGAACGGACGCGCCAATATGCGTTCGGTGTTCCCGCTCCTGATCGGCCTCAATGCTTGCGTTGATGGCGGCAAGCGTTTTACTTGCGTTCACTATGCGCCGCCCCCGTTTTTTGCCGAGCAAGGGTCTTGAAGTAAAGGTTGCGCACGGTTGCAATCGGCGCATCTTTCTTCCGTAATCATCATCGTGTGTGTTGGGTCAATGCATTGCCAAGGTGGAACAGTTCGCGAGGGTTGGTTCAATCGGTCGCAAATCTCAGGGCACGGCCCCTTGCAAGCGCAATCCTTGCATTCCGGCGCGTCCGGGTGGAAAAGTTCGGGCTGATTCTTTGTGGTGAGTTCCCGTTGCAAACATTCGGCGGCTTCGTTGGCGTAGTGTGCCGCCTTTTTCAAATCATCAATCATCTTCGGTATTTGCATTTCACCTTCGCCCTTGACGCGGAAAGCATACTTGATAATTGAACAGCGGCACCCGTCAACGTGTGCGTTGCCGCTCGATTTCATTACGCGGGTTAAAACGAACGGGTCAATTTTCCCGTAATGAGCGCCACCAGATCCAACTTTAATCTCGTTCATTTGTGGTTATGTTTGATGTTTTAGAACGATTTTCCACCGTGCATCCGTTCGCGGGTTTTATTCATGTTCATCTTTGCAATCAGGGCTTCGGCAATGCGCCAGTTTCGGGCGTGTGCAAGGTCCATGATGCGAATAATCACGTCGGCAAGTTCCGCTTCGACGCCTGAGAATTCCGGGATTTTATCGTCCGGGCCATTGCCATGGCGCAGGAATTCCAACGCTTCGGAAACTTCGGAATGAATCAGGCAAAGAGCTTCGCCATCGTTGCGCTCCTTGTCCCACCAGCCTTTGGCCTTTGCGGTTTCGTGAATATCAGCGGCAAGGAAATTGTAGCTTTCCACAAAATCATCGGAAGCCGCGTCAAGCTCGCAATTCGCTCCGTCTGTTGTGTAGACGCTTCCGGGTAAGCCTGTCCGCGTTCGGTAGGTGAGCGATTCAGGAAGGTTACTTAGTTGACTGGAAAGATCAACGCCAATCCATGCGCACGACATTTGTGAATAATATTCGGGCTTCAGAAAATCAAGCAGGCGTTTCCGTGACGCCATGCCTTCGGGCGCTTTGTCCGTGAGGATTGCGGCTTCTTCGACGGTTAAAAGGCGCATGCCCCCCGTCAATGAAAAATTATATTCGAGGTTTTGCGGGTTGTGAAACTGAGTCATATTAAGTGTGATTTTTATTGAGTGTTATTTGATGTTATAAATATCGGGGATTAGTGACTCCTCCCCGATATTATTGAGTTTGTTGCCGAGTATTACTTGGCAACATTCTTCCACGGGGGAGGAATGGGAGCGCCGGGAGCCGGGGGAACCGGGACGCTAGGTGCAGCGGGCGGAAGCGGCGCGGCTGGTGCGGCGGCTTTCAAATCGGCTTCCGTTTTCATGTTCGTCGGGTTGGCGCTTTCGTAGAACCAGCCGGGGGCGTTGGGGTGTGCCGTCCAGCCTTGCGGCGGGAAAGCGGGCGCAACCGGAGGCGGGACCACTACGGGAGCCGGAGGAGGGACCGGAGCGGCGGGCGGCACTGGCGCGGCAGGAGCCGGGACAGGAACCAAGGCCCGCAATTCGGCTTCGCTTTTTACTTCGTTGTCTTTGAAGAAGTAGCCCGGAGCGGTCGGATGAGCCGCCCACCCAACGGGCGGGAAGGCAACAACCGGAGCAGGTGCCGGGACGGGCGGCAACGGCGCAGCGGGCGCAGGTGGCGGAACAGGCGCAGAAGGGGGGGGCAGCGGTGCGCCGGGAGCCGGGGGCGGCACGGGGGCGTTGTTTGCAACCACACCCTCAACGGGTTTATAGCCGGTGATTTTGTTTTTATCGTCGTAGGCGCTTCCCACTTCCTGTTTGTCGATGCCTACTTTCGCCATGACTTGTTTGCCCACAAAGGCAGCAAGGTCGGTAACGACGATAATGCCGGTTGCGTGGCAGAGCGAGGAGAATTGACGCTGGCCGATTTCCTGGCATTGCGCCGAAGCGTTGCGAACGTTGATATTATCGAATACTTTGCGGCCTTTGTAGTCGCCGGAAAGGATGGACAACGAAAGCGCCGCAATCTCTCCTTTTCCTTTGCCTTTGGTCAACTTGCTTTCGGCGTCGGTGACTTCGACGTGATACCATCCGTTTGGGATGAGGTCAAAAGTTGTGGGTTTAACTTGGGACGCGTCAAAACTTAGCGCGGTTGATTTAGTTTCGGCCATAATATATTATGTTTGGTTGTGTTTGTGTTGTGCTTCAGTCGTCTATACGGCGGCGGAAATTTTATTGATAATGTTGTAAAGATAGGGAGATTCGCCGCGAGGGTCCAAAGCGCCGGAGCGGTCTTTGGCGTCGTTTTTCAAATCCGGTTGCGTCCGCAAGTAGCGGTAGCTCTGGCGTGTGGTCGGGTCTTCGCCGATGCAGATTTGCAAAACTTCGTCGAACAAATAAGGCACGGCCTCGTTGAGCATGTTCCCCGGCATTGAAGGCCCGAACAAACCGTTATTTGCGCAGATGCCTTGTTTGCACGTAATGAAAACGTGCTTGCCGGGAATGTCTCGAAATTTCTTGAGCCATTCAACGGACCTATCTGCCATTTCGCCGTAAGCTTTTCGCCCATCTTTATTTGTGGCGAGTTCGTCTTTTAGAATGGCCTCAACAATTTCGCTCCATGAGTCAATGTAGAGAGTGTCGAAACTATGCCAGATTTCCGGGGTAAAGATGGCGTCGTAAACTTTCGAAAAATCGTCAATGGTTTTGATCTTGGCGAGCGGGATTGAATAACTAATCCCAGCCGCACCGATGCCGAAAATGCGTTCAAGGTTGGCCTTAGTTAACGATAAGGTTCCATTCTCAGCCTGAACCATGAAAGGTCGGGGAGCCGTTGCGCAAAGGACGGTTTTTCCATTACCCGAATTGCCGTAAATGATTCCTTTGACGCCGTGCGCAACGGCGATTTGATCGGAGGTGGTGTATTCGATTGCCATGATTTTAGGAGCGGGGAAAGGATGTTTATTCGGGGTCGCTGACCCTGACAATTTCGAACTTGGCTTTTTGCGGTTTAATAATCAAGGCATTTTCAAACTTTTTTCGAATCCCTTCCGGCAAGGTCCGGTATTCCGTCAATTTTAGCTCAGGGGTCCACTTAACAACCAGATCCTCAACGTCAATCAAAAGCCCTTCTTTTGCCACTTCCTTTTGGCAATCGGCAACAACTGCCGCGAGCGCAGGAACGTCAAATTTCCGATCTAGGCCCGTTTTCAGCATGGTTACAAATCCGGCCTTCTCGCGGCGTGCGGTGCCTTCTTCTTGAGCCTTCGGAAAAAAGTAGGGAATCAGCGCGGCCTTGATTTCTTCGATGCGTGCGGCGGCAGTTTTTAACCAGTCCGCCTTTTCCTCTGACCCGTAAATTTCTTCCCGTAATTCTTCATCGGAGAGCATGCGGAAATAAAAGCCGGGATATTGCGGATGCTCCCTCCAGCCCTTGGGTGGCCATTGGTTTGGGTCCGGCTTATCAGGGTTTAGCCATCCTTCAAGTTCGACAAGTTCCGCGTGCAATTCGCGGACTTCGTTCACGGTCATTTTAGGTTTTTCACTCATGGGAATTTTGTGCTTGCGTGGAATTGATGGGTGTCCTTATCTTCCACCTCATGCAAAACCGCAAGAAAAATTTTAAACAATCTTTGCCACCCGGTAAGTTTTTTTCCGATGCGCTGAAAGTGGCGCGGGACAATTCCATTGAGGACTTAGTGATAATGACAAAGTTGCCGCTTTCGTGGTTGCGCAAATTTCGAGCGGGTGAAATAACGAACCCCTCTGTTAACCGTATCGAGCATATTCTTTCAACCTTCGGTCTCCTTTAAACATGATTGAAAACATTCCAGCCGAATTACGTGCACTTCCACAATGGGTTGCAGCGGGTTCGGATAAAATACCAATCAATCCGCGAACGGGCCAGCGGGCAGACCCCGCGAATCCTGCGACTGGCGGCACTTTTGCAGAGGCAATCCAAGCCGGAATGCGGCATATAGGATTCATTCTAGGTAAGAGTGATCCATACACAATTGTTGACTTGGATGATCCCTACGAACGCAACATCAAAGGCGTCAAAACAACAATCAGTGCAACTGACCCTGACTATCAAGAAGCCGTTGAACGTGCGGCGCGGCATACCAAAATTTACGAATCGTTTGACACCTATGCCGAACTTTCCCAAAGCGGACACGGTGCTCACTTGGTAATGCGCGGTAATATTCCGTGTGGCGTGAGGCGTGACAAGGTGGAAATCTATTCTTGCGACAGATACATGATTTTTACCGGCAATGTTTTGAAGGCCGCGCCGGTTTCAGACTGTCAAGAATTACTCAACGGCATGTTTGCGCAGATGGGCAAACTCACGGACGAAGCCGGGGAGTTGATCGAAGAAGAACCCACCTTGGGGGATCATCAAATATGGGAAATGGCCGGGCGAGCAAGCAACGGCGAAAAGTTCACGCGCCTTTGCGATGGAGATTGGAACGAAATGGGATACCCAAGCCAATCGGAAGCCGATTACGCACTAATATCAATGCTGGCTTTCTATTCCCGCGCGAATGAGCAAGTGCGCCGGATGTTCCGGCTTACGGCGCTAGGCCAGCGAGCAAAGGCAACCCGCAACGATGTCTACATCAACCGCTCATTGCGGAGGATTCGCGCGAGAGAGTGCCCCCTTGTGGACATTTCACAGTTGCCACAAGTGGAAAGGCCCGCGACCCCTGAAGTATCGGTAATGCCGATAGTCGAAAAGCCTAATGAAGTCGATCTTCAAGCGTTACCAAAAGTGGGCGGTTCGGTAACACCGGGTTACACTTTTCCGCCCGGACTGGTGGGAAAGATAGCCGAATACGTCCTTTCATCGGCAATCCGCCCGATTCCAGAGGTTGCACTTGCTGCCGCGCTGGCATTGTGCGCGGGCGTGTGCGCGCGTTCATATAATATTAGCGGAACCGGCCTTAATCAATACATCATTCTTCTTGCAAAAACCGGCAGGGGCAAGGAAGGCGCTTCAACGGGCATTGACAACCTGATTGCAGCCGTGCGCCAGAATATCCCGATGGCCGATCAATTCATCGGCCCCGCCGCGTTTGCATCCGGGCAAGCGTTGGTAAAGGTGCTTGATTCCAAACCCTGTTTTATGTCCGTGCTCGGGGAGTTTGGTTTGACGCTTCAACAAATTTGCGATCCCCAAGCGCCAGCCGCAACAATCATGCTAAAGCGGGTATTACTGGATATTTACGCAAAAAGCGGATTTACTAAAGTTTTGCGTTCGTCCGTTTATTCCGACTCTGAAAAAAACACGCATCTGGTTCAAGCTCCGAACGTGACGGTTTTGGGCGAGAGCACGCCCGAAACTTTTTTCAATGGTTTGGACACGAGCCATATCTCAGAAGGGTTGATTCCTCGGTTCACGGTCATCGAATACCACGGTGCGCGGCCCCCACAAAATAAAAAAGCCTTCCACCCGCCCACGCCGGAGCTTGTGCAAGCCTTTGGTGAACTCGTTACGGTGGCCGTGAATACCGCACAAAATCATTCCTGCATGCCGGTAAGCATGACCACAGACGCGCAGGTTATCTTTGACGCGATCAACGACGAAGCGGACGCGCGAATCAATAAGACCGCGCTGGATGTAGAGGCAGAACTCTGGAACCGCGCGCACCTGAAAGCTTTGAAAATGGCTGCCCTTGTGGCCGTGGGCGCTGGGATGCACGCCCCGAACATTACAGCGCCGATTGCAGAATGGGCGTGTGCGTTGGTTCGGCGGGAAATTGGGGATATTATGTTGCGCTTCTCCTCCGGCGACGTGGGAACAGGCGAGGCGAAGCAGGAACACGAGGTAAGGCGCTTGTTCTCCCACTTCCAAACACTCACGCCAGAGCAGCGCAAAGCCCACCGTTGCCCGCAAGGGTTGATGGATGCGCAAGTATGCCCGGCAGGCTTCTTGACGATCTACGCGCGGCGATTAAGCTGCTTTAAAAGTGATAGGCGGGGGTCTACCAAAGCCATCAACGATTGCCTTGCCGATATGGTCAAGCGGGAGGTGTTTGAAATGGTTCCGTTGCAACAATTGCAGGCGGAATACCAGATGAGAACAGCTATTTACTATCCCGGAAAAGGGTGGTAGAGTTTTTGGCATCAAACCCGCCGCGCCTCTGCTTGCATGCGTAATTCGGCGGGTCTTTTTTTTTGCAGAAAATGAAAGATTTTCTTTGACTTTGTATAATGTATGGTGTTTTATGAATCCATGACAAACGAGCTAACTACACGCGACGAACAAAACGGATTCCATAAAGACGGCTTCGGGGGTGTTGCCCGCCGGGTTGAGAGCCTAAAGGTTTATATCACCTTTCGCCCTAGCTCAATTTCCGAACGGGCTGAATGGGGCGTTTATATCAAAGACGGTGTTGCCGGGGGCGCATTCTATCGGAGCGAACCGCCGCTTGTTCGTTGCGACACCAAAGAACAGGCGTTGGAGGTTACGGCCCGCATTTTCGGAATTTGTGACAGCGAAAAATTCGCTGAAATCATCTTCCCCTAAAACCTAAAAAAGGCGGGGTTCAATCCCCCGCAAAACTTTTTCAAACTTTCCAGTTGACTTTCGATTAAACATTATATATCTTCGCATTCATGAACAACACGCCCGCCGAAAACATTGAAAAGGTGAACGACCTGATTTCAAAAATTAAGCAGCATCCCATGGCGCTAAAAGTCACCGTATCTAAGGCCGGGATTTTGGTAATTTATCCGAACGGTGGGTTTGCCGTTGATGGCGTTCGGGCTAGTTTTGGAATAGGAAAAGCGAAAGCTTTAGGGCGTGTTATTGAAATCATGGAAAAACACTGGATGCAAAGCTATCCAGACCCGAAACGATTTTCCTAATCTTTTTTCTTGCCAAAACATCAAACATCATACAAACTCGCCCACGTTATGAAAAACCAAACTCTAGTTGAAAACATGACCGAAACCGAACAAAAGGCATACTATTCCCGCCTCGTGAAGCAGACCCGTCAATACGGTTCCTGCTACGTCCATTCAGGGATGCGCGTGAATCTAAAGATTGACGGAATTTCTTTTTGCGTCACCGGCTACGGGCGCTCGCTTCAGGGTGGTGGACACAAATACAAAGTCTACGCTTACTCAATCGAAACCGGAAGACCTGTTCCCACCAAAGACCTGTAACAATCAATTATCAACCATTATATTTTATACATTATGAACGCTAAAACACGAAAGCAGCTTGAAAAAATAGGCGAGCAAATTATGGCGCTTCAGACTGAAATCACGGACATCAAATACGCGGAGCAAGAGAAGTTCGACAACATGCCCGAAAGCCTCCAATCAGGCGCACCGGGGGACAAGCTGCAAAATACCCTTGATACCCTTGACGCCGTGGGTAGTGCCCTTGACGAAGCTTACAACGAACTTCAAAACATTAAATAATCATGAAAACAGTAATACTGACCAACCTACCCGGAAGACCCCGCGAAACAAAAACCGCGTGGTTTAGATCAATCACAAAGGCATTTGAAGGACTTCGCCTATTTGACGCGGTAACAACCGCCGATAATAACGGGGCAATTACGATTTGGAAGCGTCATACAAAAGGCGGCACCAAACTTGTATATGAGTGTGTTCGCCAACGGTATTGTGTCGCACAATGCAATGGACAGTTCTACACGCTGAAAGAAGTTCGGGCGTGGTTAAAAGTTCAGTTTCCCAAAATCTAACATCATGATTTACGATTTGAACGTCACCGTTGGCGAAAACAAATATACTGTCACCTATGACAAAGCCGGGCGATTGGTTGCGCTTCGGTATGGTGAACCGTGGCGAGATTTGGCCGGGGATAATCTTATTTATTTTCTTGCGTGTGAATTGCAACAGGCCCGCGCCAAAATAAAGGAATTTGAAATTCCCGCTTGCCCGCGAACGTTCGGGACCACACAAACCCCCGTGAAACCCTAAGCGCCGGAGAAATCGAAAAGCTGGAACTTTTGCAGGCGGCGCTCCAAAATTCACACCATGAGCAGAATTAGAGTCGTTCAAACCAGATTCATCGGGAGATTCAAAAATCCCGATACGGCCACCCCAACGCGAATTTTTATCGGCACTGACTCCCAAACAGGGGCCGGATTGCGGTTTTGGTATGACGGTCGCGGAAGCCGTCATTTCATCAAAAACGCCGATTTTCGGGCTTGGGACGGCGTAAAAGACTGATTTTAACCCCCATTTACCCGTTTTTAACCCCAAAAATTAACCTGTTAACCATCTGTTAACCACCCATGTTTTTTGCTAATAGCCTGTCAATCAACCACTTAACCAATTGTTTAACCTGTTAACCTCTTTTTTAGAAAATGGACACAAATACAAAAACCCTCGCGGACAATTTCCATTCGCGGATTCACGAGCACGTATCGCCTCGCGCGGGTGATGTGAGAAATTTTAGTCAGAAAACTGGTTAGAATGGTTAACAGGTTAACAAACTTACATAACTTACTTATTTACACTTACTTACACTACTTATTACTTATTAACCATTTTAATGATTTTGGTTTATAGGTTAACAGACTGAATTTTATGAACAAACAAAACGAAGCGTTGGAAATTGGTAGCCTTTTTCAAGAATTGATCGAGAAAGGCTTTGGTGACTTGAAAATTGACGTGGAGACTGAAGGAGATTTACCGCACCTCGTTAGCGTGTGGGCGTCTACGAGCGATGGCACGAAGTCAATCGCTCGTATTAGCACGGAGATTGTTGATGCATTGGTGTCTATTGTGGACGCGATCCGGGAACATCGCGGCGAACCCACCGGGGCGCAGGAAGTGGAAGCGATGCTTGCGAAGGATGGGCTAAACGATGGGCTCGATATGCGCGGGCATGATGCTTGCATTTGCGGGAGCAAAAGACCGCTGATTGTGGAAATAACCCGCGTTCAAAATTTGCCTTGGGATAGCTCCGCGCCCTATCTCACCGGAGACGAAGGCCCCGAACCGGGAGATATTGCACGTTGCCCGGATTGCGGCCAGCATTACCGGCTTGCCTGATTGTTCCACGTAGAACAAAGATATTTGATGTTTGATGATTATTTTTGTTGACCTTTTCGGAAAAACGATTAAATATCAGCGCATGACAACGAAGCAAACCAAAAAAGCAACCCTTGGGGAACTTAACGAAAGCAATGTTTTGTTCTTTCAAGCCGATTGGGAAATTGACGGCGCAGCAATTACCGCGATTCACGGTATCGACAAGAGCACGCAAGCCGCGCATGATGCCGCCCCTAAAGGTTACGTCATGGTGACGACTACCAAACAACGCAACGCCATGCTTTCGCCTGAAACCGTTTGCGAAGCGTAAACATCAAATATCAACGCATGAAATATGCAAAACCAAACTCTCACCGCGCAACCGCTAAAATGCGCCAAGTAATTGGCAAAGAGCGCAAGGCTCATTTTGGAACCGGGAGAAGCCGCGAAATTAAAGGGGATTAAAGGGCTTTCCATTGTTTCAAAAATGCCCGCCGATGCTATGGAATGTTGGTAAACAATCAACGCCGGGTTCCATCCCCGACTTTAAACATTATGAAAAAATATCAAATCAATGTTGCCGTCAAAGGGTTTCACTATTTCCGAACCGAAGCGGCAGAAATGCCAGAAAGGGAAGCGTTCGTAATGCTAGGGGTGTTCAAAAAGGTTTTTCCTGAGTCTCAAGGTTATTCCTTGATGCTTCAATGCTGGACAACTACGGGGGCCATATTAAAAACCATTGGCTAAACATTATGCAAACCTCCGACCTTTGGCATCTTATTTTCCTTGCGTGGGCCGTCGTGACCGCCCTTTGGGTGGCGTCCGGCAGACCTGAACCAGCGAGGAACGTCAAGCGGGGCAATCGGGAGCGCCAGCAAGGGGAAGGTTTTCGGCGTTATTTGCTGGCGTTCAACAATCCCCGAATATACATTAAGCGTCTATGACCGAATTTCCCCTACTTTTCCCGGATTGGAAGACGCACGACCGAAAGCCCATTATGATCGGCGTTTCCGACGATTGCAGGATGGCGACGTTGCGCAACATGACGCCAGAGGAGGCTGATTACCTCGCGGCTAACTGGACGCCCTACCTTGACCAACGCGTAGCTTGGCTGGCGTGGGCACGCGTCAACCTAAAACCGGGACCGTGCAACATTTTCGGAGGAGTCTTTCCAAACTATCAACCATCTGCATCCGATATTACTTGGCTACTCGATTATCAAACGACATGAAAACATCAATCATCATTGCAACAATCGCACTCTTGACGGGGTGCGGAACTCCGAACCCTTACAACGACACACCCGGCAAGCACGTTGCCCGGCAACTCGTTCGTGCCATGACCGAGACCACCTACTACGACCCCTATCTAGGCTATGCCCGCGATAACCGGGTTGAAGCGGCTATCTTTGGGCAGGGCACGCCCATAAGCGTCGATTACCATACTCGATAATACATTATGAAAGAAATATCTGACACTTTTTTAATGCACAATGTATCTAAGGCCGATAAGGCCGCGATTGCTAAAGCACTTTCTCACTTGCCGCCAATGGCTAACACGCTCGTATTGGTTGACTACGGGAAGGAGCAGCGCGTAAATGATGCAAAAGAAGCGTGTAGGCTTCGGAGACTTCGAAGGGAACAGAAAGGCGAAATTAAATCATGACCCCCGAAAGCCTTTGCAAATCCGGCCTTGAGTTTGGCGAACAATCTGCTTTGTTTTGCTGGCTAAATTCAGCCGAAACCCGCCAGCGATTCCCGATCTTGTATAACGAGGAAAACAAAAGGTGCAAAGTTTATGGGGTTACGCAGAATTTCACAGACCCGGTAAAAGGGGCACGAGCAAAGCAAATCGGCATCCAAAGCGGCGTGCCTGATATATTCGTGCCGCTGGCCCGGCATGGCGTGCATGGGTTGTATATCGAGCTTAAAATTGACCCCGAACACCCGGTAAACAAGCCGAAGAAAAAGAAGAACGGCGCAAGTGATGAGCAAAAGCAGTTCGGGCGGCAAGTGATTAAAGACGGCTTTGGCTGGTGTGTTGCGTGCGGCTGGCAAGCGGCAAAGGAAATAATCGAACAATACTTACAATGAGTGAAATAGACGTTGATCCTTTGGAAATGTTAGACGCCGTTCGCAACGCTTATAATAAAAGGGGTGCGCGTAAAATCCCCGTGAGTTTAAGCGAAAAAGATTGGCGCGATTTGACGCAATTTCTCAACGGTGACATTGACAACATGACCGAAAATGATGAAATTGCGATTCAGATGCAAATGATTATTGACGCGATATTAAAAGCAATCGCACGAAGACGTTGACGCATCTTGGAAAAACCCTCTTGACGCCCTAGGGCTTTCCATGTTACAGCCTGCCGGATATGGCAACCCGTCCGGCAAAACGGGGCAGCGCAAAAGGGACCAAACAGAAACCGGCGAAGCCTCTTCCCGCTCTTAAAAAGCGGCCAATTCCAAAGACTCACGCAAAGCGCGGACAGGGCAAAGCTCCTGCCGCGCAAGCTTTGTTATTGCAAAAGGCGTTCGCCGAAACACCGGATATTACTTCGGAGCAATTCGCGCTTAAGTTCAATTTGCCTATTGAGGAGGTAATCCGGCATCGGGCCTTCGTGTTGCAGTACATGCTCGATTACAACGTCGAAGCGGCGGCGCTTCGCATGGGCTACCCTGAAGCCACCGCCTATCAAACTGGCAAGCTAATGTTACATTATGCATTCTCGCAAATCTTCCTTCGCGAGTTGCAGCATGCAAAGACGATTGAAACGGTGCTCACGGTGGGCGACTTGGTAAGCAAGGCTTGGGAGGAGGCCAACCGGCCCGACACCACGCGCGACGGTTGCGCCATGACCAATTCAGCGACCCGCATTGCGGCGTTGAAGATGGTCGGAAAATGGATGGGTCTTGAAACCCCCAAACCAAAGGAAGAGGCGCTAGTAATACGACGTATTATGTATGTCGGTGAGCAAGCCTTGAAGCAGGCGGGCACGAATCTTGACGAATGGGGCGCAGTTGCCACACGTTCTCAAAAGCGTCTAAAACAATCAACCGCCATTGATGTTTAATATATGAACGAGTTGCCCGATTGCATTAAATATGCGCTTGAAGCTACTGTTTACCACAAAACCCAACCTGAAACACCCGGCATAGTTACCGGGATTTGTTTTTATTCAGGCGGATATATGTATGAGGTTACATGGGGGCCGACGCAAAGCAGTAAATGCTATGAGTTCGAACTGACCGCACAAAAGGGGTTTGTGATTGTTGAATAATATACTCGATGGCAGACACGGCACTTATCGACGGCAAAGAGCGGGTAGAGATAGCATGGGAGGCCATCCCCGGCTCTCAAGAGCTTGCCGTGACGTGTCCAGCCCATGAAGTGCTCTATGACGGCTCTCGCGGTCCCGGCAAGACGGATGCTCAAATCATGCGCTTCAAGTCTCTTGTGGGCAAGGGATACGGTCAACACTGGCGCGGGGTAATACTAGATAGGGAGTATAAAAGCCTTGATGATATTGTTGCCAAGAGCGAAAAGCACTTTTTCAAGTTTGGCGATGGGGCGCAGTTCAAACGCTCGAAGGGGGATTATTGCTGGACGTGGCCCACGGGCGAAATGCTTTTCTTTCGGCAGATCAAGCGCGAATCGGATTACATGAAGTTTCACGGGCAAGAGTTCCCGTTTATCGGCTTCAACGAATTATCCAAACCGAAAGATATATGACCTAATCAAATCCTGTAATCGTTCGGGTTTCATTCCTGAGAAGCACACGGCACGAAACCCGGACGGCACTTATGCCACGGAGGACGGCAAGCCGCTTCCTGAAATCCCGTTGCAGATGTTTTCCACAACAAACCCTTGGGGGCCGGGTCATTCGTGGGTAAAGGCCGAGTTTGTTGATGATTGTGATCCGGGAGAAGTTCGCAAAACTACAATCAACGTATTCAATCCACGCACGCGACAGCGGGAAAACATTATACGAACTAAAGTGCGCCTTTT
>Ga0302271_10003457_pt1 | contig 13326 bp, 14 predicted proteins | sample III_Bog_N1_1_FD_198767 | JGI IMG/M metagenome (GOLD analysis project Ga0302271, IMG submission 198767) | Peat permafrost microbial communities from Stordalen Mire near Abisko, Sweden - III_Bog_N1_1 | ecosystem: Environmental > Terrestrial > Soil > Wetlands > Peat | place: Sweden: Abisko... | reverse complement strand
AGTAGACGTAATTAAAAAAAAAGACTATTAGCTCTTGATTATTCTTGTCATTTACATTCTCTTTTAATTAATCCACCGCTCGTTTGAAATCTACTAGGAGGAAAGAGGGATATTTAAATATATCTGAAATATCTCCCTCTGTAAAGAGCTTAAGCGGTTAATTGGCAGAATCTAGTTATTTGACGTGTTCAGGAACGTATTGTTTTATTTTTCATAATTAGTAAATAGATTAAAGTGTTGTCTTACAGGCTTATCGATGGCTATCATGCAATTATCTTTATTGTAATTGTTTTTTTTGTTCTCGTCTAATTATCCCACACATTCAAATGAATTCTGATAATTGCAGTGATTTTGCAGAAATTTTTTTTAATTTGTGTGTGTATGTAATTTGAGGTGAATTTTCTGAAAAGTTTATCAAACAGTTTTTCGCTTGATTTCTGATTCTCCAAGAATCATCTGGAGTTAATGGAATCGAATCTCATAAGAGATTTCAAGAAAAAGATAAGAAGAAGAAGAAGTTGTTCTTATTGAAAGATAAAAAAGGTTGGAAAAATGAATTTAAATTGAAGTTACAAAGGAGATATAAAATACAGTAGATGTTTGCTAAGCTTTCACATTAGGTTATCTGACTAGAAGTTACCAAGGAAAATGTCTCATGACTCTTCTTGAAAATCTACTCCCCAAATAATTAAATCTGCCCATAAAATGCACAACCATATTAATTGATCAATGTAGCCATCACTGAAAACTTTAAATAACGATTTTTGCGTGAGCTAAGATGTTGAAACAAGATCAAATTGTTCCCTCAAAGTTTCTAGCAGGACGATTCTTAAAGCTGACTGTTGCTGTAAACAAACTAATTTAGTATCGTATTTGAGTTTATTAGAAACTGCAGACATAAATATGGAATTCAACAATTCAAATGAGTTTTCACAGATTTTTTCCTTCTATTCTTTGATAGGAGATTTCAACAGACAAAATTCTAAGGCAGTCTTATGTTTTTATATTTGAAGGTTTGTCAAAGCGTTGTTGTAGAGAGAGAGAAATTAACAATCAGTTTTGTGATGTTATCCAATATATTTTAGTTATTGTTGAGATGTTTTTATGGGAAAGATATGGATTTGATATCATTTTAAAGTGAATCTATCTTCTTTTTGTGTAGATTTCAGATCAACAAAAGTTTTTGTTTGAAAAATCTCATAGCAAAATAAGTTTTATCAAGATTCTCATCCATGTTATCTATGGGACATTATCGATTTTCAAGATGAAATAATATTGGTGGTTCTTAAAAAGTTAAGGACAGATACACTGCTTTTCTTAAGATAATCCAACGGATATGTAACTCTAAAAATCAAACCCAAGGAGAATTCTAAGGAAATTATAAAAATAATGGTATCTATAAAAAAAAAAACATAAAATACCTGATCTATTTGTTTATTTTCAAACTTAATAATCACATTTCCTAACTGAAAGATAACGAAAGTGCAATGCTAATCAAGAAAAAGAAAAATGATTACAAGAAACTGATGAAAATATGAATTGATAAGAATAAAAAATGTATTTTCTTGTAAATGATTTGGAAATACAAGAGTTTAGGGCACCCTTTTTGATGTTAAAATATCTATTGCAAATACTACTGTAAAGGAGATTGGAAGGTGGATGGGAGGGATGATGATGATAACTGAGTCTGTGCGTGTGAAGATTATATCCGTTTTGGAAACTATAAATTTTATTTTTTCGAAGATCCGAAAGAGAACTTAGGAAATGAATGAAAATAGCTGCTAAGATGCTATCGATGTATCCTACGCATATGTAACTGAGTAGAATAAAATCTAAGCAGTTAGTCTGGCCATGTAATACAGTTATTACAAAACGTTACAACCAACAGCAATCCATTCAAAGAATACTAAGAATAGCAGCATTTTTCTAGATATGACCCTTTTGATATGCCAGCGCACAATACATAAACTGCGTCAAGGATATCAAATGAAATTTATTAAATGAGGCATCATTTGATGATTTGCCAGGGGGGATAGCTGCGAATCAAATCTTTGGGCATGCTCTGTAAATTTTTATTAAAAGAATAAATAAACAAATAAAATAAAACAAATTTTCCTTTTACACAAAATGCTCTCCAACGTTGCTAAAAACTTAGGCGCTCTCAAGACTGCCAATGGATTCTCTTCCATCAAGAGTGTCATCGCTAGAGAAATTCTCGATTCCAGAGGTAACCCCACTGTGGAAGCTGAAGTCACCACCGGCAAGGGTGTTTTCAGAGCAGCTGTACCCTCAGGTGCTTCCACTGGTATCTATGAAGCTCTTGAGCTCAGAGATGGTGACAAGAAGAGGTAAAACAGATTATGCTAGTTTGGTTTGTGGGTGGGTGCTTAGACTCATCGATGTCCTTCTTCTTTGCTTGATTTGACATGTATTATTTTGAACTAACAATAATAGATATCTTGGAAAGGGAGTCCTCAAGGCTGTCGACAATGTCAACAAGATCATTGCACCCGCTTTGATTGGAAAGAACCCTGCTGAATAAGAGAAGCTTGACAGATACATTATCGAGAAGCTCGATGGATCCAAGAACCAATATGGCTGGTGCAAGAGCAACCTTGGTGCTAATGCAGTGTTGGGTGTTTCACTCGCTCTCGCTAGAGCTGGTGCCGCTGAGAAGGGAATCCCTCTCTACACTCATCTTGGTCAACTTGCTGGCAAGAAACAGAACAAATATGTTACCCCTGTTCCTTCCCTCAACGTTATCAACGGTGGTAAACACGCTGGTAATAAGCTCGCCTTCTAGGAGTTCATGATCCTCCCCACTGGTGCTCACAGCTTCACTCATGCCATGCAAATTGGTGCTGAAGTCTATCATGCCCTCAAGAGCGTCATCAAGAAGAAATACGGTCTTGATGCTACCAACGTTGGCGATGAAGGTGGTTTTGCCCCCAACATTCTCTAAACCAGAGATGGACTTAACCTCCTCCAAGAAGCCATTGAGAAGTCAGGTATGCACAAAACAAATAAAAAAAGAGAAAAACTCAGAATTTTTAACTTATTTATTTTCCACTTTAGGCCACAAGAACGTTGTTGAGATTGGTATGGACGTTGCTGCCTCTGAATTCTGGCACCCTGAGAAACTCTTCTACGATCTCGACTTCAAGACCCCTAACAACGACGGAAAGAACTAACTCAACAATGCCTAACTTACTGAGCTCTATCAGGCACTTGTTAAGGAGTATCCCATTGTCTCCATCGAAGATCCGTTCGATCAAGATGACTGGGCTGGATATGCTAAGATGAACGCCCTCGTTGGAAAGAACGTCCAAATTGTCGGAGATGATCTCCTCGTCACCAACCCAAGCAGAGTCAAGTAGGCTATCGAATAGAAGGCTTGCAATGCCCTCCTCTTGAAAGTCAACCAAATCGGTTCAGTCACTGAATCCATTGAAGCTGCCCTTCTTTCCCAAGTAACTTTGATTTTTTTATATCATTTTTTCCTCAAACTAACCCTTTTCTTTGCACTGTAGAATGCAGGTTTCGGTGTCATGGTCTCCCACAGATCCGGAGAAACTGAAGATACTTTCATTGCTGATCTCGTTGTTGGTCTCGCTGCTGGTCAAATCAAGACTGGTGCTCCCTGCAGATCTGAGCGTCTTGCTAAGTACAACCAAATCCTCAGAATTGAGCAGGAAGTTGGCAACAAGGCTGTCTATGCTGGTAAACACTTCAGAAACCCCTCCAGCCTCCTCTGATCTAATCCTTATGTTCAATTATGTATTGTCGTGGCTTTGTGTCTTGGAAATAAATTCTTAAATATTGTCAATTCACTACCAAAAAAATCAATTCAAAAACAAAGAATTAAAAGAAAAAAGACAACTAAATTCCTAAAATCTTATCTGAGTTAATACCCAACAAACAACTCGATTGTGGCTAATTCTTTCTCTAATCTATTCGAATTTTAATAATAAAAAAATCACCGCCAATCGATAAGCCTGGTGATAATATTCCTGAAGAGATATTTTAAAAATCCTTTTAAATATTTTGCATTCAGTTTTTTTGTTTTGAAAAAATTTCACTGGGAGAGAAAGAGAAAGATAGAAGGGGGATGGCATCTTCTTCACAAGAGGAGAAGTACTCCGTGGCTCTGAAGTACGAGATGTTTTCTTTCAACGAGGAAGTTATCAAATCAATCAACTTCTAGAATCAGGGAAGTGTGCTTGTTTTCTGCAGTGGGTAAGACAATGATTCCCTAAAATTAGTTAATTCCACCATCAACAAAGATTACATGAGCGCAGAACAAATCTAAAAAGTTGAATTCAACGCCATGCAGATCAAGAGTGTGTAAAGTGCAAATCTTCTGAAATGGAGTCCCAACGATCAATATCTTGCTTCCGCTTGTGAGAAACTAGTGATTTGGGCGTATGCAAATGGCGATCTCATAAAGCTAAAGGATTTCAAAGATCATGAACTTGAAATAGCTGCGATTTCCTGGGCTCCAGATTCCTCTAGGATAGCATCAGGGAGTCTCGATGGAAAGATAGTTGTACGGTCTCTTGATTTATCTTAGAATACGCCTAAGATCAAAGAACTCAGCAACGACAATAAGATTCTTGGCCTTGTATGGGATACTTACGATAAATACCTAGCTGCTTTGTATTCTGATAACAATGTCATCATATGGAAATGCAATTCCTGGGATAAATCCTTTGTAGTCTCACTTACCTGTCCGATTTCCGTTGACCATGCTAAGATTTCCTCTAAGCGAGATGACCGCAAAATCGATTGGTCACCTGATTACAGATATGTGCTTCTCCCTAGTCTCGACGATAAGATCGTACCATTTGTCTGCGCTTTGGACAGACAAAAGGATTTCAAAGTCTGTAAGACATTCATGGGCCCGTTTTCTTCGATTAATTGTGTGAAATTCAACCCAAATTTATATGCCAACAAGGAAACCGTTATCAACATATTCGCACTAGGCGATAACGATGGAAATATATCGATTTGGGGAATAGGCGATAACTACACAGCTCGCAAACCATTTTTCTTATTTAAATCGCATCCTAATGGAAATGAGCTAATCGAAGATATCTGCTGGAATGCAGAAGGAAATATGCTGATCGCGACGACTCTCAAGAAATATGTATTTGTTGCTCTCTTTGGTCCATCAGTTTTTGGTGAAAGATTGTCAAGTTTGTAAAAGTAAGATTTTCTAGAAGGAAAATATGGCACATTAAGGACAGTAGCTGCAACGAATACGAAATTCAAGACGTTCAAAGCAACGAATGAATAGGCTGGAGGAATAGATTAACTCATTGGATTAGACAATAGAGTTTACGATCAACAACAGAGGTTTGGAGATGAGAAAAATGGGACAATTTCTTTTGGGTTTGCAGGTTCAAATAATTCTGCTACATAAGCTGATAAAAACCAAGAAATACTCACGAAAGTCACATACACTGAGTAGAAAACATTCACAGAGAACGGCAAGAAGAGGATCATCCCAAGCAAGCAGATCATCACTAAAGTTGTTGTCGAAAAAAAAGTAAAAAAAGATGGTTTGAAATTTGGCAAAGAATTGGTTTTAATTATTGTTGTTTTGTGCTGGTTGTCAAGAGTTAAGGAGAAGATGAAGGCAAAGTAGATACAAAGGACTCAGGGATTATTGAAGAGAAACCATTAGAAAATGCAGAAAATGAGAGGAAACAGAATGGAAGTTAAGGTAGTGGGAATGGAGAGAATAAAGAGAAAGAAGGAGATTAATTGATGGAAGTTGAAACTTCTGAGGGGAAGCAAATTGAGAATACATCTACTATGGAGCAAGAGCTTAGTAAGAATGGGGAGTTGGCTTAACCAAGTTAGATATTAGAGACATCCGCTACAACAATGCCAGCAGTTTAGAATGACTCAGCGATAGATAAAGTTACAACAATCACAATAAGCGATTCAACAAAAGGAAATGAAGCAAATAATACTACTGCTACTGCTTCCATTCCTTTAAATAATACCCAATAAAATCTCTTAGATCCCATTAGCGTAACTCCATTCGCAGCGGGAGCAAACTAATTAACTGTAGAAACTACCTCTATCAACATTCCAACTTTAAATAAAAAGGAAGCAACTCAAAAGCCATCTGTTATTTAAAAAACATCCATTCTACCTCCTCCAAGCGTACAGCAGCAGCCAGCTATCAACCTAATTCTCCTTCGTCCTTCCAAGTCAATTCCTAATCCTTACACGCTCAGGTTACCTTCACAGCAAATCGGATAAGGATCTGATATGTGTTTCTTGGAGATTGATACTCCAGTATCAGGGAGTTAAACCACTTAAATCAAGTGTGTGGTGTTACGTCGATCACGGACTGCGAATGGGAATAACTTCAAGGAATCTCTATGGACTGATACTCTCTAAGGCTAGGTGCTTTATGTTGAGTTAGCCAAAAGCACTCTCTTGTATTACACATCTAATAATCTCCTTTACTTTGTGAATTCCAACACTGGACGCAGAGAATAACTGCCATTGCTTATTCCTGGTGTTTGCTGGTTGAAATTCAATGTGTAGGGATACATTCTAGTTCTGTTATCCACAGGAGAGGTTCGAGTGTATTTTGAATAGAAGATTCTTCTTCGAGACAATATCATGCAGATTCTTCACGGGAATAGTTAGCTCTAGGATAATTTAGATAAAGATCCAATCGATAATGTAGCTGTGGATAAATCGGGTGTGCCTGTGATTTTCTTGAAGAATCATATGGCGTTTATGTACAGCAGAGATTTGCGGACATGGCTGAAGTTAGATGATCTTAACATGAATATAGGATGCTTTTATGAGACGGCTGGGATGAATGGTAGTAGTAGTACTAATGGAACTGAGATTATTGCCTTGAAAAACCAACAAGCAGATGAATTTAATGTATTCTTTGATAATTTACTTTCTAAATCTGAGAATAGCTCTGATACCGTTAGTGCTGGAATATTCTGTGAAAATGACGCATCTTCATCAGTGCTTTAACAGCAATAATAACTAAAATCCCTTGAAAATATAAGCAGCTACGAAGAGCGATTGATTTATCTTATGCGGTATGATACGGCCAAGAATCAGGACACATTCATTGACACTGCGACTAAATACATCAAGAAGCTCATCGATTGCAAGGAGCTTAATAAAATCAGATAATTTATCACTGATCTGTTCGCTAATCCCAGTGCTTAGGAGTTTTAATTCTTGTAGTAAAACAATTTTGATAAGGTTAAGCTCTTCCGATCAATCAAGCGCATCCTGGATTATATTCCGTTCACTAGCGATCTCGCAGTGGAAATCGAAGAAATTGTGCAGCTCTCCCAGATCAATTCAAATCTCAGCTGAATAAACACTGAAGCAAAAAGTTAATATGTTAGAAGTAGATTTTGTCATTAATTATTCATCTTACTGTGTATGCTATTCTCACTGTAGATGGTACCTGTTGTTGTTTAGATTAGCAGATATACCCTCATAAAGCTCTACAACGAATCATAAGTACCTAGCACATATTGATAGTCAAGAAAATGCTGGAATTGGTCAAGTAAAGATTCAACGAAAAGGGAAGGAATAACTAACTAGATATGAATGGCTCTTTTTAATTTAAAGTTGAGTTTACAAGATTAAAACAAGGGAGGTTAAATAGCATAGGTCAGAGTGATTTATCAGGGAGGATGATTGCATTCAGATTAGATAATTAAGATTATAATAATACAAATAAGAATCACAAAGAATCTTAAACAAATTTGAAACAAAATGTGAAATCAAAACGAAGAAAAAGTAGAAGTGAATCATCTTTTGGTTTCTCTTTCTTTCATCTGGAAAACAAGCATAAATAACAGAAATATCTCTGAGAAGAAGCACACGATGCTATTGCACAATAATGAAGGTAAACATAAATAAAAAAAGATACCAAGTGTTGGAAGATATTTGTATGTTTCCTCAAAGAAGAAACAAGAGTGTTGATTGGTTGTTGCGAAGATGAGATTAGAAACGCTGATTATAACTCTTTGAAACTAAGTTGAAAACAACCTTCTTTCCCCTACTGACAAACAATCAACCAAAACACACTCTCTCATTACTTTTTAATTTGCTATCTCTATCCATCCATTAACTTCGTTGAAAAGCCATAATCTATGTTTCATCTTTTTGAGCTATTGGCTAACCTTATTTTCTCTAACTATTTAGATTGACAAATCCTTGTTGAACTTGAACACAACATATACACTTCACGCTGAGTGCACCAAAGCAGATCAACACATATCAAGTATCCTCATTGCCTATCCTCTTTGATACTGCTATTCAAAGGTAACTATTGGTATTCCTGCTTTGAATTATTCTTCAAAAGACCGAAAACCTTTATTTCTTCTTATTTATCTCTCCCCCAAAACGCACTCACTTTCGTGGTGTTAGAATGTTGAATCTGAGTTTAAGCTGATGATTACCTTAGGACGCCTTCTGAAACGATTTTTCGTTTGTGAGAATAAATTTGGTTCTGACGAAATAAACTCATTTTCTCTCTCTATTTATTTCCTTCATATTTTTTAATTTCCTTCTTAAAACAATATTATCTTAGGCATCTTGCTAATCTTAATTGTTTTCCTTGCCAGTTTAGTTAATTTGATACATGAAAGCATTCCAAGAAAGGGAGAGGAGAGATCGATCTACAGTCTTTGATGTATGTTCGAGGGCGTTTCTTGCATTCAAAGGACTTAATGCTAATAAAGCAATGTCAGTAATTAGAAGAATCAATGGTATTTCCTAATGGCAGCAGCATTTGCTCCATAGGAATCACCCGTTTTGTATGATTGTTTCATTTAGTTTATGTATCTATCTATGTAAATAATCATCCATTGTTGATAGTTAAATCAATCAAAACTTTATTCTTTCCCTTAATTTGACTCATTAAAAAATAATTAATTCATTTTTCCATTCACAGACCAATTTCTTAGTGATTCATGACTTACCCTCTTGGGATGCTAAGCTCTGAATACGTGGTATATTCAGCATAATCATCATCATAATTTTCTAAACATGTTTGAGTTTCTTCTTCTCCTTATCATCTTCCATATGGCTTACCCCTTCAAACCCTTTAAAACTCTCTCTCAATTTCTTCTTTTATCAAAATATCTTCTTCTTCTTCTCATGCTAGTATTTTATGATTTCCCTCCCTTTCCAGTATTTTAGCCCAGTAATTGAAGAAAAAGAAAAAGGAATATCTATATCCAAATAATAGATCAAAGTCAATCAATATTTAATCATATCCATAGTATCCCTTCCTATCAGGCATATCTATCTTCCAAAGTTTCAAGAATCTAACTGTGCTGTTGTCTGTTGCTCCTGTAAGACACTTAGCTGCCTCATGAAGATGCTGAATACATTTGGGCTACAACTCTAACAGGAATAGCATGGTTAGGCCAATTCAGCGTTATTACAAAAAATTCAATTGGAAAACTAAGAATTTCAAGCATAATCAGCATAACAACTCTAGCAATAGCAACTAAACTAACTGATTCCCAATGAATTTCCAAGGAATCCAGTGCAGTTTGAAAGAACTAATCCCAACCGAATCAACTCCTCCTTGCAATCCTCAGCAGCAGATTTGGCAGCTCAACAACAACAACAATAATAGCAATAGATTGCTGCTGCTGATGTAAACTACGAGCAATTAGTGAATCACTGCAGTTCACTGAATGGCGCTGCAATTGCTTATTGTTCATCTTCATTAGTGAACTGCCAACCATAGAATCTATTACTTCCATAGAGAAATGTAACAAAAATTAACAACATATGGATCATCTAATCTGCAATCTCTTTGAATAATGTTTGCCTGTTTTATCCCCCACAGCGCATATGGATGTCGCAGGAGGGGATGCCTTAGTGTGTAGTGATTGACCTCAGATCCTTGAAAACACCCCCAAAGTCATTTAAATGCGTAGGATTTGATTGCTGGCATGACTACTCTTCCAATCCACAGACGCTCGAACTTGCAGTGTCTGTCGATGGGTCTCATTTCATCACTTGGATTACATTTAAAGCTCCATTAGTAATAAACCCATGCAATATTCAGCATACTTATCACCTTGGCTTAGTGAGAATATTAATTATCTTTAACACGCTGTTTCTGTTTGCTTGAATAGCGCGGCGGGCAATAATTCTTTGCAATCGATCCATTTTCACCAAGCAAGTATCCTTTTGTTTAAGTAAGTGGACATCTCCATGAAACAAGTTTAAGTGCATAAAACTACTATTATTGTTGTTTTAGATCATCGTTAAGGAGACACACGGTGCTAGTAAAGTCTACATGAACAGTTTGTATCTTTTAGAGGAAGCACCGATACCAATGCATTACTTTGGGCTCACGCAATCAACGAGTCTTCAAAAGGCAGCTGCCTAAGCCTTGGCAGGATCTACATCATAGCTGTACTCTCATTAGTCTTAGTCTCAGCAATAATAGACTTAGTCGACGGGTGCATCGGGTGTGATGTAGTTAGAATAATAGGCATAATAAGGCATTTTTGTTGCTCTTCCTCTCATAAGACATTAGGATGCTTCGAGCCCTGGTATTCCAAAATAACCACTACAAAATACTTACAATAATGGTATTCCTATGAATCGAGTCGTCTCTCCAACTAGCTAGTCTCAAACTTCTCCTCCTCTTTAGCACAATAACCTATACAACAACAGCAACAATCCTCAAGATAGTCTGAACAACTATTGGAGTACTTTTACTGCTGTTGATAACAACACTGGTTCAAAGCATTCTTAAGAATATGATGGTAATCACATGGGTATTACACATAGCTTCAACTAATAAACAACCATGGAGTAGTAAAGACTGATGAGGGATTAATACATTCACCAGCAGCAGCAGCCATAACAAAATGGACATTAACAGTAATAATATGGATCCTCCAAGGATACTGGGATTGCACGACAGACTAATAATTACTCCTCATTGGAAACGATGACTGATCCTGACAAGCTTGTTTCCTAACGAGAATCGATATCCTAATAGGCTTAAAATCACAGGTAATAATAATTCAGGTTTGAGAAAGAATCAAACAGGTATGATACCAATATGATGGAGATGCCACAACCCATAAGAGTTCGATCAAGGAAAGAGCAGTAATACCTTTAATAATCTTAAGAAAGCTAGAACAGTTTGAATGAATACCAGAAAATGGATAATAGGAAGCAGCAAAGAATCTCTTAGGGGCTGCTTATCAGTGAACCGCAGCATGATAGTCACCTTAATCAGTCTAGATACGAGCAGACTTTGGAGTAGAGCAATTAAAAGGCACACACAACGACGAAGCATGTTGAGAGAAATGGATGGAATAATCATAATAACAGTCATAGTAACACATAATTAAACAACAACAATAGCGTAAGTAGCTTAATTAGTTTTAATAGGAATTCGCACCAATAGTAGTAATTCCTAATAAACTCACATCACAAGAAGTAGAACGAAGAATCCCAGCTGAGAAGCAACTAGAAAAACAATGGGAATCAAAGCAGAAATGATACAAATCCATATGATCATCCTCATCAATACTCTCCCTAACAGCAACAAAAATATCGATTCGACACTAATACTGAAAGTTATGAGGATCCAAGGAATTAATAAAGCCCTGGAAAACAGAATAGTTATGTCAATGCTAGAAATCCAAAGAATGGCTATTATCCAATGAGTCGGCAGCCAAATCATCCAAGCCAAGAACTTGAATACTAACTACAAAATGATGATGCTCACAGACAAGCATTGTTCTTGGGCAGTCCGAAACGAAAATGGAGCTCAAAGATACCCCAATCTCGAGAAGATGCCAGGAGCTTTCTAGTTGATGCTAGCCTCTAAAGTCAAAGCGTTTCTCATTTGTACAACAGCACTCCTAAGCAATATTCCCAACAGTAACAGCGGGTTCAATATTCAAATACTAAACACAATGAGGGCGATGATATCAAGTATCATGCAGAAGAAGGATAATATTCTGATAAAAATGCCTATTCTAAGCATCCCCAGCTGAGAAGCTAGCGAAGACAATCAACTGAAACCTAAGAATTCGGGCAAGAACTATTGCAGACTTAGTTGCAGGTAGCTAAGCTTGTAGAGATTGTGGAGAAAACATAAGAAGCGCATTTTCTAGCTGTGGATAAAATCTCTATGCTATCTAAGTCATTGCAGGACATGGAATCAAAAGTAACCGTGCAGCTGCAAGTCATTCAATCTGAATTCAAGCATAACCAAGAAGATCTTAGGGTAGATAAGGATGACAAGGATAAGGGAACTAGAGAGAAGAAGGAAGGAAGAAATAGTGAACTAAAATAAAGTGGAATGGAAAGAAAAGAGGTTGTTAGCAGCAGGGCTGATTAGGAAATGACTGAGAAGAAAGATAAAGATAGTGTTGGTAAGAATAGAGAAGATGAAGGAGAGATTAAAGACAGCAGAATGAGATCGTCTGAATTGAATTTCAAGTAGAGTCTGCAGATGGAGTAGGTAAACTTGAAGCAATTAATTGTACCTTGTGTGTTTTTTAAGAATTTGTATTGATTGTTTTTCCGTTATCTACAGATAGTCGAGAAGGCTGTTGAAGAAAAAATGGAAACACTCGAGCATAGTCTCTGTCATTTGCTGCTTAACAGCATATCTAGAGTTTAGCACAGCAATAACAAGCACATCCAAGAAGATGAAGATGAGGATGATTAATTAAATGAACATTTGTTGAAACGATCAAAGCAGCAGCAGCATAAGGGTCCTCTTGTGATTTCAGAGATTAAATCAACACCACAGAAGTGTTTGAATTGCTACATTGATTATCACAATCATTAGCAAAAAGAAAAGTCAACTTCAAGATAACTTAAGATGAAGCAGCAAAAACCATTTGATAAGGAAGAAATAGATTCATAGACAGGGCACAACAAGGGATAAAACGATGAGTAGTAGTAGCATTCGAAGGGGATGAAGAGAGTACTAAGACTATTGGAATAGCTATAAGATAAACTCGACAAGAGAGTAAATTGTTTTAATTGATTCAAAAAGGGAGGAGTGTTTTAGTTAATTTCTTGAGCGGAGAGTTACTTCTTTAAGGAAAATGCTTAACGTTAGTTATTTGTGATCAAAACAAAAACAGGATTAGATAGTTAGGAAGGTCGCAGATCTCAAAATAGGTGGAAAGAGTGTTTCTACTTCTAATGAAGGCAAATATCATCAACATTCTGAGAAAAGCAATCTAAATTATATCGAATCCTCTAAGAATCACTAGAATGGCAGGCATCATCATTCTCCTGGTATTATTCGGGCTGCTT
>Ga0302271_10003454_pt1 | contig 13335 bp, 24 predicted proteins | sample III_Bog_N1_1_FD_198767 | JGI IMG/M metagenome (GOLD analysis project Ga0302271, IMG submission 198767) | Peat permafrost microbial communities from Stordalen Mire near Abisko, Sweden - III_Bog_N1_1 | ecosystem: Environmental > Terrestrial > Soil > Wetlands > Peat | place: Sweden: Abisko... | reverse complement strand
TAAATAAAATTTGTCTTTTAACAGGAAGGAGAATAATATATGAGTGTAAAATGGGATAATTTAGTATATGATTTGCGTAGAAAAGTTTGTGACAAATGCAATGATGATTTTAATTGTGGTGAATGTGGCAAAGAGTTTACGAGCAAAAGAAAGGTGAAATATTGTAGTGAAGAATGTAAAAAGATCATGAAAAGGAAATATAATACTCAGTATGTTAAGAGCAAAAGAGAGAAAGAGAAACAGAAATAGAATTCATGAGTGTGCCACACAAATTATAAAATTGGATAGTTTGTGTGGTATAAAATTTTATTGAAAAAATACAGAATATTTTTAAAAAACACTTGCAATATTAAATACATTGGCTTATAATTAATAATATAGAGAATAAAAATTAATAAGGAGCTGAGTTAAATGGTAGTTAGATTAGAAAACGGAAATACACATGTTATCAATAGTTTAAATGACATAAAAGAAATAATCGAGCCTTCAATAGCTGAAGCCATAGACGAAATAGTTATTGCTGAATATGACACACTAGACATAGACGATTTAACAGAAGACATTGAATCACTAGAGGGTGAAATTAAATCACTACAAGACGAAATAGAAGAATTAAAAGCTGAATTAAGAAATAAAGACAATGAAAAATGGGAATCAGAAAACAAAGTTAATACAGCAAGATGGCAAATTAGAGAATTAGTCAATGATTATGGAAAAAGTAAGAGCAAAAGAGTAGACAAAGAAACTGTAATTCTAAAATTAGAAAAAACAATGAAAAGATTAGAAGATGAAAAATAGATCAAAATAAATCAAATAAGAAGAGGTGTATTAAAATGAAGAATTTTAGAATGTTTATCAATGAAATGAAAAGTGCGGAATCAATCGAGGAATTGGAAAGCGGAGCAGACTTGTTCCAGTATGGATGCGACAAAGGTTATTATAGTGTCGGACAAGCAAAAGAGTTTAACACGATATATCATGCATTAAAGAGTAAAATTAACGATGAGATCATGTGTAGCGAGATTTACAAAGAGAATATGGACATACCTTATTTACAGGCTTTAACAATCATTAGACATGCACCAATCGAAGTAAAACAGGATAAGAAAGATTTAAAAGTACATATTAAGAAGATACTGAAAGCACTAAGAAATACAAAATCAGTATCATAACAAATAATTAAAAATGAAGGATGTGGGATTATGGAGAAGAAACAGATTAAAAAAATTCTATATCAAAACAATGCTGCAATCGAAGTAAGGCACAAGGGAGAGTTAATAAGATACGAATATGATGGAGTCAATTATAAGGTACAAAGAATAAGTATAACAGAATGTAGGACAACACTAAAAGACATTTGCAGAATGATAAATGATTCTAATACTACAGAAATAAAAATTGTGAAGGAGCGATAACGATGATAAACAAAGATAACATGTATATTATGACAAGAGAAGAATTAAAAAATTCAAGTGCGGAACAATTTATAGACAAGGATGTTGTAATTTGTGGGAAATATTATATTCATATTAAATATGGTGATTATAGCAGTCCAAGAATACTAACCGATGTAAATACAAGAGAAGATTTAAGAAATTTACCAATGAGCAAGCATCCTCACTATATAAGAGATTTTATAGACAGGAGAAAGGAAGAATTAAACTAGATAAATCTGTCATTTTAACAGGTTTTATTGTACCATAGAGATATACTTGTAGCTCTGATATGGCTCATATGAGACACTTTAACAGCTTAGACAAGCAAGTATATCTCTAAAATAAGGTAAATTGAAATAACAGAGAATGGAGGATTTAAATATGGAAGGAAGAGACTTTTACGGTTATACCATATATGAAAACGGTGATGTACAGAATACAAAATCTGGTAGATTAATGAGTAAAAGGAATCATAATGGCAGAGTTGAGTTCCAAATTGAGACTCCTGAAGGTAGAAAGAATTTTATTCTATCAAGAGTTTTGTATTGGCTATTCGTAGATCAATTTGATATGAGCAACAAAAATCTTTGTGTGAGTTATAAAGATAATGACAAAATGAATATAACACTAGACAATTTATACTTAACAGATCGTAAGAATTTAATACAGGGTGAGGGGCATCGGTCAATAATCAAAATAACTGATGAGTAAATTGAAGAAATAAAGAAAGCATATAAAGGTAATAAAAAGTATAGCAATCAGCACAATAAAACAGGACTAAGCCTAAAAGATTTAGGAGATAAGTACGGTGTAACAAAAGGTGAAATACAATGTATTGTTAAAGGTTGGTCAAGGAATTCAGACAAATACAAATTAAAATAAGGAGTGATAAATTATGTCATATTTAGCTTATGCATTAGATACAATGGAACATGTTAAAAACGTTTTAGAAGGGGATAACACAGAGAGTAAAGAGCGTCTGATAAAGGAACTGAAGGAAACCATAGAAGATATAATGAAAACAGAGAAAGATTTGTGTGCTACATGTGAGTACGATGAATACTATTCAGACAGGAATACACCACCAACGAATACATGCGGTTGCAAAGGTAGCGAATTTTATGGGACAGATTGTCCTTTATGGTATGGGGATGAAGAATGTCCATGTTATAAAAATCAAGTTTGGGAAGATTAACAGACAGAAAGGTGATGACATTACGATGTGGAGTTCAAGTGTGAAGGGGCATATAGATAAGTATTTAAAGTCGGTAGATGTAAAGATCGTAACAGAGATAGCAAGGGATTGTGACTTAACACGAATTATAGAATATAACAGAGAGTTTAACAAAATAAAGATAAACAATAATACAAGGTGGATTCATAAGAATGCAGAAGTAGTTAATATGAAGATTGAGGATTTTCTCATAGTTTGTGCTGCATATCAGATTGGACATTCACTAAATAACAGAGGGATAGGAAGATCAGAAAGGGAGAAACATGCTTACCTTTTAGGTAAAACATTTGTACCAAAAGAATTAATGAAAGAATATATTAAGGTTAACAGAAGGAGTGGCTTATAATGGCTAAGAAGAAAACAACTAAATTAACAGAAGAAGAAAAGAAAGAACAGAATCTACAATATGAATTAACAGAATTAAAAGAAAGATTGTATTTAATTCCTTTACCAACGCACATTTTTAATGTGGGAGACAGAGTTATGATAGGTTGTTTGGAAGATGTTTATATTGAAGAAGTGTTGGATCAGGGAAGAATATATAAAATTGGTTATACAAGTACAGATAACAATCATGGTAGACCTATTAAGACAGAACATTGTAAGAGACATGTTAATTGGTTAAACATAAGAAAATATCAAGAAAACACAAGTGAAAACTTAATCAAAAATACTGATTTGAGATTAGAGTATTCTCAAAGACATATGGGTGATTTATTTACTAAAGCATACTTCTTTGGGATAGACTTCAATCCTGATTATCAAAGGGATTATGTTTGGGAGTTGGAGGATAAAATTGCATTGATTGACTCTATATTTAATAACGTAGACATTGGAAAATTTGTATTCATTAAAAACCACATTATGAGCAATTACATGTATGAGATATTGGATGGCAAGCAGAGACTACGAGCAATATTAGATTTTTATGAAGATAGGTTTCAATACAAAGGGAATCTATTTAGTGATTTATCTGTGAGAGAACAATGTCATTTTAAAGACTATTCTATTAGCATGGCAGAGATATCAGACATAACAAAAGAACAGATATTAAGATACTTCTTACAGCTCAACAGAACAGGTAAAGTTATGAGTAAAGAGCAGTTGGCAAAGGTTGAAAAGATGCTTGAAGAAAGTGAAGGTAAATAAAAGAACAATTTTAATGGGAGTTTGGAGGGAAATAAATGTTTATAGTTGCAAGCGAAGAAAAGCCATGTCTAATATGTGGCAAGTTAACTCAAAATATTGATTTAAGCGAAGCTATGATATGTAGTCAAGAATGTATGAATAAATTTAACAGAATGATTATTGAAGCGGAATCGAAAGGGGAGATTATATGAGAAAAATAATTATTGCAGTAGAAAGAGCATTGAATATGATCAAGGGGTTTGAGGTTGGATATACGACAAGAGTTGATAACAAAATAATGATGGACTATGAAAGTAGCAGATATCTGGTAACATTCACCAAAATAGAAAATCCAAGCGAAGATATGGCTGACGACATAGACAAATTTATTTAACGAAGCATTTGAAAATATTGTTCGTAACCAACAAATGCAAAATTTGCAACGGTTGAAAGGAGAAACATATGATAAAAAGAAAAATAGGTCATTTGTTACAGAAGAGAATTGGGAGTCATATAAGCAAAGGCAATTTAACTATGTACGGAGATAATGCGATGCATTTTGGTATAACTTATTGGACTAAAAAATACGGTTATGTTTGCTTTAGATTACCGATTCCATGCGGTATTGTTGACTATTTCTTATATGATAGCAAAGTAAGATGGCAACCATTATACCTTTATTTTAGTCCCAATGCTACTCCTTGGGCATCAACTTTTATGTTAGGTAAAAAGCACGATAGAAGTGATTGGGTACTATCGAGAGTTAGGAAAAAGAAGTTTGGACATAACTTTGATACCAATGAAAATAGAGAAGAATTGTATAGAATAAATCAAATCATTTAGTTCGCAATACAAATACAGGCAACGTGAAAATATGGCGATTGATTTGAAAGGGGAAAACAATCATGAACAATATAAAAACAAAAGAAGCAATCTCAAAAATAAATGATATTTTAATGGATTTTGAATGGGATGAAGCTACCGATATTTTGGCTTCGGTGGTAGGAGAGTTGGGCGATTTAGAATTTATTCAAGGATTATTGAAGTCAAAATATGATCCTTCTATTACAAATCAATATCTTGTTGAAAATTGTTGCTATACCGAGGGTAACGAGGAAGCAGGACATATTCCTTTATCATGTGTTTTAGAATTTGTAAAAGAGATATTAGAAGCATCAGATGATGAATATGGCATTGAATTTAAAGACAATTTTATAACAAGGACACCTAACGAAGAACTTGAAGAATGGCAAAATAAAAATGTTGATTGGTATGACGAGAATGAAGAAGAAATCAAAAACAAACTCATAGGATTTGAAGTGTCATAGTTAGCAATTCAAAAATGTTATTAATAAAATAAAAAATATATAATTAATAGGAGGAACGTAAAATGAAAGTAAATTTAAGAAACTTTGCAGGTGTATCAAAAGAGGTTAAAGTGGGATTCAGCTTCACAATGCTGTTTTTCGGCTTATTTGTGCCACTTTTTCGAGGTGACTTCAAGTGGACAATATTGGCATTGATAATTGCTATTGTAACATGTGGTTTTGGATGGTTAGTAATGCCTTTTATTTACAATAAGATGTATATAAAAGATTTATTAGAAAGAGGTTATCTTCCTGTAACAGATGAAGATAGATCAATATTGCAGGGTAAAGGAATAATAGCAGCATAATATATAATTAAAATAAGGTTTCGGAGAAATCCGAAGCCTTACATATAAAAATTAAAGGAGAGAGAAACGATGAAAGAAACATTTAATATAATTAATAGCATTGCAAATACTTCAGGCAGGTTAGATAAAGAGAACATATTAAACAATAACAAGGATAACGAATTACTGAAAGATATTATGCATTTTGTTTACAATCCTTATGTTGTAACTGGACTATCGAAAAAGAAAATTACAAAGAAAACAAACGAAACTGCAATAATAAAACTAAACTCAATAAACGAAGCAATGGATTATCTACAGAGAAATAATACTGGAAAAGATTTTGATATAGCAAACATCCAAGACTTTATTAGTAGACAAGATGGTGAATTACAAGACTTTCTATCTCAAATATTCACCAATTCATTAAAAATAGGTATCACTTCTAAGACTTTGAATAAGATTTATGGTGATTTTATACCTGAATTCAATGTTATGCTTGCAGAAAAGTATTTTGACTATGCTGATAAGATCAGCGAGGAGTTCATTATAAGCGAGAAATTAGATGGCAACAGGATAATACTCATTAAAGAAAATAACAGCGTAAAAGCTTTTACAAGGCAAGGACAGGCATACGAGGGATTAGTTGAGATAGAAGATGAAGCTAAACAGCTTGAAGAAGGTGTTTATGATGGCGAATTAATAGCTTTAAATCCTAATAATCTTAATTCTGCTGATTTATATAGACTAACAACAAGTATAGTTAGAAAAGATGGAATTAAGAAAGGTGTTACATTTAATGTGTTTGATCTGCTACCAATAGAAGATTTTCAGAAAGGTGAATGTGGAATACCATGTGTAGATAGAAAAAACAATCTTAATGAGATATTGAACGGACTTAATCTAAAACACATCGTAGAAGTGCCTACACTATATATAGGCGAAGATAAAGATCAGATAACCTATTGGCTAGATAAACTCACTTCAGAGGGTAAGGAAGGCTGTATGGTGAATGTAGCTTCATCTCCTTATAAATGTAAACGTAACAAAGGCATATTAAAGGTGAAAAAGATGCAGAGTGCTGATTGTGAAGTTGTTGGGTTTGAAGAAGGCACAGGACGTAATGAAGGCACTTTGGGAGCGATTGTGATAGATTACAAGGGTTATCCTGTCAAAGTGGGATCAGGCTACTCAGACGAAGATAGAAGCTATATATGGAGTAATCAGAATGAATTATTAGGTCGAGTAATTGAAGTCCAGTTTTTTGAGGAATCTACCAATAAAAAGGATGATAGCATATCATTAAGGTTTCCTGTATTCAAAATCATTAGAGAAGAGGGGAAAGAAGTAAGTTACTACTAAATGATTGAGGGTTAAGGCTATATGTCTTAACCTCTTTTTCTATATTTACAGGAAATATTTTTAATTATATATTAAAAGGTATTGCATTGTCAGAATTTTAGGTATATAATAATAGTATGATAAACAATTAAAAATAATAATAACTAAAAAGGAGAGAGAAAAAATGTGCAAAGCAAAAGCAATATCACAGAAACTCGTAGCGTTAATAGAGGAGGTGGATACAGAGTATGAAAATATGATTAAAGCTCAAAGTACAGTCGATCTCGTATTACAAGACATATTGCATTACATAGAGGCGAATAATTTCTCAGCTTCAGATGGATATAAGTTAGCCAAACAGATAAAAGACAAGAGACAAGAAAGAAGAGAAATAAAAATAGAGATGGACACTATAAAGTTGCTCAAGGAGAAAGTATCTAAGTATAAAGGTGTTATGGCAGATGCAAATATGTCTGTAGTAAAGTTAGAGCAGAAGGAACGATACAAGCAAACCAATGCAGTATACCATAATAGGGTACTAGATAAAGTGATATAACTTACCACTTGACATATAATTAATATAGTGATATACTTATATTAATAAATAGAATACTAAATAAAAGGAGTGAGAAAGATGATAAAAAGTGAAAAGAATCCTGAAATACTTAACCAGTTCATAGACAAGCTAATAGTAGATGGTAAATCAGAAAATACAATCAAGTGCTATACAGAATGGATACTTACTTTCATTCAGTATACAAAATCAATTAAGTATAAACCAAATACGAAAAAGACGATCAAAGAATTGGATGTAACAACTATAAAAAATAGTATGCTCAAGTCAATAGACATAGACGATATTGAGAAGTATAAACTGTATTTAACAGAAGAAGGTAACAATGGTAACAGCATTAATAGAAAGCTTGGCAGTTTAAAAACCTTCTTTGACTTCCTAAAACAGAAAAAGATAGTAGCTGCAAACATACTTAACGAAGTAGACAAGGTTAAGCAGAGTGAAAAGGTTAGAGAGCCTTTAACAAAAGATGAGGTTGAATTATTACTATCAACAATTAAAAATGGCGATAATAGACATAAAGAAAGAGATTTAGTTTTATTCCTACTTTACATCGAGTTAGGCACACGAGAGTTTGAATTAACAGGACTAAGGTTAGATCAAATTAAAAACAACCAATATGTTATAATTGAAGGTAAAGGCGATAAAGAAAGAAAGATATTTATGTCAGAAATGTGCATTGAAGCATTAGAAGGTTATCTTGCATGGAGGAATGAGTTCTTAACAGCACACAATATGGAATCCATATACTTGTTTCCAAGTCAGCAAAGTGATCATTTAAGTAAATCAAGAGTATTTAAGATGCTCAAGGATTACGCTGAGAAAGCAGGGTTAGATGCCGACAAGGTTTCACCTCATATACTACGCCACACATGTGCAACATTAAAACATGAAGCAGGAGCAGATATAAGAGAAATAAAAGACTATTTAGGGCATTGTAGCTTATCAACAACAATTCGATATATTGGAGTATCGGACGAAACAAGAAAGACAACAGCAAATCGAGTTAAACTGAATTTTTAGGGGATAAGACAATAGGATAGAAGCAGATATTTCAAGGGAGCGTAAAAAACAATTAAAAAGGAGTGAGTAATATGTTAGCAAAAACAGTTACCAGCTTCCCTTCCAATAGTGCTGTAAATGAAACAGAATTAAGAAAAGGGCAGATATGGTACGCAAAATTAAATGGTGAAGGTTCGGTACAGAAAAGTACAAGACCTGTGCTAGTATTTCAAAATGACATGGCAAGTCGTCACTCTCCATGCGTTTTGATCTTACCAATATCAAGTAAAACTAATAAGAGAAGTTTACCTACACATGTATTTTTAGATAAAAATGTAGGCTTGTCTGTGGATAGTGTTGTATTATGCGAGCAAATTACGACAATAGATAAAACTCAGCTAATAAATTTTACAGGAATAACACTAGATAAAGCTAAAATGATGGAAGTATTAAAAGGAATAATGATTCAATTAGGTGTTAGCATTGGTTAACACCTAATAAACCAAATAAAAAAAAAAGAGGAGTGAGTAAATATGGATAAAGATAAGATATTGAATAAGGCATTGAGTTTAGGATTAAGAGCTAAGTGGATTAACGACAACCTATATGTTTATAGCAATTATATTGATGAATGGTACATCAATGAGGTTGACAATAAATTAGTATTACATCATAAAAATTTAAGAGGAAATCCTAAGATAAGCAAACATTATCACATTCAGAGAGAATATAACCTAAACGAGAATGAATATTCAAGGATTTTGAAACAGATCAAGCAGCACGACAAATATAAGGAAGTAAAGAATGTAAGAAATAAAAAAATGGAACTATTCGCAATGATTGAGTCTGACTCTGTACCGAAGATTAAACTGAACTAAACATAAAATTAACATGTAAAAAGCTCATCCCCTCCATGTACATATTATTAATTATAATCGAATTACATTGTATTATATTGACACAATGTAGAAAAAGCATTATAATTATTAATAATATAGTTAAATATGGAGGGGTTTTATATGTTGAAGCAAGATTCAAGAGATAAGTTGAATGATTTGCTATTTGATGACTATACTACGAACGAAGATTATATCGATGAGGTTGAAGATATTGCCTTAAAATTAAAAAAAGCGGTCAGACCAATCAAAGTGTCAGGAATATTTAATAATCAGCTTGATCTTGCATTGTTGCAAGATTACGAGGTCTACTATCTTGCCAAAGCATTATATGAGTGGTTTCAGGGTGGTGATAAAATAAATCCTGTAAACTTCTTCACTTCCATCGAGATTGAAAGATATGAGAATATGGTGGGGATTGATATATCCGAAGAAAGACCAAATACAATAATATTTGATAACTGTATTCAAGTAACCAATAATATGTGGTCAGTTAGTAAAATATCAATTCAAGAACTCGTTCAATTACAGAATGATTCATTAGTTGTTTATAATAAGGAAACTCAAAGAGAGACAGAGAAAAGAGTAACGTTAACAGGAGTAAAAGAACGTATAAAGGTTTATAAAAAATCTGTAAAAGAAATAAGGGATAACATGATTGGGGGTAGCTATTTTCCAACAGTTATATCATACAATATTCTTGCAAATGGATTTGAAAAGTTCGCATATGACGAAGAGAAACAGAGGTTAATAATCGAAGTTGATGATAATAGTGAAATTAATTTAATCGACGGATATCACAGAATTTCAGCTTGTGCAGAAGCTCTTAGAATCAACCCAAATTTAGAACAGTACATGCAAGCAAATATATTTCATTTAGATGTTCATGCAGCAAGAAGATATATTCTTCAGGAGAGCAAGAAAAATGAGATTAACAAAGAACTGCTAAGTTATTTTGATACTGATAACGTGGCTTCAAAACTTATAAATGATTTGGATTCTGAGGGAACTCCAACAACTAATTTTATTAAAGGACATTTAGCACAAGATTTAGAATCAGTTAGATTGTTATACAAATATTGCACGTATGAAACATTAATTAAATCAGTAGATGATAATTTTAAATTAGATAAAAAAGACATACGAAACACAAGACAGATTAAAGAATATTTGACAGAATTCTTTAATGAATTGTTATCAATTTACAAAGATGAATTTGAGAATATATCTAAATCAAGATTAGAATCGTTTATAACAAGTAATAACGCATTTTATGGATATGTAGCTATGGCAGGTAAGTTGTTCGGAGAAAGGAAATGGCATGAAGAACTAGCAACTGCACTATCTAAAATTGACTTTAATAAAAATAGCGATATTTGGAAAGGCATGGGAATGTCTACTGAAAACATATCCAAAAGACAGATTAATTCTATCTATAAACTATTTACGAGTTTCGTTGATGTTGAGGAGGTGAATGAGGATGGAGAAAAATTCTAATTTTGAAATTGAAGCAAAAGAAAATGTTCGTAACTCAAAATATAGTGATGTAGCTATAAGTGGCAAATTAAAAGAATGGTATTTAAGTCTAATAAGCGACGCTAAAAAAGATACTGTTACTTCAAATACAAATATCATGAAAAAATTTAGCGACTATGAATTGAAATGGAAAGATGGCAAAGACTTATATGCCTTTAACAGAAATGAGATATTGGATATGTTAGCAATGTTTTCGTCTTCATCTATATCAACTCTAAACGTATATTTAAGTATTATTCGTAAATATCTTGATCTTGCGATAGAACAAGGATATTTAAAAACCAATATCAACATAGCCGATAGCGTTGGATATGATGATTTATTAGAAATAGTGAACAAGACTAAAAAAAATAGAAAAATAATTTCTAAAGAAGATATATATGATATGGTTGAAGAAAAGATTGCGAATAGACAAGATCAAGCAATACTATTGTTAACCTTTGAAGGAATCAAAGGAAAAGATTGCATCGAGTTGGAACAATTAAAAAATGATGATATCGATACTGACAAATCCACCATTAAGGTTGTGCGTGAAGGGCAAGAATTGATTGTCAATATACCAAGAAGATTATCTAATACTTTATTTATTGCTAAAACTGATAAGGAATATCAGAAAAGCAATGGAACATTTGATACAAATAAAGGAATCCCAACTTATGATTTAATTGAATCAGAATATTTTATAAGACCAACTGCACAGAAGAATCCCGATGATATACCATACTTGCGAGGCAAAAACATTCAATTTAAAATGATTAAGTGTTTGAAGGACGAACGATATTTAGATATGTCGTTCATTACTCCTACAAGTTTGTATCTGTCAGGTGTAATAAACAGACTTAAAGATTACTCTAAGGAAATTGGAAGAGAGCTTGAACATATTGACGTAGTAAATTTCCTTGAGGAAAGAAAAGAAAAACTAAACACATATAGCACATACCTTGCATATAAAGATGAAATAACTCAAGAAGATTAAAAAAGAGATTAGCCGATGGGGAGGAAACCCATCGGTATCTCATGTAACAACAAACAAATAATTAATAATATTTTGGTGCAAGAAGAAACACAAATTTTGCAATATTTATCCTTGTCATAATCTACAAGAACATAGGGACACACTTCTAAAGCCAACGATAATTTTGCAATAGTATCCAATGTTGGGCTTTTGCTTCTTTCATTTTTTTCTATTTCTGCGATATATTGTTGTGATAAACCTGATTTTGCAGCTAATTCATCCTGTGTTAAGCCTTTAAGCTTCCTATATTGCTTCAATTTAAGCGTAAAAAACATAGTTTAATATCCTTTCTAGTTTCAATTTTAGACTCTTATTATAATGGAAAAAATTAATAATTTCCACAGTAATATTTTGACAAAAATAAAAAATAAAATATTATGAAATTCGCAAAAATACAGCCACCAGTTGTATGACAAAATTGGCACACTGTGTTAGAATAAAAATATCGGTGTAAAAATTAAAAATATTTTCTCTTAGAATATACGAACGTGTGTTTGCATAAATGAGAGGGACATGATAATATAGCTACAAAGAGAGTTTCAAGAAGCAAAAATATATACATCATAAATATACAGGGGGTTATGTCGGAGATGGAAAATTTAAGAAAATTACAGGTGTTTGAAGGACAAGATTTAGTGGTTGATATTAGTGGGGAAGATTTAAAATTTCCTGCGGTTGAAATAAATTGTTGTTCTGTAGAAAAACACGAGGGGAAATATTTAATACAGAGCGATGACGATGGAGAGCCTGTTGTAATCAGAGCGAAGACAATAGACTACATAGAGATGTTGTGGACAGGGGAAGAAATTATACACCTTATAAACAACATAAATGTTCGTATCATGTTGTGCTAAAGAAAGGCAGATATTTTACTTCTGCCTTCGTTGCTATGGGTTTAAGACATATAATTAAGAATATTGACAAACAAAGAGCAATGTGTTATTCTAATAACAGGTTGATAAATAATTAAAAACGAAAGGTGGTTATTAAATGTTGAATGAATTAAAGATTTTGTTTTCTCCTTTAACATGGAAGCAAAAGAAGTTAATGCTGTCAGTTGATAGGAAGACGTTCTCTATTTTCCAAAAGGTACATTTGTCCTATTGCAGAAATGTTTTCGGTAATAGATTTGATACAGAAGAAACTTGCACAAAGAAACTATTAAGGAACGTTATCTTAGGCAAAGAAAAAAAGAGATATCTCTTTGTAATTACATATGAATATGGCAATTTATTAATTGATTTTGATAGGCTGACAAATACAATCATAAATGTGGTTAACAGAAAGGGTTATTATCCATTTGATATTAATGAATGCAGCAAGATGTGGCTAGAGAAATATTTAAAAATATAGTACATATAGGAGAATAAGATAATGGATTTTAAACGAAGGAAAGTAGAGTTAGTTAACTTCCATAAAGCTGATATAGACGGTTGGGAGACTGTAAGAGGCATCGGAAAGTTAGACAAGGCAGACTTAGAGGGTGTTCTAAAACAGCACGTAGGAAAGAGCTTCAAGG
>Ga0302271_10003453_pt1 | contig 13336 bp, 15 predicted proteins | sample III_Bog_N1_1_FD_198767 | JGI IMG/M metagenome (GOLD analysis project Ga0302271, IMG submission 198767) | Peat permafrost microbial communities from Stordalen Mire near Abisko, Sweden - III_Bog_N1_1 | ecosystem: Environmental > Terrestrial > Soil > Wetlands > Peat | place: Sweden: Abisko... | reverse complement strand
TTTAAAGCGACGTTTGCAGTCAAGTAAGGATAAGCTATGGCAAACCTTAAAGAGATAAAAAGAAAAATCAAGAGTGTTCAAAATACTCAAAAAACGACACGCGCTATGAAGCTTGTTTCTACTGCAAAGTTGAAACGAGCGGAAATGGCGGCAAAGCAATCACGTGTGTACGCCGTTAAAATTAACGAAGTGCTCTCTGAAATTGCTTATAAAATCAATCAGTACAAAAACGGTGCTGCTGAAAGTCGTTTTTTTGATAAAAATGAAGCTCCCAGTACTATAGATGTCATTTTTGTAACGGCGGATAAAGGATTGTGTGGTGGCTTTAATATTCAGACCATTAAAGCTGTTCGTAATCTTTTGACGGAAAATGCAGAAAACAAAGTGACCGTTAGACTACGTGCTGTTGGAAGAAAAGGTATGGCGTTTTTTAATTTTCAAGGAACTGAACTTTTGACCTCCTATGCAGGCGTAAGTTCATCTCCAAGTTATGAAAAAGCACAAGAAATTATTCAGAGTGCTATTGATGATTTTGTTGAAGGTAAAACAGACAAAGTTATCTTAATCCATAATGGTTACAAAAATATGATTTCACAAGAGTTGAAAGTCATGGATGTTGTACCTGTACAATTTCCTCTAGAAACACTGGAAACAAGCTCTTTAATGGAATTAGAGCCTGACGAGAGTGGTGAAGAGATTTTAGACTCATTGTTACAAAAATATTTTGAGTTCAATATGTACTATGCATTGGTTGATTCATTAGCGGCTGAACACAGCGCACGTATGCAAGCAATGGAAAATGCAACGAATAATGCCAAAGAACGTGTTGGTATCTTAACCTTGGCATACAATAAAGCTAGACAAGAGTCTATTACTACTGAACTCATTGAGATTATCAGTGGTGTAGAATCTATGAAATAAACTGTTTTGCAAAAAATAAAAGGAGAAGATTCAATGAATGGATTAATTAGCCAGATTATGGGTCCAGTTGTTGACGTCGATTTTAATGGCTACCTTCCTAAAATCAATGAAGCGATTGAAGTGAATTATGAAGTAGAAGGCAAGAAACAACGTTTGATTCTTGAAGTAGCAGCACATTTGGGCGACAATCGTGTCAGAACAATTGCAATGGATATGAGTGAAGGTTTAACAAGAGGAATCAGCGTTAAAGCTTTAGGAAATCCTATTCAAGTGCCAGTAGGTGAAGAGGTTCTAGGACGTATTTTTAACGTCATTGGTGATGTTATTGATCAAGGTGCTGATGTTTCAAGAAAAACATTATGGTCTATCCATAGAGAACCACCAAAATTTGAAGAGCAAAGTACAAAATCAGAGATTTTTGAGACCGGTATTAAAGTCGTTGACCTTCTCGCCCCTTATGCAAAAGGTGGTAAAGTTGGACTCTTCGGTGGTGCGGGTGTTGGTAAAACCGTTATTATTATGGAATTGATTCACAATGTTGCGTTTAAACACAGTGGATACTCTGTATTTGCAGGTGTTGGCGAGCGAACACGTGAAGGAAATGACCTTTACCATGAGATGAAAGATTCTAACGTTTTGGATAAAGTTGCACTGTGCTATGGCCAAATGAGTGAGCCTCCAGGAGCACGTAACCGTATTGCATTAACTGGTCTTACAATGGCTGAGTATTTCCGTGATGAGATGGGACTTGACGTTTTGATGTTTATTGATAACATTTTCCGATTTTCTCAATCAGGTGCAGAGATGTCAGCGCTTCTTGGCCGTATTCCTTCAGCCGTTGGTTATCAGCCTACGCTTGCAAGTGAGATGGGTAGATTCCAAGAGAGAATTACATCGACTAAAAAAGGTTCAATTACCTCTGTTCAAGCAGTTTACGTACCAGCGGATGACTTAACCGATCCAGCCCCTGCAACGGTATTTGCTCACTTAGATGCAACTACGGTACTTAACCGTTCTATTGCAGAAAAAGGTATTTACCCAGCGGTTGATCCACTTGATTCAAGTTCACGTATGTTAAGCCCTGAAATTTTAGGCGCGGAGCATTATAATATCTCTCGTGGAGTACAAGCGGTTCTTCAAAAATATAAAGACCTCCAAGACATCATTGCCATTCTTGGTATGGATGAGCTTAGCGAGGAAGATAAAGTTACGGTTGATCGTGCTCGTAAAATTGAGAGATTCCTTTCTCAACCATTCTTCGTTGCGGAAGTATTTACAGGAAGTCCTGGAAAATATGTCACTCTTGAAGAGTCAATTGCAGGTTTTAAAGGTATTTTAGAAGGTAAATACGATGATTTACCAGAAGCTGCTTTTTACATGGTTGGAAGTATTGAAGAAGTTATTGAGAAAGCTGCAAAACTAAAAAGCTAAGAAGCGATAAGGTTAAAAAATGAATACATTAAAATTGGAAATTGTGACTCCAACGGGTCAGATTTTTGCCAACGATGTAAAAAGTGTTACGCTTCCAGGAAAAGAGGGTGAGTTTGGAGTTCTTCCAAACCATGCCTCATTAGTAACGCTTTTACAAGCGGGTGTGATTGATATTGAGCTTAATGATGGAAACCATGATATTGTTGCCATTAATTGGGGCCATGTTAAAGTCGATGAAAATTCTGTTACTGTCTTAGCGGATGGTGCAGTTTCAATCGGAGGAGCTAATGAAAGTGAAGTTGCAAAATCATTGGAAGCTGCTAAAAAACTCTTAGAGAGTATTAGTAATTCTGATATCGCCATTGCAATGGCTACTTCAAAAATTGACTCTATTGCAAAAACAAGGAAATTTTAAATCTTATGTCATCTTTTGAATTGTTCTTGAATTATTTTGCAAGAAGTGGATTTTTTACATGGGTGATTTTGATCTGGTTATCAGCCTATTTTATTATTACATGTGGGATTTTTTTTAGCAGATATCTCTATCTTGGGTATTGGCTCTCAATCGAAAAAAGTTCGTTAGAGTCAATGCTTATGGGTGCGAAGAATGTACGTGATGATTCAATTTTACGAAAATGTTCAAGTACTGCAGGTGCTTCTGAAAAACTTCTGAATGTATGTAAAAATGTTGCTGAAAAAAATGCAACCAGTGGTTTATGGATGCTTTCTATAATTGCATCTACAGCACCTTTTATTGGATTGTTCGGAACGGTTGTTTCCATTTTGCAAACATTTAGTGGGCTTGGACAATCAGGCAGTGCATCACTTGGCGTTATCGCTCCTGCAATCAGCGAAGCCTTAGTTGCAACCGCAACAGGGATTTTCGTAGCAATACCTGCATACAGTACAAACCTTTTTCTTCGAAGGAAAGCTTACGAAGTGATTGTCTATGTACAAAGAGAAGTAGATATTTTACTTTCTGCGCATGAGTCGAAAAGAGACAGCTAATGATGAGTCAATTGGATGAAGTACCTGAATTAAACATAACGCCGCTTGTCGATATTATGTTGGTTCTGCTTGCCATTTTAATGGTGACTACACCTGCTTTAGTTTATGAAGAGGTCATTAAATTACCAGATGGTAGTAAATCTTCTGTCGTAAGTAAACTCCCTGAACTTGAAATCAGGGTTACTAAAGATAAAAAGGTTTATATAAAAAATGATAGTTTTATGCTCTCTGAGTTCCCTGATAGTTTTATGATGCAAAAAAGTAAGTATCCTCTTAAAAGTATTGTTTATATTAAAGCTGATGAAGGTCTTTCCTACAAAGACGTCATGTTTGTACTCAAAACAATTAAACAGGCTGGTTTTACCAATGTATCATTAGAAACGAATGGATAAATACTGTGTCGAGTGTGAATAAATATGCCTCTCTTGGATGGATCCTATCCATCCTCCTCTATATCTGTCTTTTAGTTTGTCTTGCTTATGTTTTAAGTTCTCAAAAAGATACTCTTAAAAATTATACATCTCAAAAAGACCCTATGAATGTCGCTTTGGTTGAACGTAAAAAAAATGATTCTGAAAAGCCTAAAGAGGAACGTAAAAAAGAAGAGGTTACAAAGCCTGTTGAAAAGCCAGTCGAAAAACCTGCAGAAGAAAAAAAAGTTGCTTCTTCTCCAAAAGAAGCTGTTAAAAGTCAATCCCTTAGAGGGCTTTTTGAAGATATTAATACATCTAAATTACCTCCTGATGCGAAAGAGCAAAAGAAGAATCAAACAACACCAACACGTGTTAAACCAAATAAAGATGAAACAAAAGAAAAAAGTGAAAGTGCTGCATCTAAAATTGCAAACTCTTTAAATTTTGCGGAGCAAAAACATCTTATAGATACAAAAAAAGGTGGAGAATATGATCCATTTATTGGTAAAGTCCAAGAAATTCTAGAAGAGAATTGGCAAAAGACAGTTGATACTGAGAATGGCAATGTCTCAAAGGTTGTAATTAAAGTCAGTGATAAAGGTGTCTTTAGTTATAAAATAGTTTCTTTGTCTTATAATAATGAGTTTAACACAAAGCTCAAAGAATTTTTACATGCAATGGAAAGTGAAGAATTTCCGAAGTATGATAAAGGACCATTATTTGAGATGCAAGTTGAATTCAAAGATATAAAGGAGTAAAACATGATTAAAAAATTCGTTGTTTTCTTATGTTTAGCAATGTTTGCGTATGCTGGGGATGCAACCGTAGAAATTGTCAAAAAGATAGATGTTCTTCCAAAAATTGCTGTGCAAGATGCAAGTCCTAAAAATGTTGATGTAAGCTCAAGACAAAGTTTTTATAAACTTATTGCAGGTGATTTACGTGTGAGTAGTCACTTTAATGTATTGGATGAATATTTACAAAGTAGTTATGAAGGTGGACCACTAGAGAATTTTCTCTCAGATAAAAAAGTGGATATGATTTTACGCTTTAGTCTTACGCATGATATGAATGCAGCAACAGCTAATGTAAAGTTGATTAATGCAAAAACGGGTGCTACTACTTTTGAAAAAGTCTATAGTATCACTGATAAAAGTAGAAATCCTTTTTTAGCGCATAAAATTGTTATTGATATAAATGACCAAATAGGTGCACCTACTGTAAAGTGGATGGAGCAATCGGTTATTTTTTCTAGATATACGGATGCAAAAAAGAGTGAAATCGTTATTTCCGATTATACACTGAGTTATACAAAAACAATTGTGACAGGGGGACTTAATATCTTCCCTAAGTGGGCCAATACGGAGCAAAGTGCTTTCTACTATACTTCTTTCGGTGGAAGTGAACCTACTATCTATTTATATGATTTAAAAGATGGTAGAAGAAGAAGTATTATCTCTAGTGCTGGTATGCTGGTTTGTTCAGATGTCTCAAAAGATGGTAAAAAGCTTCTTTTAACAATGGCACCTAAAGACCAGCCAGATATTTATCTCTATGAGACACAAACGAGAAAAATCACTAAAATTACAGATTATTCAGGGATTGATGTTAATGGAAATTTTATTGATGATGATAAGCGTATTGCATTTGTCTCTGATCGTTTAGGTAGCCCAGATATTTTTGCTCAAGGTATTTATGATAAAAGTTTTGAAAAACTTGTTTACCATGGTAAAAATAAGAACTCTATTTCAACGTATGATAATTATATTGTCTATTCTAGTAGAGAAGCTGACAGTGAATTTGGAAGAAATACATTTAATCTCTATTTGATTTCGACAAAAACAGATTATTTGAGGCAGTTAACAGCAACAGGTGAGAATTTATATCCACGTTTTGCAAAAGATCCTGATACAATTATGTTTATAAAACAATTTGGAAATCAGAGTGCATTGGGCATAATTCGTCTTAATGCAAACAAAACGTATCAGTTTCCGTTAAAAACTGGTAAACTTCAGTCAATTGACTGGTGATTTTTTAAAAAAAATGTGGTATAATTCCGAAGTTTTTAAATTTGAACTTTTAAAAAGGATCTAATAATGGGTAAATTAGCTTTAACGAGCTTAGCGGTAGCGGTTTTGGTTTTAACAGGTTGTAGCCAAAAAAGTCCAGAAGTCGATATGACTAAAGGAACTAGTGATACAAAAGGTGCTACAAATGATGGCATGAGTGCTCTTCAAAAATTGATTGCTTCTTTAGAGGCTAACTCTAAAACAATCTATTTTGATTTTGACAAATATAATGTTAGAAAAGATCAACAATCTAACATTGATGCAAATGCTGCATTATTCAACTCTGCTGAAGCAAAAAGCTTCTCAATCAAAGTTGAAGGTAACTGTGACGAATTTGGTACTGACGAATACAACTATGCACTTGGTCTTAAAAGAGCAAAAAGTGTAAAAGATGGTCTAGTTGCTAAAGGTATGGTTGCTGACAGAATTACTGTTGTAAGCTATGGCGAGAGCAATCCTGCTAGCACAGAGCACAATAAAGAAGCATGGGCTAAAAACAGAAGAGCAGAATTCAAAGTTCTTCCATAATCTGTATTTTAATGAAAAAACAATTTTTTCTATTCTCGATGGCGCTACTACCTATGGTAGCGCTATCGGATGAACCCTCAGCCTTTGGATCTAGCAGCAGCAACTTTAGTAACGGAACTTCCTCGTACAGTAACACAGTCAGTGTTAGTGATGCAAAACCTCAAAATAGTCAAAAAACAGCAACCATTAATGAAACAGTTGTTAATAATAAAACTGCTCTTAGTAATGTCTCAGAAGAGTATGAGGGAATGCGTTCTGTTATGGAAAGTTATGCGACTAAAATTGCTAAACAAGATGAAAAAATGCGACAACTTGAAGAAGAGAATAAAAAACTCAAAGAGTATGTCGAAGAGAGTCGTAAAATCCAAACCGATAACCAAGAGCAGGTTAAAGCTGTTGTTGGAGAACTTGGAACACTGATTGATTCTATCAATAAAAATTATGTTCCAAAAGATAAATTTGATCAACTTGCCAATGAGGTAAGAGGAGGCAAAGGCAGTGCTTCTAAAGCGACTACTGCAGCGGAACCCGCTAAAAAAGATGTAGTACCACCCGTACCTTCAAAGACAATCTCTGCTAAAGAGCTAAGTACCAAAGATAGTGCCACACTGATTAAAGAAGCGGATGATCATTTTGATAAAAAATCTTACAGTGATGCTCAACCCCTTTATACTGAATTGTTAAATCGTAATTATAAGCCAGCTAAAGTCAATTATAATCTTGGTGAAATTGCCTATAATCAAAAATCTTATAGTGCTGCAATTGAATATTATAAATCTAGTATTGCTCTTTTCGATAAAGCTTCTTATACGCCAACACTCCTATACCATACAGGTGCTTCTTTTGAAAAGCTTGGAAAAACCAAAGAGGCACAAGGTTTTTACAAAGCACTCAAAGACAGCTATCCTACCTCTCCAGAAGCTAAAAAAGTTAAATAACTTTTTTTATACACTTCTTTGCACAAAAAATAGACTTAAAACTTTCGCCTAAGGGCATATACAACATATATATGTTAAAATATGCTGTTTATAAATTAAGGGAGAAAATATGAGTATTAGTGATAATCAAGTAGTTTCAATCCATTATGAGCTTAAAAATGTTGATAATGGTGAAATTTTAGATAGTAATATTAATGCAGCACCACTCTCTTTTATTGTTGGAAAAGGTCAAATTATTCCAGGATTAGAAGAGAAAGTTAAAGAGCTCAAGGCTGGAGATAATGCTGACATTAAAGTTGCTGCGGCTGATGCCTATGGCATTTACGATGAAAATGCAGTTCAAACATTACCAAAAGAGCAATTTGCTGGCCTTGAGCTTCAAGCAGGTATGACTCTTTATGGTCAAGGTGAACATGGTGAAACAGTTCAAGTCACTGTTAAAAGCTTTAATGATGAGACGGTTGAAATTGATTTTAACCACCCTTTAGCAGGCATTGATCTTCTTTTTGCCATTAATGTTCTTGAAGTACGCGATGCAACTGCCGATGAGCTTTTAAATGGTTATGTTGGTGGTGAACATAGTTGTGGTTGTGGATCAGGTGGATGCGGTTCACATGAACACGGTGATGAAGGTGAATGCTGCGGCGGACACGATCATGACGATGAACATGAACACGGTGAGGGTGGATGCTGCGGCGGTGAAAGTCACTCCCATGGTGGCGGATGTTGTGGATCACACTAATTATATAGCAAAGTCAAGAGCCTCTATGGAGGCTCTTAAATCAGCCAATCTTCTCAAAAGCGTTACTATCAATGCGCTTATCGTAGGTGAAAGTGGTGTAGGCAAACAGACGCTTGCCAAGCACATTATTTCAGCTCCTATTATCGATGCGAGTGCTTTTAATGAACTTTTAGCGCTCATTGAAACTAACAGCAGTCTCATCGTTAAAAATTTTCATAAAATTACCAATTATAAAAAACTCAAAATTGCGTTAGATGTTCATAAAACACGCATTGTTGCAACATCCAGTTTACCTATTGGTGAGCCATTAATGGACGAATTTTTTAGTTTAAAAATTGTGATTCCTCCTTTACGTGAACGCATAGAAGATGTGAATCCTTTAATGGAAAAATTTGCTGTTGAAGCGTGTATGATGTTTGATGGTGAATTTGGTGCTGCTCCTTCGTTGGATGAAATTATTCCCGATCTTAGCAAAAATTGCTACTCTCTTAGACGGTCCGTTTACAATGCTTATTTGATGAATTCTTTTGGTGAAGATGAAATTTTAGCGATGATGGAACGTTTTTTATCTGAGCGTATTGGTGGAAGAAATGACTACCGTGATTTGCTGTATCTTTTCGATGTCCCCATGATCAAGAGTGGTTATAGTAAATTTGGCTCTCAACTTGCCATTAGTGAAAAATTTGGACTCAATCGAAATACCCTTCGTAAAAAAATCAACGACTACAAAGACAGATTAAAACTAGACTAGATGTTGGCATTTGTGAAATAACAATGCTTACATGTAAAACAGAAAAGGTTTATCAATGAATAATACTATCTTCATATTCCCTGGACAAGGTAGCCAAAAAATTGGGATGGGAAAAGATTTTTATGATCATGCTCCTCTTGCCAAAGAGATGATTGAAAAAGCCAGCCAGCGAGTAGGATTTGACTTTACAACGCTTCTATTTGAAGAGAATGATAGGTTAGATCAAACAGAGTTTGCTCAACCTGCTATTTTATTAGTGAGTCTCATCGCCCATCGTTTGTTTACAGAACAGTGCAAAGTAATACCTAAAGCTGTTTTAGGACACTCCTTAGGTGAGTTTTCTGCTCTTAGTGCCACAGGAGCTATGGATTATCTCGATGCCGTAGAACTTGTACACCAACGTGGTCTTTTGATGAAGAAAGCGTGCAAGGGTATCAATGCTGGCATGATGGCACTTCTTGGTTTGGATGATGAAAGTGTCGAAAAGCTTACATGTAAAGAGCGTGAACTTGGGAAAAAAGTTTGGGCAGCAAATTACAATGGCGATGGTCAGATTGTGATTGCTGGAAATAAAGATGATTTAGCTTCACTCGAACCACTTTTTAAAGAGGCAGGTGCTAAAAAATCGGTGCTTCTTTCCATGTCTGTGGCGAGTCACTGTCCCTTATTAAGCTCCGCTCAACCAGAACTTGAGACCTATTTGGATCAATGGCTTAAAGAGAGTTTTGCAATGCCTATCATTTCCAATGTAACTGCTTCTGCCTACCAAAGTACTGCTGAAGCAAAAAAACTGTTATCTCAGCAGCTCATTTCACCTGTCAAATACAAACAATCGATTTTACATGTAGAATCAATGACAGACTCTTTTATTGAATTTGGTGGCTCAGTTCTTAAAGGTCTTAATAAACGAATTTCTCAAAAGCCAACGTACAGCATTATCGATATGAAAAGTTTAGAAGAAGTGCTTGCACTTTTGTAAAAGGAAAAAGATGAAAATAGCCATTATGGGTGCAATGGTCGAAGAGATCACACCACTTTTAGAATTTTTTGGAAACTATGAAACCATAGAGTTTGCAAAAAACCGTTACTACACAACGTCGTATAAAGGTATGGATTTAGTCATTGCGTATAGCAAGATTGGCAAGGTCAACGCAAGTTTGACAGCTTCAACACTGATTGAAAAATTTGGAGCACAAAAACTTCTTTTCTCTGGTGTTGCAGGGGCGCTCAATCCTTCTCTTAAAGTCGGTGATTTGCTTGTTGCCACCAAACTTGCTCAACATGATCTTGATATTACGGCATTTGGTCACCCTCATGGGTATGTGCCAGAAGGCTCTGTTTATGTTGAAACAGACAAAGCTCTTACAGAATTAGCTAAAAAAGTAGCGTCGGCTCAGAAGATCAAATTGCTTGAAGGTATTATTGTGACAGGCGATCAATTCATTTGTGATAATGTTAAAAAAGAGTGGATTCACACGACATTTAATGCCGATGCAACTGAAATGGAAGGTGCTTCTGTTGCCGTTGTTTGTGACGCATTGAAAGTTCCTTTTTGCGTGCTTCGTGCCATCAGTGATGCGGCTGATATGGATGCAGGATTTAGCTTTGATGAATTCTTAGTCAGCTCTGCTAAAGAGAGTGCTCAGTTTCTGATTGCGATGTTGGACGAACTCAGTCATGATCGACATTAGTAAACGCCTTTTACGTATAGCAGGGCGCACCAATGCGCGCTACAATCTCATCCAAGAGGGTGATAAGATTCTTCTAGGACTCAGTGGGGGGAAAGATTCATTGAGCCTTGCGCATATCTTAAAACATATGCAACGCGTTGCCCCGTTTGATTTTAAATTTAAAGCCGTTACGATTGCCTATGGTATGGGAGAAGATCTCCAAACATTGCACAAGCACTGTTTGGAGCATGAGATCGATCACGAGATTGTGGATACAAAGATTTTTGAGCTTGCCCAAGATAAGATTCGCGAAAACTCCTCTTTTTGCAGTTTCTTTTCACGTATGAGACGAGGTGCACTTTACACCTACGCGCTTGAGCATGGTTATAGAAAATTGGCTCTTGCACATCACTTAGATGATGCGGTGGAGAGCTTTTTTATGAACTTCTCACACAACGGAGCACTTCGCTCGATGCCTCCTATTTATAAAGCGCAAAATGGCTTGTGGGTGATTCGCCCACTCATTCATGTACGCGAGCGTCAACTGCGTGATTGTGCGACGGATGCTCATATGCCTATCATTGGGGATGAGGCCTGCCCTGCAATGCGTTTTGATGTCAAAATGCCCGTGATGCGTGCCAAAACGAAAGAGATGCTTATTCATATGGAAAAAGAGAACCCCGATCTTTTCATCTCACTCAAAAAAGCATTTGAAAATATCCAAACCTCAAGCTTTAGTGATGCACGCTTTTTAGAGCAAATCTCCGAATAGAGATAAAAGATTGTTCTGCTTTGAAAGAAGTAAGCTTTAGTGCATAGCGCAGCGTAGGCTGTGAGGCGTTGCCTAACAGCCGTGTCAAGATCAAAACCCTTCCAATAAAATTTTCCATAGCACATCAATCTGTTCATCATCCAGTGCTATGGTGCTTTGTTCTTCAAAAAGTTGTCTTACATGTAAAAGCTCAAACGTTTGATTCCAAGCACAGGTTTTATGTGCAGGTAAAAAACCTCGAATGAGTGTTAAATCTTCTAATATTGGCTCTTCGCAGTTAAAACAGATGAAATCATCGTGCAATCTACCTTCATAGCCTAGAAGTTTAATATAGGCTTCAATAGCAACACGTTTAGGGTTTTGTTTTTCCAAGATGGCAGAGCATGCTTCTAAAAGATCAAAATAAAAAGAATCAAGTGTTGCTATATCTTTAAGGTGCGTATAGAAAAGTCGAATAAAAGGTTGCCAAATAAGCATTCGCTCTCGCTGGTTGTTCCAAGGCATTCCTAGATGCATAATGGAGCGAAGTTGAGGAAGCGATGATTTTAGGGATGGAATTGCCTCAAAGTCAATTTTATAGCCTAAATGAATCGTCGAATGGCGAGCACCATAGAATCTATAAACAGTTTTAATGCTATTTTGCGTTAAAATGGTGACAATTAAATCTTCGTCTTTTACACGATTTAAATTGATAATATATCCTTGCATAGGGAATTTTAGCATCTCTATGTTCTATTATTATTAAATTATTAAATTAGTTGTATTAATTTATTTATTAAATTAATTGACAATTAATTTAAATTAAGATATGAAAACTCTGCAAACACCGAAAAATACTCTTTAATTGAAAAATAAGCATTATTTATGTATCATCCTTCGCTTTTAGCTTAAAAATTTGTCAGATTTCGTCAGAATTTTGATGAAAATTCCACAAAAGGCTTGTGAAATGGATCTTATTACAGGATTTAAAGACAACTGCGGTTTCGGATTAATCGCAAACATAAAAAATATTCCTACTCATGAAAATGTTGAAGATGCTATATGTGCATTAGAGAGAATGATGCACAGAGGGGCAATTGCTGCTGATGGAAAAAGCGGTGATGGCAGTGGACTCCTTTTCTCTATGCCAGATGAGTTTATGAAAAAAGAAGCACATACCCTTGGTATTGATCTTCCAAAACAATTTGCCGTTGCGATGATTTTTTTAACAACGGATGAACAAAAAAGAATTTTTGAAGAGACATGCGAGCAAAATGATTTGAAGATTCTTCTTTATCGTGATGTTCCTATTAAAACAAAAGCCCTTGGAAAATTGGCCCTTGATTCATTACCCCAAATCGTTCAAGCATTTGTAACCTCTTCTTCATTGGTTGCCACAAAACGTTTTGAAGCTCTTTTATATCTAACACGCAAGATGGTAGAAAAAAGACTTGCAAATGAGTCAGATTTTTACATTGCCTCTTTTTCAAGTAAAGTGATTTCGTATAAAGGTTTGGTGATGCCAACCTACATCAAAACCTTTTTTCCCGATTTGAGTGACAGTGATTTTAAAGCAACGTTCGCTCTTTTTCACCAACGCTTCTCAACCAATACGTTACCAAAATGGAAACTAGCACAGCCGTTTCGCACACTCGCGCACAATGGTGAGATTAACTCTATTTCAGCTAACCGTTTTTACACGCAAGTTAAAAGTGAGTGCATGAAAAGTGCTATCTTCTCTGATGAAGAATTGCAGAAACTTTACCCCATAACAACCAACGATGTTAGTGATAGTGCAAGTTTGGACAATATGTTTGAATTTATGTTGATTAATGGATTTGACTTTTTCAAAGCAGTGCGTTCACTTATTCCAGCTCCTTGGCAAAATGCACCGCACATGGACTCAGAACTTCGTGCCTTTTATGAATTTTCCAGTATCAATTTTGAGCCATGGGACGGTCCAGCGGCAATTTCTTTGACCGATGGTCGTCATATCGCCTGTGTTCTTGATAGAAATGGTTTAAGACCAGCTAAATATATTATTACCAAAGATGATCGTATCATTATCTCTTCGGAATATGGGGTGATCGATATTGATGAAGAGAATATCATTG
>Ga0302271_10003451_pt1 | contig 13341 bp, 4 predicted proteins | sample III_Bog_N1_1_FD_198767 | JGI IMG/M metagenome (GOLD analysis project Ga0302271, IMG submission 198767) | Peat permafrost microbial communities from Stordalen Mire near Abisko, Sweden - III_Bog_N1_1 | ecosystem: Environmental > Terrestrial > Soil > Wetlands > Peat | place: Sweden: Abisko... | reverse complement strand
TACCATATTTCTTACCTCATTAGAAAAAGACAGTTTTTTCTTCACCGTAAGAGATGACAGCAAACATGCATTTGTGTCCATTCAAGATGGAAATATTTCTGACCTATCCCTCATCGACATTCAGCAATCAATTTATCTAACTACCAGTAAGACAACAAACTCACTTGAGATAGCATACATGATGAATATCTGTTTGTAATTGATTAAATTGAAGGAATTATCATCATAGACTTTTTTGATCCATCCAATCCAAAGAGAATCAAGACTCTTCAAGCATTAGTCATAACATCAGATATGTAATAAAGATATTTTATTGAACTTGGAATAGTTCATTCCTATGATCTTTAAACAATATCAGCTCCTCGGTTTCTATCCTTGGTTGACATCTCTTTTTCCATAAAGTTTAGATAAAACATAGGTATTTTCTACAATCAAATCACTGTATTTCTCTCGCTGAATTGTTTAAAATATTCATTGTAGTTTCTAATTGAGTTTGCCTGATAGATTTATCATAAGCTTCTAAAGATTTTCCATTTAAATAAAATCATTAAATTTAAAATGAACCTTCATTGTTATTATTAAATTACATTCTTCTTCTTTGATACTTAAAAAAAATAAAGTTTTTCTTTTTGACTTATGGTATTTTATCATATTTCTCTTGATTCAAGGAATTTAGCCTTTTCAATCCTTCTTGGAATTTAGATTTTATTAATTTTGTTGAATTATCTTCATAAAAATTTCAATCATTGTCTTCCTCTCGTTTTTATGAGAAATCCAAGGAAATCTTCAGTTAGTGAGTTATCTTAGATAAAACTTCAAAAATAATTCTTTATTATTGTTTTGTGTTATTTTATTCTCCAAGATGATCCATCTCTCAAATGATGCAATTTAAAACAAATACAAAGAATATGGCAAATACGAACCAGGGAATAAGCTCTCCTACAATGATCTACAAAAAAAGCATTATCTAGAATAGAATCACACAGATGAGAAAATCCACATTCTACAAAATGAAACTTAGCAATAAACATATTCTTCAAATTATCCACCTGATTCTAATGTTAATGTGATTGAATGATTTAGTAACTTTCTCTGGATTGTGTGAAATCAACTTTCCTCAAAATTGATTCTGCTCACTACATGATTGGCGAAGAAATTAAAATATGGCTGATTGAAGGCAACACAACTCCTTGTCTTGAATTGTCTTCTTTTTTTAGCTTGTATAATTCCCTCAATGATCGAGAATGTATTTAGGTATCAAGCAAATCTAATTGGTTTAAAACAAATCTTAGAGAGTTTTATTATCAAATTCTAAATTATGAATTATTTGTTTATTTAATATTGATTGGATCGCAATCAATCTAATTTTTAGATTTCCTCCAATCTCATACTGGACTTCCATTGCAAAAAAAGACACTAGTCCCAGATATAATCATGAAAACAGTAAATTTGAGCTTATTTTTAGCTAAAAAATTGATGAACTTATTCAGTAGAGAAAGAGGAAGAAGAAATCGAAGACGAACAATCAATAATATTACTTTTATCAGCCTGTGACTCTTTGCTTTTTTATTACCATTGTAATTTTCTCTTTATTAATAATATTGAGGTCCTCAGAGAGTCCAACTAGAGATCTCTCGTACCCATAAACGAGAATCATTCTACTAGCCCAAAAACACTTAATAAATATGCTTTATTTTTCCTCACACTACGCTTTTATTTTCCATTTGATGCTAAAGAATTATCTCCCTTTCAATGCGGCATCCTTGCTTTAAACTTCTGTTTATTTTGCCTTCAACAGTAATTAAAGTTTTATGACTTAAATTTCACAAAAAATCTAAATTTTTAGAAGAAAGAAATAATTGATTGAAGCAAGTTAACTAATTTGAGGTGAGGGTGATGCTTGTTTGTATTATTAGAGAGAGATTTCTTAAAAGATCAACAAATTACCCTTCTCATTTGGCTTGCGAGATATTAGTTATTGTTGTTAGGTCACCTTTTTAATACAAAGAAAACCCGTTTATTGTAGAATTAAGAGAGATTTCTCATAAAATGTCACATGATTTAATTTTTTTAACTTAGAAATGGAAATAAAGCAAAAGAAGCTTGCTAATAAAATTCATTACTAAAATTGTAATTCAGCCTTTCAACTCATTGTAGCTTGAAATTCGCCACAGATTTTAATCAAAGGTATGTTCTTCCGTAAATAAAAATACTAGAAGGTTTTTATAAGACATTCCACCTCAAAAATTTTGTTATTTTTTCCTTGAGATCTATTTGAAAAAATAACTATTATCCTTTTTAAGAATCTAGTTTACCTGAAAATCAACAAATTAATTTTCGTCAGACAAAGCGCCAAAACTTAAATGGATCCTATTTAATTACATAAGGTGTGGGAGATGTTTAAGAGAAGCAAAGGAAAGGGTTACATATATTTTCAAATAGGTAACTGAGAATTGAAGAAGAAAAAAAATCATTAAAAATAAAAAGAAATCATAAAAAAAGAAAAGAAATAAAAAATGACTGACTAGAATACCTTTTATGATTAAATGTTTCTTGAAATTCAAATGGAGATTCAAAATTTCCAAGAACCTATTGTTGAAAGGATTTCAATAAATGAATAGAATCCTTTTAAATTGATTGAGAAACTGCAAAAAATGCCAAATTAATTAATAGATTCAATCAAATTATATGATAATTAGAAGAATATTGGTGATAATGGAGCAAAGTATCTAGGAGAAGGAATTTCAAAGTGTGTAACTCTCACCTCTTTAAATCTTAATCTCAATAATAATAGTATTGGTGAGAATGGTGCAAATTATTTAGGAGAAGGAATTGCAAAGTGTGTTACTCTCTCTTCTTTAAATCTTAATCTCAATTATAATAACACGCGTGATAATGGTGCAAAGTATATAGGAGAAGAAATTTCAAAGTGTACTACTCTCTCTTCTTTAAATATAGATCTTTTTAGCAATAATATTACTGAGAATGGTGCAAAGTATTTAGGAAAATAAATTACAAAATGCGTTACTTTTACAAATAAACGCTAAAAAAAAAGTGTTTGCTGAGCAATTTCAAACAAATATTTGTGTCTGCAAAATACCAAAAAAATACTTTACATCATCCCTCAACAAAATACTAATAAATATCATCTCTTCTTAGAAATAAAATCAAGTATTCCATACTTTTTACACTCTACAATAGAATAAGATGAAAAAATATGAATTTAATGAAAAATTTAATGAGATTTACAACAAAAAGCAATACAAATACAATTGAAAGATGAAGATGTTTATATGTTTCTATGTTGTTATCAAGAAGGATAGTTGAAAGCCACCTTCATATCATATCATACTCTCATTTCTTTAAATCTTAATTTCAATTATAATAATATTGGTGAGAATGGTGCAAAGTATTTAGGAGAAGGAATTTCAAAGTGTATTACTCTCAATTCTTTAAATCTGAATTTATGGCAGAATAGTATTGGCGAGAACGGTGCAAAGTATTTAGGAGAAGGGATTTCAAAATGTGTTACTCTCATTTCTTTGAGTCTGAATCTTAACGGTAATAATATTAATGTGAATGGTGCAAATTATTTAGGAGAAGGAATTTCAAAGTGTGTTACTCTCTTTTCTTTAAATCTTAATCTCAATTATAATAATACTCGTGATAATGGTGCAAAGTATCTAGGAGAAGGAATTTCAAAGTGTGCTACTCTCTCTTCTTTAAATATAGATCTTTTTATCAATAGTATTGGTGAGAATGGTGAAAAGTATTTAGGAGAAGAAATTTCAAAGCTTGTTGCTCTCACTTCTTTAAATCTTAATCTCAATTATAACAATATTGATGAGAATGGTGCAAAGTATTTCGGAGAAGGAATTTCAAAGTGTATTTCTCTCACTTCTTTAAATCTTAATTTATGGGAGAATAGAATTGGCGAGAATGGTGCAAAGTATTTAGGAGAAGGAATTTCAAAGTGTGTTACTTTCATTTCATTAAGTCTAAATCTCAATGGTAATAGTATTAATGAGAATGGTGCAAATTATTTAGGAGAAGGAATTTCAAAATGTATTACTCTCACTTCTTTAAATCTTATTCTCAATAGAAATAATATTGATGATAATGGTGCAAAGTATCTAGGAGAAGGAATTTCAAAATGTGTTACTCTCTCTTCTTTAAATCTAGATCTTTTTAGCAATAATATTGGTGAGAATGGTGCAAAGTATTTAGGAGAAGAAATTTCAAAGCTTGTTACTCTCGCTTCTTTAAATCTTAATCTCAATAATAATAATATTGGTGAGAATGGTGCAAAGTATTTAGGAGAAGAAATTGCAGAATGTGTTGCTCTCTCTTCTTTAAATCTTAATCTCAATTATAATTATATTCGTCAAAATGGTGCGAAGTATTTAGGAGAAGGAATTTCAAAGTGCATTACTCTCACTTCTTTAGATCTAAATCTTTATAAAAATAATATTGGTGAGAATGGTGCAAAGTATTTAGGAGAAGGAATTTCAAAGTGTGTTACTCTTACTTTTTTTAATCTGTCTCTCGGAAGTAATAGAATTGGTCACAATGGAAAAAGAATAATAAAAAAAATAGTTATCAAAGCCAAAAGATTGATATTATATATCCATTCTAATTGACAATAAATAGTACAGAATATTTAAAAGAAGGATTATCAAAGTGTTTAACAATAAAATGAAATTTTTACTATTATTCTTTATGACATAACTTTTTTTTATATTTCCCACTATTAAAAAAAATGGAGGGTTTTTATGTATTTCATGGTGAAAAGCTAATGTGTAACTACTGAGAATTGATTAAAATTATTTTGTTTTTGAATTATTTTTCATTTGGCATTTCTCAATCCTATGTTTGATTTTCTGGAAATCTGATAAATTAACTGTTCTCTTATTTTACTAAGAAGGCAATAATCATTTACAAGTATGCTAAAAAAGAAACATTTGAATAAATTGAAGTTCATTTATAGATATTTTTATCATGGTAAAGACCAAAATAATAACCCGAATTATCTTCCTCATTCCTGCAATAACTCTAGGTCTAGAAGAATTAATCTTAAATGCAAAGATTATTTTTACAAAATTTCTAACCCCATGAGAAAAAAAGACAGTTTTTTTTCTTTACAGAGACCACTTCAACACAAAATTATTTTTCCATAAATGTATAAATTTTAAATAAAACATAGGTATTTTCACAATCAAATCACTGTGTTTCTCTCTCTGAATTATTTACAATATTCATTGCAGTACCAAATTGATATCGCCTCTTAGATTTATTATAAGCTTCTAAATATTTTCGATTTAACTAATATCATTAAAATGAACAATGAACAGTAATTGTTATTATTGTTTAAAAATGATTATGTAAAATATTTTTAGGAGGTTATTTTTTTTTAATTTAAAAAAATAATTTACAAACCAAGGAATAAGCTCTCCTACAATGATCTACAAAAAAACTTTATCTTGAATAGAATCACAAAGATGAGAAAATCAAAACTCTCAACGTTATCTACCCAAAAATGAAAGTCAGCAATGAACATATTCTCCAAATTATCCACCTAATTTTAATGAAAATGTGATTGAATGATTTAGTTAATTGCTCTGAATTGTGTGAAATCTATTTTCCTTAAAATGGATCTGTTTTCCTTCTCTTGAATTGTCTTCTCCTCTTTTAGCTAGTATAATTCTCTCAAGGATTGAGAATGAATTTAGGTATCAAGTAAATCTAATTGGTTTAATACAAACCTTAGAAAGTTTTATTATCAAATTCTAAATTATGAATTATTTGTTTATTTAATATTGGATTGTAATTGATCTAATTTTTAGATTTCTTCCAATCTCATACTGTCCTCCACTGCAAAAAAGACGCTAGTCCCATATTAAATTATGAAAAACAGTAAATTTAAGCTTATTTTTGGTCAAAAATTTGATGGACCTTCCTTAGAAGAGAAAAAGGAAGAATAAATCGAAAATGAGCAATGAATAATATTACTTTTATCAGCCTGTGACTCTTTGTTTTATTTACATTGACATTTTCTCTTTATGAATAAAATATGGGTCCTCAGAGAATCGAACCCGAGACCTCTCATACCCTAAACGAGAATCATACCACTAGATCAAAAACACTTAATGAATATGCTTCATTATTTTCTCACATTATGTTATTATCTTTGCCATTTGATTCTAAAGAATTACCTTCCTTTCAATACTTCATCCTTGCTTCAAATTTCTCTTTCTTTTTTCTTTCAAAACAATTAACATTTTGTTACTTAAGTTTCACAAGAAATCTAAATTTCAAGAATAAAGAAAAAATTAATTGAAGCAAATTAATTAATTTGAGGTGAGGGTCGTGTTTGTTTGTATTATTAGAGAGAGATTTCTTAAGAGATCATTAAACTATCCTTCTCATTTGGCTAGTGAAATATTAGTTATTTGTTATTAGGCACCTTATTAATTCAAAGAAAACATGTTTATTGTAGAATTAAGAGGGATTTCTAATAAAATGTCACATGATTGGATACTTTTTAACTTAGAAATTGAAATAAATCAAAAGAGGCTTGTTGATAAATTTATAATTACTAAAATTGTAATTCAGCTTTTTAACTAATTGTAATTTGAAATTTGCTACGAATTCGATTGAATCAAATGAAGTAAGATCTTATGTAATTAAAAGTCCTAAAATATTTTTATGAGACATTTCACCCATAAATTTTATTATTTTTCCTTGAAATCAATTTGAAAAAGTAAAAAACATCCTTTTTAAGAATCTAATTTCCTGAAAATCCACAAATTAATTTTCGTTGGTAGACAAAGCACCAAACGCAAATGAATATTATTTAATTACACAAGGTGTGGGAGATGTTTAAGAGAAGCACAGTAAAGAGTTACCTATTTCAAATAGGTAGCTGATAATTGAAGAAAAAAAGAAATCATTAAAAATAAAAAGAAATCATAAAAAAAGAAAAGAATTAAAAAAAGATTAATTAGAATACGATTTGTGATCAAATGTTTCTTGAAATTCAAATGGAGACTCAAAAATTCTCAGAACCTCTTATTGAAAGAATTTCAATAAATAAATAGAATCCATTTTAATTGATTGAGAAACTACAAGAAATGCCAAATAAATTAATAGATTCAATCAAATTATATCATAATTAGAAGAAAATTGGTGATAATGGTGCTAAGTATTTAGGAGAAGAAATTTCAAAGTGTGTTACTCTCACCTCTTTAGATCTAAATCTCAGTGATAATAATATTGGTGATAATGGTGCAAAGGATTTAGGAGAAGGAATTTCAAAGTGCGTTACTCTCACTTCTTTAGATCTAAATCTTTATTATAATAATATTGGTGACAATGGTGCAAAGATTCTAGGAGAAGGTACTTTAAAGTGTGTTACTCTCACCTCTTTAGATCTAAATCTCAGTGATAATAGTATTGGTGATAATGGTGCAAAGGATTTAGGAGAAGGAATTTCAAAGTGTGTTACTCTCACTTCTTTAAATCTAAATCTCAAATATAATAGGGTTGGCGATAATGGTGCAAAGTATTTAGGAAAAGGAATTTCAAAGTGTGTTACTCTCACTTCTTTAAATCTAGATCTTTCGAGTAATTGTGTTGGTGAGAATGGTGCAAAGTATTTAGGAGAAGGAATTTCAAAGTGTGTTACTCTCGCTTTTTTAAATCTATCTCTCTGGAGTAATCGAATTGGTCACAATGAAAAAAGAACATATAAAAATTTAGTTATGAAAGCGAAAAGATTGATACAATTTTACATCCAGTCTATTTGACAATAGTACAGAGAATTTAGAAAAAAGATTTTTAAAGTGTTTAACTATTTTATGAAAACATATTACTATTATTCTTATGGCATAATTTTTTTTCTACATTTCCCACCATAAAAAAATGAAGGATTTGTATGTGTTCCATGTTGCAAAGCTAATGTGTAACTGAGAATTGATAAAAAATATTGTCTCTTTTGAATTATTTTTCATTTGACATTTCTCAATCCTATGTTTGATTTTCTGGAAATCTGATCAAATTACTGTTGTCTTTGTTAACCATGAAAGCAATAATCATTTACAATTATGCTAAAAAAGAAACAGCTGAATTTATTGAAGTTAATTTTTAGATATTTTTATCATGGTAAAGACACAAATAATAATCCTAATTATCTTCCTCATTTCCTGCAATAATTCTAGGTCTAGCAAAACTCATCTTTAATTCAAAGTCTATTTCTATCATATTTCTTAGCTCATTAAAAAAAAGACAGAGTTTATCTCCACAGTAAGAGATAACAGCAAACATGCATTTGTGCCCATGCAAGATGGAAATATTTATGCCCTATCCCTCATCTACATTCAGCTACCAACATATCTAAATACCAGTAAGACAACAAACTCACTTGAGATGGCATACATGAATGGATATCTGTTAGTAACTAATTAAATTGAAGAAGTGATTATCATAGAAATCTCTGATTCTTCCAATCCAAAGAGAATCTAGACTTTCCCAGCATCAATTGCTCTTCAAGTATTAGCCATAACATCAGATATGTAATACAGGTACTTTATAAGACTTGGGATAGTTCATTCCTATGATCTTTCAACGATATCAGCTCCTGAGCTTACTATCCTCAGTTGGTATTTATTTATTCAACTCAATACTATTTTTCCATAAACTCATAAATAATAGCATAAAACCATGGGTATTTTCTAAAATCAAAGCCGTGTGTTTCTCTCACTGAATTTTTTAAAATATTCATTGCAATGCCAAATTGAGATTGACTAATAGATTTATCATAAGCTTTTAAAGATTTTTCATTTAGCTAAAATCATTAAATTGAAAAAGGAACCATAATTATTATTAAATTGAAACTTTAATTTATTGATAACTACTCTAGATTCTTTGAGTGGACTATTTCTTTCAATTTTCTTGTTTTTCTTTCAATAATTGAATGAAATAAATTAAAAAATTAGCTCTAAGTATCATTTTGAGAAGTCTTGTGCATTTCTAAACCTTCTTTTTCAAGAAATCCATAGTTACTGCAGTAGTGTGCTAAACAGAGCAGATTTACAATAGTTAGCGAAAAATATTTACGTTTAGATTAGATGATTATCTTGGGAAAGACAACTCAAAGTTCGATACAAGCAATCATATTAATGGAGAAAATAAAGAATTTAGTAGGATTGCATTGTAACCTACTTTTAAACTCTAGCTTTGTAATAAATTGATAAATTGAACACATTTTTCTTGCTGAAATTATTCAATTAATATTTGTTTAGTAAAATATCAAACTAAATAAGCTCTCTATTAATTCTTAATTCACCATTTTAATTTTCCACCAGAACTTTTCACATTGAGCAAGATCTACAAGTTAAACAAAATTATTACAATTGCGCAGCCAAAATCACATATCCAAGATGTTATATTTCATTCTGACAGGATTTAAACAATTTAGTTTGTTTGAAAGATAATAAAGAAAATACCAATAAATGATTATGCTTTTTTACTATATTTTCTCTTCCTCTTAATAAATTTTCAATATCAAATAAATCTTATTTTGAGATTTAATAAATTATTCAAATTTGTAAGAAGATCAAACACCATAAAATTCAATCGACAAACATAATATTTGATATGAATTAGTTAAACTCTGAATAAATCTGGTCAAAATATTGGTTTACATTCTCCGTTCCTGCCTATCTTGTAATTTTTTTTGCAAACTTTTGGGACATCCAAAACGTATTTCTTGGCTCTGCGAAGTTATTTAGAAGATCCATCATGATCCTGATTAATAACAGCTTCTTCCAAAGTATTTTATGTTTCTTGGGCCAGACTTAAGATAAGAGAAGTGCTTAAGAGAAGCAAGAAGAATAATGAGATGGATTTCATTTTGATTTCAAAATTTTTCTTTTTTGTCAGTTTAATTCGTTTTTGGTATTTTTATTTTAAAATTATTTTAATTTTGTTGAATAATCTTCATAAAAATCGCAATTATTGTCTTGCTCTCTTTTTTATGAGAAATCCAAGGGAATCTTCAGTTAGTTATCCTAGATAAAATAAAAAAAATAATTCTTTATTATTGTCTTTTGTAATTGTATTCTCCAAGATGATCCATCTCACGAATGATGCAGTGTAGAACAAATGCAAAGGAAATGGCAAATATGAACCAGGGAATAAGCTCTCCTATAATAATCTACACAAAAAGCTTTATCTTGAATAGAATACTTAAGATGAGAAAATCAACATTCTCGAAAATAAAACTTAGCAATAAACATATTCTCCAAATTATTCACCTGATTCTAATGTTAATGTGATTGAATGATTTAGTAACTTTCTCTGGATTGTGTGAAATCGACTTTCCTCAAAATGAATGCAACTAATCTAATTTTTGGAATTCCATCAATCTCATACTGGCCCTTCACTGCAAAAAAGACAATAGTCCCATATTAAATTATGAAAAAAGTAAACTTGAGCTTATTTATGGCGAAAAAATTGATGGACCTTCCCTTGAAGAATAATATTACTTTTATCAGCCTTTGCATCTTTGTTTTTTATTACCATTGTAATTTTCTCTTTATGAATAAATTTGGAGTCCTCAGAGAATCGAACTCTGGATCTCTGGCACCCTAAACGAGAATCATGTGACTAGACCAAAAACACTTAATAAATATGTTTAATTTTGTTCTCACATTATGTTATTATCTTTGCCATTTGATTCTACCGAATTATCTCCCTTTCAATGCAACATCCTTGCTTCAAATTTTTATTTCTTTTTTCCATAGAAAATAATGAACATTTTATAACTAAGTTTCACAAGAAATCTAAATTTCAAGAAGAAAGAAAAAATTGATTGAGGTAAATTAACTAATTTGAGGTTAGAGTCATGCTTGTTTGTATTATTAGAGAGAGATTTCTTAAAAGATCAATAAACTGCCCTTCTCATTTGGCTAGTGAGATATTAGTTATTTGTTGTTAGGTCACCTTATTAATACAAAGAAACCATGTTTATTGTAGAATTAAGAGAGATTTCTTATAAAAAATCACAAATGCTTGAATATTTTTTAACTTAGAAATTGAAATAAAGCAAAAGAGGCTTGATGATAGATTTTTAATAACTAAAATTGTAATTCAGCCTTTCAACTAATTATAGCTTGAAATTTGCTACGAATTCTATTTAATTAAATGTAAGTTCTTCTCTGTAAATAAAAATACTAAGAGGTTTTTATGAGACATTTCACCCCAAAAATTTTGTTATTTTTCCCTCGAAATCTATTTGAAAAAATAAAAAATATCCTTTATAAGAATCTAGTTTACCTGAAAATCAACAAATTAATTTTTGTCAGACAAAGCGCTAAAACGCAAATGAATCTTATTTAATTACATGGGAAATGTTTAAGGAAAGCACAGTAAAGGGTTACCTATTTCAAATAGGTAACTGCGAAGTGAAGAAAAAGAAATCATTAAAGATAAAAAGAAATTATTATTATTATTATTATTATTAAAAAGAAAAAAATTAAAAAAATGACGAACTAGAATACCATTTGTGATCAACTGTTCCTTGAAATTCAAACGGAGACTTCAAAACTCTCAGAACCTATTGTTGAAAGAATTTCAATAAATCAATAGAATTCATTTAAATTGATTGAGAATCTACAAGAAATGCCTAATTAATTAATAGATTCAATCAAATTATTTAATAATTTGAAGAAAATTGGTGATAATGAAATAAAGAATTTAGGAGAAGGAATTTCAAAGTGTGTAACTCTCACCTCTTTAAATCTTAATCTCAATTATAATGGTATTCGTGAAAATGGTGCAAAGTATTTAGGAGAAGGAATTTCAAAGTGTATTACTCTCACTTCTTTAAATCTTAATCTCAATTATAATAATATTCGTGAAAATGGTGCAAAGTATTTAGGAGAAGAAATTTCAAAGTGTGTTACTCTCACTTCTTTAAATCTAATTCTTATTAGTAATAATATTGGTGAGAATGGTGCAAAGTATTTAGGAAAAGGAATTTCAAAGTGTGTTACTCTCATTTCTTTAAATCTGAATCTATGGGAGAATAGTATTGGTGAGAATGGTGCAAAGTATTTAGGAGAAGAAATTTCAAAGTGTGTTTCTCTCACTTCTTTAAATCTAATTCTCATTGGTAATAATATTGGTGAGAATGGTGCAAAGTATTTAGGAAAAGGAATTTCAAAGTGCGTTACTCTCATTTCTTTAAATCTGAATCTATGGGAGAATAGTATTGGTGAGAATGGTGCAAAGTATTTAGGAGAAGAAATTTCAAAGTGTGTTTCTCTCACTTCTTTAAATCTTAATCTCAATAAAAATTATATTGGTGATAATGGTGCAAAGTATTTAGGAGAAGAAATTTCAAAGTGTGTTACTCTCATTTCTTTAAATCTGAATCTATGGGAGAATAGTATTGGTGAGAATGGTGCAAAGTATTTAGGAGAAGAAATTTCAAAGTGTGTTTCTCTCACTTCTTTAAATCTAATTCTCATTGGTAATAATATTGGTGAGAATGGCGCAAAGTATTTAGGAAAAGGAATTTCAAAGTGCGTTACTCTCATTTCTTTAAATCTAAATCTATGGGAGAATAGTATTCGTGATAATGGTGCAAAGTATTTAGGAGAAGGAATTTCAAAGTGTATTACTCTCACTTCTTTAAATCTTAATCTCAATAAAAATTATATTGGTGATAATGGTGCAAAGTATTTAGGAGAAGAAATTTCAAAGTGCGTTACTCTCACTTCTTTACATCTAGATCTCAATATGAATATTATTGGTGATATTGGCGCAAAGTATCTAGGAGAAGGAATTTCAAGGTTGTTATTCTCTCTTCTTTAAATCTAGATCTTCTTAGAAATAGTATTGGTGAGAATGGTGCAAAATATTTAGGAGAAGGAATTTCAAAATGTGTTTCTCTATCTTTTTTAAATATTGAACTCAGGAGCAATAGAATTGATCACAATGAAAAAATATTATTAAAAAAATTAATTATTAAAGCTAAAAGATTGATATAATATTACATTCAGTCTAATTGACAATAAGTACAGAAAATTAATAATAAGGATTTTCAAAGTGTTTAACAATAAAATGAAAAATTTTTACTATTATTCTTTATGACATAACTTTTTTCTAAATTTTCCACCATTAAAAAAAATGGAGGGTTTTTATGTATTCCATGTTTAAACACTAATGTGTATTTGAGAATTGATAAAAATTATTCTATTTTTGAATTATTTTTCATTTAACATTTCTCAATCCTATGTTTGATTTTCTGAAAATCTGATCATTTAACTGTTCTCTTAG